>Ga0181612_131213_pt1 | contig 12111 bp, 5 predicted proteins | sample HoacroProtozoa21_FD_119630 | JGI IMG/M metagenome (GOLD analysis project Ga0181612, IMG submission 119630) | Hoatzin crop microbial communities from Cojedes, Venezuel. Combined Assembly of Gp0051906, Gp0051904, Gp0051908
ATGTTGGAGATGTCTCCCTTCAAGTCTGTCTCCATAACTTTAGTCTACACAACTTCTAACTATGTACCAAAAACCACGCATGCAGCTGCTTCCCTGTGATGTCTGCTACGAGTCTCTGCGTGGCCATGTGCCTTTGCGTGCGCGGCTATAGGCGTGTGGCTACAGGAATAACACTCGAGGCAGAAACCTGACAGATGTTCTCCTGAGGCAGCCGCATACAGATGAGCAGGCTGTACAGATGCAAGCGTGAAGGACAAGCAGGCTCTGTTTTGAAGGGTGACTATCTGATAGTGGAAATTTGCCGGCAGACAGGAAGGGCTAAACCATACATTAAGGCTGCATTTTGTAGCTGCAGCTGCTGCTTCTCTTTTATTTAATATTAATAGGCTCACCTGTGGTAGATCACTCTGTCCTGTGCCCATGGCCTACATATGTTTATGGACAAGAATAGTCGCATTTTTGTGCATATAAGATGAAGAAGAGATGTGAAATGGGCGTCTCTCATTCAACTCTAATAAAATCATTCTGAAGCCAGACACCAATATTTAGGACAATTATCTAGGACAATTAAGATCCTAAAGTTTCTGGCTACTTGTTCATCCTAAATCAGGAATTTTTCTCCCAAAACTCTTTTCTTTTTCTTTGCACCAATTACAAGGAACGTTGTCCTTCCACAACAGCGACCTGCCTAGAAATGATTCGACCAATATGTAAATTGCTGTAATCCCGGCAAGACCACCAAGAAATCCAGATTTTCTACAAATGGGCTGTACTCCTGAGTGAGCAGCTGTTCTGACCTATGAACTCAAACTGAAAAATTCTTCAATTCTTCGAAAAGGTTCTTGGCTATTTATCTCTTTAGATTCCCGGGCTGAAATGATATATACTGTTTTGTAAAGCTGCAGCTTGCAGCACCTCCCTCCCACCTCTTTCATTGCAAAATGGTGGCAGGAATGCTGTGATGCCCTCTGATCTGATCTCTCATCAAGTCGATCGATGGCTGCTCTCCTTCTCCACTCGAGTCACGGATGTGGAGGATCTTATTACATGTAGTAACCTATCTTTCCTAAAATGGTGAACTCACCTAGTAAACCAATTATGTATCTTTCACATCTATATCTGACAGTTAACCCCACTTGCTTGAATAGGAGAGCATTTCTTCTATTCTCTTTTTTTTACCACGGTTGCAGGTTGCTTTCAGATTCATGAAGACTACAGCATTTTGAATTATACATGAAAATTTTTCTTTGCAATCATCAGCACTGGTTAATTAACTTCTAAAGCCATAGAAATAAAGATCGTCTTTTCAAATTAATCCTTGTATGTAGTTTATACTAAAGAAGGTGCCTCAAAACTACTGGGATGATCAAATCCATTTGTGATCTGTTCAAGTTTTAATAGCAGGTGTGATAATTTCAGCCTATATAAAACTTGCTTGGAGTGAAGGGTGGATGTGTCAAGGAAGTTATGCTGTGTGTATTTATTCAATTAATTTGAAAAGAATGAAAATGCTATAGCACTCGATTATTATGTGTATAGAAACTGAGGCTAGAATTTAATTACTCTCATTGTGTTGACGACCCAGGTGCTCAGAAAATCTTGCTTAATTAACAATCTGTTTTTAGTTTGAGAGTGGAAACTCAAGTAGAAAAGATTCACAAAGATATGAGGAAGAGCTGGTTTGCCATTTTCCACTAATAGGTATTAATAAGATCATCTGAATTTTGAAAAACATTTGAACTTTAAAGTGTTTAATTTCCATTCTGTGAACAGGTGCTAAGATTTATCAAAAGTCATTATTTGATCATTTCAGAAACTCTCCTCAATGGAAACACAAGCTAGGAAGAAGTCAAAGAGTTTTTCTCGCATAACTGCAATAGACAAAGTGAGAAGAAAAAGGATGCCCTTCACTTACCTAACTTTCAGGTATTAAAAAAACTAAAGGTGGTAGGGTACTACGAGTACTAGATGCTAAAAATCACGGCATTTAAATAAATGTTATGTAATAGACAGCCAGGAGTAATCAAATAAGGGAAATGTAGAGGAGCATATAAATTACTATATATCAAAGACCAACATCCCACTACTCTGTATTCAAAGAAATTGTCAATTTACGTACAGCAATTTCAATATACACAGCAATCTAGGCTATGAAGTGTTACATGAATGAAGTTACATGTATGAAGTGTAACTCACTGGTAACACTCGACATAAAAGGTCTCCAAGCATTACATTAGAGCTAAAGAGCAGCCAAGACCATGGTTTGATAGTACAGGAAAGTGGCTTCACATCTTGCTCTACTGCCTCAAAATTCTGCATTCATGGCAATCCAATATAAACCCTTTCTGCCAGTTCACATTTGTTTGTAGGTTAATTCATATTGCACCAAGATTCATTTGTTTTCCCACAGACACCCTGGAAGCCTGAAGGTGGCATAACTCCTATGGTCTGGGTAATTGGAAGACAAGGCATAATGTACCCACCCCTGATCAGGATCAAACTTGTATAGGTAAGGGATCCAGCCGTACACAACCCATAAGGATGGTAGATGCATCCCTAAGGAGAGTTTATATCAGCTGAGAACTCACTTTTCCTCTATGTCCAGGTAAGATTTGGTCAAAGAGTGGCTCCAGATTTTGGGCTGATATCTGCAGAATCTGAGTGAAACAGTTGTTCCCAGTCTCGCTGTTGACCATGATTTTCAGACTATTTCCTGACCTCCAGAAATAAATTTCCAAAATGAAATAACAGATCATATCTATCTCTCTAAGGGACTTTGAACTCTAGGATACACTGGGCTGTCAACTGTGACTGGTGAGTAGAATTATTAAGTAATATGAAATATTCATTGTCAAACATCTGTTGGTAAGTTCTATGCTATATCAAATTTTCATTCACCATATGCAAAGCTGTTTACTTACTAAATTAGGGTTTGAAAACCCACATTGTTCTGGAAAGGTCCTTACCATGTCATTATTTTCCCTATCATATAACTTACAGGATGTAAATAATTGCATATCTTTCCTAACAACTTACTCTGCGGCTGGTAATTTATATGGCATGTTTCAGACAGAGGATTATTGTCTAATTGTTTTTCTGCTGAGTTATGAATAACTAAAAAGACCCAAACAACTATGCAAGCGTCAATGTTTAACAAATGCAGTGTAACTACAATATACTTTATTAGAGGTGCCAGCTTATAATAAGCAACTTAAATGAAAAACATAAGCAAATAAAATGAACCTCAGTTTCTGTTGCTATCAAACATGCTACCAAAATAGGGTATTGTTATCAAGTATAAAGGTAAAAACAACCAGAAAAACGTGGAAAAACAACAACAAAAATCCCTTAAATGATGCCTGCAGTAGTTGCATACAAGATTGAGTTAAAGGGAAAACTAGCATTATCTCCAGGGCAAGAGAATATTTGACATAGGATATTTGAAAATGATATTAATAGAGAAGAACAAAAATAAATGAGAACCAAAGTATAGTCTCATCTGAAGATTAAGAGGTAGAGAGAACACTTTTACCCTCTGTTACATTTATCAAGCAGGCTATTTTTAACACATGATTGAGTGAAGGCTGAAATTTCTCCTTGGGTTCAGGAGACGAGAAGGAGTGTATTTTTTCCTTTGCTTATTATGTTATCAGCTTCCATGCATACATGATTATTTTTAATTTCTTGTATGCAATAATAAAGAACATCAGCAACCAGATGTATCATAAGACCTTACAATAAAAAAGAAACAACATAGAAACTGAAGCACAATGTGTTAAAATAAAAACAAAAGTCTTCACTGGCCGATAAAATAATCAGATTTCATGCAAAATTTCACTCCAAATGCCACCAATTAGGGATACAAGATTAAAAGGGCTTTGCACTACATTACTGTAAGTGCAAGACTAGAATATATGGCAATTTAGCTCAGAAAAATTCTGTAAGAGTGCGACAGTTGACATGCAGGGTAAAAGAAAAATTCCACCCATAAAATTACAGTGTAAAGGAAACTGTTACAGTAAATGTATAACATGCTTTTCAAATACAGATTCGCAGCACAGGGAGGATACAGAGTTGGTGTGGATTGGGTCAGAAGCCTTGTTGCTGAATTCTGAGTAAGCTGGAGTCTGCCAATCGATTTGGCTCCAAGCCCAGCAAACTAAGGAATTACAGTAGTCAAGGCTAGATGCTGTGAGTGAATGAATTAGAGTCTCCAGGTCAGTGTTGGATAGGAAAGAGAATATTTTTGGCAACAGTCCTGAAAGGCATTTGGTGCTGTACTGAACAGATCTTAGCATTAAGTCAAGGCTAAAATTACACGTAGGCGAAAGATGTGGTATCAATACGAGAAATGGTAGACAGGTTGCAGAATAATTAAAGCAGCATATATTTTTTTAACTAATCTGGTCCAAACCCTCAGTCTGTTGGTTATGATATGTTTACTTTCAGAAAAGAATTTGCCTTCACACGTTTACAGCTCAAAACCTGCAGGCCCCCCCCCCGCCCCGTTACCAATTCACATGCCACAGAGGGAGAAACAGATGTGATTGATTGCCATTTACTGGCAGAGGAGGAAAACAGTGGGAAATGTCACTCTGGAGAAGACTACAGATAATGCAAGGCATGGGTCCTAATGTAAAACATACTGCTGGTCATCAGCTGGGTATGTAAGAAAATGCCATTATAGATTTGTGTGATGAAGACAGAGATTTTGACACCAATGAAAAATGGCTAATCTGTCACAAATAAATTGCAGCCTTGTTTTGTTTTGTTTTTGTTTCTGCTTTTTAAAAACAAAACAAAACAAAACAAAAAACACAGAAAAAGTCAATGGGTATCAAAAAGAAGGTGAACTGTGGCTGCACCTCTGTCAGAGAAGAGCAGGTTACTGTTTGGTCTGCTTGCTGTCTGGGTGGCTGTAGGTTCCTTAAGATATGCTCTGGTCTTAAGACCTGGCATAATAAAGGACAAAACCATAGCACGTCTCTATTATATCCCCAAATTCCACCTTTTTGGACAGACCAAGAGAATGGTGCTTCCAGTAATTTATCTCCCAAATTGTTTTGCTGTGTGGGAAGTCAGCTTGCAAGGCTGCCATCCCTCAACTTGCCCTACTGCCAACCACTACATCTGTAATAGTGATCAAAACCACCGAGGGACCATTCTCGTTCCCTGAAACCAACTGGCACAACATGCTGGGTGTCCCTGCAGCAATAACCCTTCTCTCTCCCCCAAAAGATGCTCTTAAGGGCCTGTACCAAACCCTAAACTGTACCCACATTGTGTGGGAAAGTGCTAGCTGGCCCAAAGCAACAACTTTCTTACGGTTGAACAGTATGGACAAGCCTGCCCTAGCTCAGATTAATTTACAGAGTCAGTGAGGGTCATCTTTTAATGACAGTCTCGCCTCTTCTGCTCTTGTCCTGTTGCAGAGGTCTTGGTGTTGCAGAGAGCCATTGCAAGGCTTACCAGAGGAAGAAGGATGTTTTCCTCTTATGATTACCCTGTGCCATCTACCTGAATACTCAAAAGAATGAGAAACAAGTCCAAGTGTCCTCTCCCTAAATTACACAGTGTTATTTCTACATTTTCCTTTAACTAGGTCTACAGTGTTTGAGACCAGCAGGAGGTGTGCCTGGGTTGAAGGTTGATCCCCCTTCCGCTTCTGTCTGACTCAGACTGGTCCCAGTCAATGTGCTTGTGTGGGTTATTAAGAGACTGAGTGAATGTCAGTGGTCTACACCTGACACAGGAAGAAATATTTTTTCATAACACATTAAGCAGATTGTCCCACATAGATGAAGGACAAAATAAGAAATGCTTATCCCACAGCACAAAGTATTGTCCCTGGTCTTGTAAAAACATCGAACCTGAGTGTCAGCAGCTGTTGTCTTGCTTTCTTCTTCTTTCAGCTAAGACACCGAGTGAGGGAGAGGGAAAGAAGGAGCATTATGGGGATACTGAAAACACCCCATTTTCAGGATTTAACCAGAAACCTGCACAGTAACTTGTCCGAGGTATGGATATCAGCAATTAATAGTTCTAGAAATGGAAGAACTCTCTTTGTTAAACTTTGAAATAAAAAAAAATTACACTCTAATTAAACAGAGCCCAGTTTGCCCTGCAAGGTATTGCTAGAAAATCTGTCTACAAAATAAGCTTTGAAAATTTTTTAGGTTGTGAAACGTGGTTTAATTTACAACAAAGAAACTGACAGCTTGGTGTAACAGCAAGTGCTGGTGCCTTGCCATGTCACAAATCACTTGGACTCAACAAGACCACTTCACCTCCATGTCATTTCTCAACAAACAGGAACCTGAAATCAGGCCAGCACAACACAGTAGGGCAGGTACAAATGTACAGTACCTGCTCTTTTAATGTCACCATTTTATATTATGGAACAGACTTTATGGACCTTGTGTTGACGTCCTGTAAAAAAAAAAGACACACAGCCCCACCTCCCACTAACTCCAAGAAAGATTAAGTGAATGTTGCTTTCTTCAGGTTGACAAGATTATAAGCCATCCGCAACGCACTGCATTTAATTAGATATTCTCATTGTTATTTATGGTTAGGCTAACACTTTTTTCAGTTTTCATCTTTAAAAATAGCAAAAGTAGGAACAACTATTTTTGTAAGCCTGTTCAAAAAAAGATCCCCAAGAGAACTCTGAGATGAAGGAACATCATAAATTTAATTGAACTCTGGTTCGGGTCCCATTAAGTGAAGAGACTCTTTCTAGGTAGTAATTGTTCAGGGATCTTGTAGATTAGAATGTTCCTAGGAGATCAGGAGGGGTATATTTGTTTTGGGCACAATATGGTTTCTTTTGCTGAGAAAAAAGAATAGAGAGGTGGATGAGGAGGCTTCAAGAGGCATAGCCTCTTCTGGCAATCAGACAAAAAATTTGTCTCACACATCTTCTGTGAGAACTTTTACTCCTCTGCTTGTTGCCATACCTTATGTTCCCCTTCCTCCCACGACTTGTCCCCTTCTCTCTTTTTTTACTGCTTCCAGTCTCATCTTACTTCTGTACTTTTCTTCCCTCTTCTTGTATGTCCATCTTTCCGTTCCACATAGTCTATCCCTTTAGAAAACTTTTTTCTTACCCCTGTAACATCTCAGCATCATCGCAAACTACACAATTTGGGACAAATCCTGTGGTGACATGAAGCAAGACTAGTGCCTACTGAAGGGAGTAAGTGTTTCAACCAGTCTTAGTTGCACAGGCTTATTCATATTCATATTTATAAGGTTTGTTCATTCACTTATAAGCAGCCTGAATAGTTTTAGATACGCGAGCCACATGATCTGTGTGCACAGCCAACTCAGAAAACCTTTTGGGTGAAACCTCCATCTTTCCTTCCTTATTCCAATACCTTACTCTCATTCCTTATTGCTCATTTCCACACAATATTTACAGTTCAGTTCTGTGAAGCATCAGGCCCTTACTTCCATCCCTACTGAGCAAGCCAGCTCACAACCAAACACAGATTTCCATGTTATTCAAGCACATGCTTCTTTGCTTTGAATCTTGCTTCATCATCTAGGAGATCCTGCAGGCTCCACAAAAGTGGCATGAGTAGTCAAAATGGGGCCTTAGACTGAAATCTACTGGGAGGCAGTGCTTTTATTTTGCTATAATACACCATGCATATTTAATGGCCTACATAAAAAAAAAAAAAATATCCTAAAAATAACAGGAGAAGAGCTTCTGTTGAAATCCTGGCCGCACTTAAATCGATACCAAGATTCCTATTGACTTTAGGTGGAATGAAGGCTACAGACAATGAAAGGAATGAAGAAATTCAAAGAAAATGAAACACAAAGGAAAAAGCTATCTGAAACACTACAGGCTGCAACCACGAAAGGTCATACTGCCAGAAAGTGGGGAGGAATTATAAGAACGCAAGGTAAAATAGAAATGGAGTCTTTCATCTCTATTCTCTGCCACTGCTGCAGCAACCTGGATAGAAATGCTTCTGACAACAGGTGTACATGAGATGGAAAATGGGAGGGCAAGTGAAAAAGAACAGATACCCAGCTGAGCTTTACTGGACAAATTATCAGCACAGAAGCAAGCAAAGAGCACACCAGCTAAATGAGCTAATCAAAAGGGACTGGATGGATTGTGGAGGTTATTTCGTATTTAATTTTTTTTTTAGAAATACATCAAGGTAGAAAGTAATAGTGGCAACTAATGACATGAGCAATTGATGTTTTTGTTTGTATTATAGTGGCATTCTATGACACCAACTGAGATCTGGGCTGCCCTGTAAAAACAAATTATATGACTCAATCTCTTTCACAAAGAGCTTAATGATGACCTAAAAATTGCACATAAAGTAAGCTCATATTTTTGAATTAGTCCCTGGCAAACAAAAGAAAGACTGTAAGACTGGACGAATAAAGAGCAGGAAAATCCTTTTAAAAGTTGTTATTAACGCAGAGCAATTGAAAGAATACTCAGAAAGCATGAATGTATGTAAAAAGTCTGACTGCTAAGAATTTTAACCAGCATGCTTTCAATATCTGTAATGAAACTGGCTTCATTTTTAATACTAAGAGAAAGTACTAAAAAGTGGAAGGATTATTAGGAAAAAGGACTGCAATATGAAATTTAAAACAAATCAGATAAAATGGTGATTTTAGTAATCACCATCATATCAATGTAAATTCTGCTTTCTCTAATGTAAGAGAGTAACTTTTGAAGAGAACCTGTAATGAGAAAAACAAAACTGATCCCAATTCCATTTGAAGAAAGCTCAAAAGGATTTTTAATGTTTTTCTTCCTTTTTTTAATATTAAGAATTCAGATTCTATCTGTGAAGTCACTGATAATGTTGAAACAGATTAAATCATATCCAGAGACATCAGAGAATGAAAATGAACAAACTGGAAGAGAGGGGAATTTTATTTAGTCTGTTGAGAATGCATTTCTCTTCAGAATGGTTTAACTTATTTATTTTGGGGCAGTGGGGGTAGGCGAGGAGGGAAATTTATATCAGATACCTACCAGCTATTTGAAAAAAAAGTCAGAGTACTCTTAATACACCACTAAAGTCCTTCAGTAGGAAGGGAAAGAAAACTCTAGGTCACAAACCTGACCTTCCCAAGGAGGTGGACACAACCTACTGTCTTCTCCCCAAATCTTTGATTTGTCTTAGTGAACAGCCCTACTGAATCAGCTCGAAGGTGTAGCCTCATATTCCTTGTCACAAATAAAAGGGCTAAAAACACTTAGCAACAAGCTAAACAGGAAAGCAGCATGATCTAATAATTCCAGGTTTCTTTGGTTTCAGGACTTCTTGAAAGATGAATACCTCTTTGTTTTTACTTCTGTGTAGACCTTTACCTGCAATGCAAGAGCACAGGGAAGGACACCAGCTTGCTGGCAGCAGAAAGAAGTGGCAGATACCCTGTATATTGAGCTGTGGAGTGAAAATTCTTTTCTCTCGATCGCAAGATGGGAAGAATGTCTACACGATGACTGGAACTGGACTACGCAGTTCAGATCTTGAGATCATTTTCAAAAAATCAAAGCAGGTAACAGCAGACAGAGTTCTCATAAAATTATGACTGATGATATGAATTTGCTTTAGATGGTGCCTAATACTCCAGTTGCTCTGGAGGCCTCCCCATTTCCCTCCTCACCCATATCAGCATAGTGCCGTAATGCACCGACACGGGAGCTGTGAGACTCAGAGCATCACAGCATATCGCTATGATCACAGCTCCTTGCAAAGCTGGGATACCTCTTACATACAGATGGCTTTTCCTCTGCCACCACTGTGGCTTTTGTGGCAAAGGTACGTCGGTGACATAATGAAAATTGCAGTGCTTATTCTGACCTACCCAGAAGTCAGCTTATTGTCCAGGCAAAAGCAGAGGCTCACTTGGATGCTGTGTCTTTCCTCTTTAAAAGAATTAATAATGACACTTTTATCCACAGATAAGGATCCCTGTATTTTAAGACTTCATAAGCAGCCAAAACCTACAAGGTTTTGGTCCCTAATCACAATTAGAACTGTACCAGGAAAAAGATACCAACATTTTCTTCTCAGTTAATGGCAAAATGTCTTTAATAATTTACAAATACTCCAGCAGTACTACTGAAGATTGCATCCTGTCACTTACAAATGACATTAAACTTTGTAACACTTTTGCTTTTACTGCTTATTATGATAACATGGTAATTAGTAGCTGAAATGGTAGAAGAAGGGTGTCAGTATGTAGCTTGTTCATGAGGTCCCTGGAAAATAGAAGGATGGTCTACTGATATATATTGGCCCAGTTTGAGTTCTGGAAACAGCTACACTGGATTGCCATTGGCTTGACTAATGCCAACAGTAGGGTTGTCACTCATGTGAATAAAATTCAGGATAGCAACCTTCAAACATGTCTAAGTAATTCAGAGGTTCTACATTCTGTTTTCAAGAATTTCTTACTGAGGGTCAATGAGCTAATTACTGCTTGCCAAGGCAGGGTGAGAACCTGCAGCACATCTCTTCTCCCTGGTGCCAGCTAATGCACAAAGAGATCCCAGGGTCACTGGGAACTGCCTTCCTTTTCCAGGAACCTCACATCCACCAGGAGGTGAGGACACAGCTGTGATTAGTTCCACTGGAATAAATGACTCCGCAGGTATTATACTCCATCTTGCCCTATAGGATGAACCACATGTCTTTGTGTACCTTCAGACCCGCATTTTGACACTCACACCTTTTACACAAGTTCTAAGACCCTGAAGATCATCTGTAATCAACTGTGAAGGGTTAAAGCTCAGGCGTCCTCCAAAGCACAGGGGAAGGGCTTCACACTTGGGAAGGAATATAAGGCCACTGCCTTAACTAGCTGATGGACAGTGCATATGCATCCCCTGGGTAGGAACGTACCATAGAAGTATGTAGCTGTTCTGTCTGTTCAGCGGCATGTTATGTGAGGCAGGGAGACACCTCCCTCCAGCTGGCATCGTTCTGGATCTGGTGGCTAGAAGCCATCTGTCAAACATGCTAATTTTTGTGTCAGTATTGCCCTTCAGAGCACCAGACCTCACCATTTAGAGCACTCTTGGAAGGAGGGAATCCTAGGTTCAGTTCACTCACTGGCATTCACGGTATTTAAACACATCTTTCTGAAAGACCATCCTGATCACTAGGCACTGTTCCCTGAAGGCCAAGGAGAGAGTGAAAGTGAAGGCCACCACGTGACAAGGAAGTAATCTGGTCAGGGGGCTCCATGATAAACACCCCCACACACACTGTTCCTCCACAGGCTGATTAATAGACCCTGATGGCAACCTGGTGCCTAAGTCCCTTGAAGTTTCATCCATTAGTAAAATTGACAAAAAAGACCAAATAAGTAAGCCTCATCAACTACCCAGTACCCAGTGGCGGGGCACTTCTGTTAATTACATTGTATATCTATCTACCTGCATACTGGAACACTTCCACCCCCTTGAGCGTCTGACTCTTGAAATGCCAAATTAATTTTTGAATATGGGATTTTGGATCTTCACTCATATATAGGTACTTTTCAAAATGTTGTCAAGGGACAGTGCACTAAATAGTCTGAAACCTCAAGAAGAGGTAGAAAATGTATGGAGTGCATGGAGGAGAAAGTCGGGGAGAACTGGAGCTTTGGTGTAGCCTAAAAAACAGCCCAATGCGAGTCTCTAGGACTTCCATTTTTCTTAAACATGAAAACCAACACCGGTAAGCCTTAGGCTGAAAAGGTGGTTTGTGAGGAAATGGAACAGAGATGCATGGAAGGTTGGTGAGCAGCATCACATGTAACTCTCTGGAAGCAAACTGGAAGAATTTAGAAATTAAACCGCCAAGACAGAACTACCTAAAATCCTGGAAAACAATAACTATTTTACATACAGATTCAAATCTAGAAAAACTAAGTACTGAATAAAGAAGAAGGAAGTGGACATTTTTCTCTCTTTATCCCTTTAGTTACGGGAGAAGCATCACAACAAGGCTAAGACTCCCTGTGGAACTTAAATCGAGGCTGTAAATTGGTGGTGTGACAGCAGTAATACATTTTATTTCACTGATTATGCTGGCACAAGTATCTTGGTCAGGTAATTAATTCACGTGCCGAATA
>Ga0181612_132464_pt1 | contig 12111 bp, 12 predicted proteins | sample HoacroProtozoa21_FD_119630 | JGI IMG/M metagenome (GOLD analysis project Ga0181612, IMG submission 119630) | Hoatzin crop microbial communities from Cojedes, Venezuel. Combined Assembly of Gp0051906, Gp0051904, Gp0051908
AGAATCAGCTCTCAGTGACCCTCGATTTGCCCTTACTGGTTATGGTTGCTTTGGGAGACATTGTCTTCAGAGATTGTCCTAGCTTTACTGGGGTCAAAGCAAATGTGCCACGAAGAACGGCGGATCAGCTCTGGCACGCTCAGCACTCCTGCGCTAAGCTGATGTGCACAAAAGAGAATCTGGGTGTCCAAACCAAATAGCTCCTTCCTCAAGATGGTGCAAAAGCTCTCCCACTGAGTACCTCTACAGTTGTGCGAAGAAGGAGGTATGGGAGGAATATGAATGCTCCCTAAAGCAAATAGACTGAGCATGCAAAAACCAGTGAATTTCTAAAGGTCACATTGCTCTCATGATAACTTGGCTCTGGCTACGCGTTTCCCTTTACGAGGCGAATCTCAGCTGTTACTGTTATTTGCTCTTTGCATATGCCATAAAGTATACAGGATACGAAATGTGGAAGATTCAGAGAACATCTCTAAGTTACAGAGTTTTCCGACCTAATACTGAACTAAAGTTAAAATTTCACTTCTGGTAGTTGCCCTCAGTACTTCGCAGTGCCTCTTTCGCCAATGAATTACCCTGTGTCTCCTTGGGATTCTTGGCTGAAGACACAGAACTCCTACAAACTGCAAGAGATGCTGAGCCTGAGTCAGCAGCGTGCCTTTGGCCTTGTTACAGAGACTGGCTGCAGAGCAGAGCAATATGCAAAGCAGACCAGTATGTTTTACCATAAATGCAAGTGCCCGGTTACCTTTATGTAAGAAGCCTTTGGGGTAGGTGTCGTTTGGAATTTAGACCCGGTCTGAAACAGCCAAAACCGTGCAGGCAATATAATGAGTCACGGATAAGGACTTTGAAAAAGACCTCCTGTAGCCACATAGGAAGGGCAGACTCGGTCCTCAGTGCTCCAGGTAGCTGTGCCTTTAAAGGAGCTGACATTCACTTCACCTCCCTGGTATGCAGTGTCAGATAACCAGTGCTCTGCTGAACAATAGATAGAAAGCTGATGGACTTTCAGAGGAGCAAGCTAGGTTTACATTAGGCATTTTCCGCAAGGTCTTTTGAAAAGGTACACCCAGATCTGAGAAAGAGAGCAAGCAATCATAACTGCACTTTGTAATGTGTACGGTAAACAGACCCGGGAGCAGGTGACAGGCTCAGCTGAAGTGCGTTTCTGATCTTAAAAGTGACTCTAAAAGTGACACTGGGGAGGGCTGCTTCAATCTGTCTGTCTTTCGTTCGTTTTATAAACAAGTTTTTCCTTGAGCTGCCAGGCCCGCCTGTTCCCCAGAGAGGCTAAAGGCAAGCAGGGTTCCTCCTGACTCATGCTTCATAGACAGCAATTGAAGATGTGTTAAGTGAAACCCATTTAAGCCTACCCGTGACAGAAACTCTTAGCTCAGCGGTGCTTTTCCTCCTAGAAAGTAACTCGCAGGGCTGAACACATCTGCGGTTGTTCCCCAGGTGCCCTTCGTCTGTCTGAAGAACTTCAGGAACGGTTTGAGGTGACTTCACTGCAACCCTGCGGAGAGATTCCCAGCGTCACAATTCGACCAGAAGACATGTTTCACATGTTTACAGTCACTGCTAGGAATATCAAGCTGTCACTAGCATGAAATAATCTAAACATTAAAAACGATCAGAGGTTTTTCATATCACAAGTGGTTTTTCTGCTCTGCTCTTCTTGGAGCTTAGAGAAAGCTCACTCTAATTACTATTTCTTACATTATTTTCCAGGATCTTCTGAGTTTTATGTGGTAAATAGCAAGGAATGACAGAGAAAGGTCAGGCTGTTGCTCATCTGAACTCTGCAAAATGTTCCTTTTCTTGCCTCTTGCAGCGGCTGTACACCCTCCCTCCCCTCCCCACAACCCTCCATCCCTGAAAGGCTTCCCTTTCCACCTTCTGGGAGGGAAGAGACCAGGCAAGACACAGAACTCTGTTAAAGCTACAGTAAAAAAATAAGAGTCTGTGGCTTTGTATCGAATTCTCTGGCTATAAATCTGTGCAAGAAGCACCATGCTGAGATGTCAGTGGTGGCCATGATCGCCTCGTTATGCAAACAAGGGCTGTCTGTGGCTGTATAGTTAAAGATATGTTTCTGAAAAAGAAAATTCTTATTCTTACTAAGTAGTTAAACGATTAGATCTGAAATTTAACTGCTATTTTACTTTGGACTAGACTTTCCATAATCTCACTTTCTTTCCAGAGAGGGAAACTAGATCAATTAACAGAACTTGCATCTACTGAGATTCATTTACTAATACCTTTGCACAGTTCTGTTTGGTTTGCAAATAAGGTGAGACATACATATATTATATATGTGTCTGTGTGTATACATGTAAGTTTGGTAACGTGTATATACATATAACCAAAAAGCTGGTTTTATTGACTTGATTTTTGTTGTTGTTTTTCCTTCTTCCTAAAATTAGGACCCTGAATCCAAACTCCTTCACAAAGCAAACTTACTCGAGAAGGGTTTTTAGCCCTCTGTGCAAATTAGGAGTCAGTCTCCACCAGGAGAGAGAAACTCCAGTGCTTGCTCCCAGCTGATAAGAGGAGAACCTGGAGCCCAGGGACTCCTCCCACCCCACCACATGAAACAAGGCACTGAACATCAAGGGTCCAGTTTCAACCACAACACAGTCGTTATCAGCACCAAGGAGCGTCGTTGTTCTTATCCTGGCTCTTGACCTGTATCATGAAGGTAAATACGCTGCATGGTGGCTTCTCCCGTGGGTGTCTGTTGCATGGGATAAGCAGGAATGAACAGCCGTGGAACTCCAAAGACCTTTTTCCAAGAATTTCAGTTGAGATCCTGGCCTGATCTAAGTATGTATGCCACTCTTTATGCAAGATTGTCTTTAATAAAACTCCTGCTTACTTAAAAGGACCTATAATGGTAATATTTTACAACTACCATATATAAAACAGCAAATACACATTTTTCAAAATCATAATGCATCTTTACTGCTGCTCCGTGCAGTTAGCATGGTATGTTGACCATGCTGACAGTGTAACATCCAATATTATATTTTTTGATTATGTTGCTAATGGCATCATGGAGAATTCATGCATGGTTACATGATGGTGGAGGTCTGAGACTAAAACCCAGAATTCTGTCCCAAAAGTCCTTGTCATAACTCAGTTGTAACTGTTGACTCGGAGAACTCCAGCATTCTCTCCCCGGTTTTGCCTCTGCTGAGATCCTGAATGGCTGTTAGGGCAGTTTATGAAGCCCAACAATCTGGCGCTTCCTGCTGCACTCATGAATGAACTCATGACACCCTAGCTCACCCAGAATTATCAGAACAATTATGGTCATCAGTTTTGTGAGGTAAACAAAATGAAGGAGTTCTTCTTCTCTCCAAAATTATATTACTTCTGCATTGTCTTAGGCCGTCATTTTCAGACTCAGCCCTGTCCCAGACATACAAAAAATCTAGTTTGCTATTTAGTAATACGGTGTGACTTCTCTTCTAAGAAAGACAGAGGCTGGTGGTACTTCTAAATGATGTAATTGTCACATGGGTGTTCACACCCCGCTCAGATTTGGTTCCTGGTTTTCAATGTCTCTATCTATAAAGCAATATATACAACACGGAGATTTCAAGGGCACTGAGAGCCTGTGTGAGAAAGGCAAACAAAATGTTAACTATTGCATCATCTTAGAATATCAAAGTGGCAGAAATTTCTCTAAGAAATCCCGGATTTTGTTAATGTTGTTTTGGTTTGAATTTTGTTGCGTATTAACCCACAAGAATGAGGGCATAAGGCATATTTTAGTAATAGGGAGAATTCAGTTAAATATATCAGGAGATAAAAGTGATGTAAAAAGAGACCAGACAGACAGCCTACTTTGATTCTGGAAAAAAAAAAGCACTGTAATAAATTGTACAATCTAAAAATTAATTTATTTGGAATAACATAATTGCTCATTTTAGTAGTGATGTATTTAACTGTAGCCAGGATTCTTATTTGCTGCAGACATCCAGGCATCTGCTTGCCTGCCCTGCCCAAGTCTGTATACCTGCAATTTTGAAAGCACCTGCCTCCTTTGTTGTTGGGCTTCTGATCTGGATAAGCAACCATAAATCATACCCAAAAACAGTGAGAAAGAAACCAAGGGAAAATTCTGTAACAACACTCAAGAAGCAAGTCCAAGTCAGTAACAGAATGGTGTTACTAGGAAACTAAGCTCCTTGAAAATATTCTTTACATATATAATGTTTTTACATCACCAAACCTGTTACAGCTAATTCAGATAATTTCCCTGCAAACGAACAATTAGGTCAAAGGTATACAATTAGGAACAAGTATACATTATAAATGAATGTTCAGTCTATTGATAAGTTTAGATCACGATACATAAGAAATGAGGGGTGTATGTATTTCCCTATATGAAGGAAATACTTATGAAAGTAGATATTTAAGCTTTTTTTGGCTGATGGTGGAAATAACAGGCACAGTCAGCTATGATTTGGAACTGCATTTAAAAAATGTATCAGCGAAAACCATGCATTGAGCAAAACAGCACTCTAGCTCAGAGATCTGAATCTGGTTAACATTTGACAGACGCGTAATTTTTCACTCCCAGTGAAAAAAGGGAGAGGAGATCACATCCTTCTCAGTCTAAAGCCAAAGCCTCACACTGAATGAATTCATGTAAAATGGTTTGGCTCTGCTAATCCTAGCACACTCTGTAGTCAAAAGAGAGAGACAGTATCTTCCAGAAAGTAACTCAAATAAAAAAATGACAGTCCACTTCTTTCCATAGAGACCCCAAATTTAGATACTGCACATTAGACTGCGTGGATATGCTCATTCCCTCTCAAAAGCATAATTAAGGTTGCTCTCTTTAAAGTTATGGGACTGAATAAAAACCTTCAGATTTGAACTTAAATTATCTATGCCTTCTGCAATTGTCTCCATATCATTAGCTTTAAAATCTGCTTTCTCCACAATACAGATGCCTAGATTAACGGTTTTTATCATGTCCAAAAAAAGAAAAAGCCAATGAAGGAAAGAGCAACGTGCCTGCAAGAAACATGTCAGGATAGGTAGGAAGCAATCTTTTTCTAGAGATTAGTTGAAAAGAAACTGTTTATTAGTGGCAGCTACACAGCACACAGATTAGAGTTTGAATAAAATACACTTGCATTTGAGAATAAACCAGAAGAATTTATGTTTACTCTAATGCACAGGACTCACCATCTGCTTTACAAATATTTACATGCTAAGAGCTTAAGGCTTCTTGTGTGTCCTGCTCTCACGGACTTGCTCCTTTATATTTCTTTGTGACAGAAATGTAAAAAGTTGATGAATCATGACCAGTAGTGGTAACTCGGTCCCTACGGTTAAGTCATCTAAGCAGCACCCCATTTTCTTTTCATAACTGCCTTAGGCTACCATGTAGGCTTCGTAGAATATCTGGCTGCATTTCCTTCCCAGCACAAACATTTCTGCACCATCCATCACAGAAAAAGCACTGCCGTGTACATTCGAAGCTGTATACAAACACATACCACACTTAAAATCACTTTTACTGAGGTAACTTATTAAATAGCATGTAATTTATTCCCCGAAATTATACTTTGGGTCTCAACATCATAAGGACTTGTATTGCGGCCACCCATGCTTTCTCATGGAGGATTCTTCCTGAGCAGGGAAGAGCCCCACGGACAGAGCCCAATGTGCCGTCACACATTTTCTATCCTGGTGGCCACATCTGCTGCTTAATGCTACTTACATCTTGGGTTGTGCTGACCTCAGAAGGCTTCTTGGTGGTAGACAGTCCATAGCTGCTTCCACTTCTGCCTTGAGTGCCTTCTCCAAGCCCTGTGGACCAAGCAGAGAGCCTTCTGAGACAGTCTTCTGAGCTCTCTGACAACTCCTGTGTTAGCTCACAGTGTCTGACATATCTGTGTATGTCCGGAACGTTAGAAAACAGAAAAAAATAAATAGCAGATCAGAAACTCCCTTAACAAATCAACATTACTGTTTTCCTAATTTACCAAAAAACCCCATACCTAAGTCAATGGGCAAACTGTCAATGGGCAAATTGCAAGAATCTTCGACTCATCGTTAAGCCATGATCTAAAGCACTTTCAGGTCAGTGTAGCAGGCTGCTAGCCAGCCGCAGGAAGAGAAAGCGAAGGCTTTGGGACATTTAAGCAAAAACCTTGATGAAAAGAACAACTCTACAGAAAATTTGCATCAATATGGGAGGCTAGCAAGTTTTCCACTTTAGCTGTCCTTGACACCATGAGACACTGAAGCCTCTCAGTAGCACTGAACTGTGATATTCAGCGTCGAGGGTAAATAACATCAGTTTTCTTGTGTTTCCTTTCAAGAGCTGGCTAATCAGGACAATGAGAATGAAGGGTTAACCGTGACCCAGAAGGATCGAGGAGAACCGGGAGGAACTGTCATACAAGGAGGAACTGAAAAATTAGAGGAGGAGAATACAGTGGGAGATCACACAGGGCACGTTTTCACAAGCTCTTCCCAGTTCATGGCACAGCAGACCCGTGACGGCAGAACACTTTCTGCGGGTATACGAAGTGGCATCGCTTACAGCTGGCAGAACTACTTCAGACTGGCTGTCCAAGTTTCAAATTAATTGAGCAAATATGAATATTGAATACAATCTGCGCCAAGCAAACATGCTAATGTTACATAATTTGCCCAAACCAGTTTTAAATATGCCAGGAAGTAAAAAAAAAAATTAAAAAAAATAGAACCTTCTTTATGCACTGGAGAAAACTGACAGATAACATTAGTTGCCCTGTTCAAGGTCTCTGCTTTACAGTTCTTCAGTTCTTTCACTCTGCTTTTGTTACTTATGAAGAGACAGAGAAGCTGCCTTGTAAAAAATTCCATTTTCAAGCCATTTCAGTGTTACATACAATCTGTATATTCAATGTACTGGCAGAGCAGTGTTCTTGTTCTCTCAAAGTGGAGTTCTGCTGTTGCAGTGTCCTTTGTTCCATGGTAAGACCAATGCTTTTTCTGATTTTCTTAATCTGCACTCTTTCTAGGCAACAAACCATTAAGCCTGCCAAAACTTAGATACATAGCAAGGTGAAGTGCACGGGCAGGAGCTGAGCATTTACCACCTAGCTAAATGAACTTTATTCCCTGGAGGCTGCAGGAGGAACAGTGGTTTAGTGAGCTACATATGGGATGGGCAGTCTGTATTCTACTCTGGGCTCTGCTGCTGACTCATCACGTCACCTTTGGGAAATAACTGCCCTGGCACACTTGTTTTTTCTTCCGTGAAGCTGTCACGCTCTGTGGTAGACACTAGTTGCCATAGTTACAGAACCTAGAATAGTTAGGATGAACAGTTTCTCAATCAGATCAACTGGAAATCCTTCATTTTGCTCTCTGCTACAGGAAGAAAGGGCCAGAAGTGATAGAAAACTAAAAAGTTCATGCAAGGTTGTTCAGCTCCTTGGTATCAGAGATCAGATTTATTCCAGCTGCATACCATGAAACAATAAGGTAAAAAACTGACACCTACTCACCAAAGGCGGGGTGGAAGATAGTGGCCCATAATAATCCTAAACAGAACTGGTAGCTGCAGTTAGGTGTCTATCAAATGAGGCATCATAACTTGGAAAATCTGACCTGTGCGATTACTGTCAGCAGTGACCTGCTGCCAGGCAGCCTATTCTTATTTATTCCACTAAAGTCAACCTTGCTGACACAAGCCTTTTTTAAAGGCAGTTTGCTTTGTGCATGCCTGTCCTGTTACTAGGTTACTAGAGAATGAAATATCTCTGGTTTTTTGTAAATCCCCGTTCTTACTTTTGGAAGACTGGTCACACAGATCAGTTGTAGAACAGACCTATTTGCATCTTTGATTTCTATTTACTTACCCCTAACCTTTCCCAGCTATGCTTTACATTTTGATGAACCTCCTTTCTCGCCTCCTTTCCCAAGCCCTGCCATAAGATAAGTAGAGGATTCAGACTATTTGGTTTTGACCAGTGCCAAGGTTTGTGCTCTCGGCAGCATGCTGATCATGGCGGCAATTCCTGGCTTGCAGGGACTTGGGATCCAGTTACATTTGCTGGCGTCAAGCAGACTTTACAGACCACTGTGCAATACCGAATCTAAAAATAAAAGAGTGAAAAAGTATGAAACCGAAGAGAGCGGGATATTAAAATTCCAGGAAAATTGTAGAAAAGTTGGAAGAGGCACATAAGCAGTCTCAGGGGAAAGCACTAACAAACCGGGTGAGTTTAAATTCAGCCTATGGGTTTGCCTTTTTTAGCTCTGTCACCCATGTGACACTGAAGAGCCCAGCCCGTGGGTCCAGGTATTTCTGCTAACACAAAGAATGCGTTAGAGCCTTTCGAGAGGCGAACCATTCCGACTGCCTCAGCGCCTCGCCGTGCTCTCCCTGCGAACGGTTAACCCCGGGTGCACTCGATTTCTGTCTGCAGCCATCCTCCCAGCCCGGGTCCCGTCTCAGCCTCGGGATTTCTCCCTCGGATCAGAAGGCTACCGGCTGTGCCAGCGGGCTAGCTGGGTGTGGGACGAAGTTTCGGGCTCTGGTGAGTCTCTGGGAGGACGGGGAGGGGGGGGAAATGGTTTTCACAGCTTTTGCAGGGCTTTCAATTGTACAGTGACATATGGCAGATTAGTGAATCTGTGAATCCAGGCTAAAGCGTCAGGATTAAATACTTGCTGGACCTGCTTCACATGGTTAAATTAGTTAGTCTGAGATCAGACAGAAAAGCCCAAGTGCTATTTCTAAGGGGCATTTTGTGAACCTCATAAGAAGAATTAGGTGGGAATTTCCTCATTTTCTGAGGAAAAATCTAATAATCTTTGCAATTGTCTTTTCCTATTTAAATATTAAACAAGCAAAAGAATTAAGTTTTACCAAGTACAAAGTTGCATTTCTCAGTGCAACGTGCGTTGTGACTGTCCTTTCCTGACCAGCATGGTTCCATTTCAGGGTTTCAGACTGCCTGTGTTTGAATTGTTTGTAAAAATCCTTTCTAGATTTAATCGAGGTCTATTTGCAGGAGACGCTATTTCTGCCTCCTTTTTGATGCTTTGAAATTAAAACCACGATGACTGTGAAACTGAGGTTTAAAAGTAGATGTATGTTTGCATAACAGTGCATTACATATACACAATACCGGAGCTCCATGGCTACCCGTAATTGCAGTGATAGTGTGTCTGCAGTGGTAGCTCCTTGGAAGTTTGCACGCAGGTCAGAAGTTTCCAAATGATGACTGAGATTGTATGTTGTGGACTGTGTTTTTCAAGTATGCCCCAGTTTAGTCATGGGACTCATTAGCGTTTGTGAGAGCTGTGAAGCTCTGCTCCTTCACACCAAACTGAAAGTTCAGCTCTGTGTACCTGAACCAGCCCCGTTTCATGCTGCTGAGATATTGCAATGCCTCGTCTTACCTCTCACTTCAGTTTCTTAATGCATTGCTGCAAGGGAGTCTGTTGCAGTGGATGAAGCAATGGGACTCAGTACCTTACTTCCTCGGCCTTCTGTGTTATGCAATTTTTAGATTTGCTTTGGTTCTTGATCTGAAGTACAGTAGCTCACACTGTGCTTTCTAAAGAAACCTAGAGGTGATCTCCTGCCAGCTTCAAGTGGATGTTTAAAACGGTGTGGGTATTTTTGTTGGGGTTCCTTCTAATACTCTTAGACAAAATGTCTGTTGTTCAACAAGCTAATGGTTTGCTAATAGTATAGCTAAAATTTTATAATAACACATAACAAAGACACAAGCCAAAAATTTTAAAAACTGTACTGCTAATTTTCATTTCTTAATTTCCCTCAGTAACTTTGTAGGAGAAATTTGGACCTATATATTTTAATTTACATCAGAGGAAAAGCTAATGGAACAATCAGGCAGGCATCTGAAGCTGTTTCACCATGTCTCAGGCTGCGTGTGTTCTAAACAAAAAACACCTAAAAATAAGCATGCAAAATACCTGTTACTTATGCATATGCACATGGCAGATGCCTTTGTAGTTTTGCAGCACATCAGGTTTGCAGCTCAAAGAGCTGATTAAGTGCACCTTCCACTGGGAGATTCTGAGAGCACCAAGGCACTAACCACACGGCTCTGTACGCTACGCATGCCACCACGCTCCTGAGCCTGATTTAGGCAACTCAAGGCAGAGTCTGGGCATGGACTCACAGCTGATGTGAAACAGCCAGCAGGCTAAGGCAGCATCCCAGCCCCGCTGAGCCGGGCACCGTACCCGTGTAGCAGAGGTTCGCCTTCTTGCTGCTCGGCCCTGCTGGGCTCCTGTGATCCCTCATCTAACTATTGTTTCACCTACAGAACAAATCCTTTGAAGCCTCTGTTTAATAAAGATGAGTGAATAGGCTGGGTTTCTCATTAGAACAGAAAAGTGTCAAACTCAACCGCCAAAGATTTAGGTTTTCCATTTTTTTCCTAGCTAGTCTGAGGTCTAATACATTTCAGCTATTTATTTCAAATTTATTTTAAGGAAACAAGTCATTCATATCCTCTTGATAGAAAAAAAAATAATCCCAAGCTTTCTGATGACTGTCCACCATTGGACAATACCTGGCAGCAGGTCAGAAGTTGCAAGAAAAGCAATAATATCCTCCTTTGTCAAAGCCTGTGTCAGCCAGGATATTGAGCACACAGGAAGGTCTGGAGTTTCTGCCTGACTTTAAATTCTTCACCTACCTCAGAATTGTAACTTAACTCCCTCAGTCTTGTGTGTGTTCAGGTTCTCTCCCTCTGTGTGCCCATGTTCTTGTGAAATCCTTCACTCACCGCTCAGTAAAAATAAGTTACTACATGTGTTGTATGAAACCCTACCCTACCTCTTCCTATAACTGCAACAGAGGCCGAGACAAAAGGTAGGGGACATGAAATACCTGTTCCTCTTTTCCAAAATGGGGAACTGAAGCAGAGGCTAAGTAGGTTGCTCAAGGACACACAGTTTCCACTAGCGGTGAGGGGACCCAAACAGACTCACTGAAGCTCACAGGAAGCTATGAGCAGTATAGAGGAAGAGACAAGCAGGCCTTTGGACCAGAAAGATCCAGTGTAACCGTAAGACAGAATGATGTAAAAATAAACTAACATTTAGGGTGGCAGAAAGACAAAGTTCTGAAGGAAGGTCAAGATCAGCAAAAAAGAATTGTAGAAACCTGAAAGACGCTTAGCGTAGTCCCAGACCTGTTCCAATGTAGTGAGGAAACCAGGTGATGGGAATATAATTTCTTTCTTCATCTTATCTTTTTTCTGATGTGCCTTCTAAGTAAAGAGTAAACATGTTAAAAGTCTCATGTAAAGTCTGGGTGTTGTGTCCTGCCTTTATTACATGTCTCTGAAAGCACAAACAGTGATCATGGGGTATGCTCTGGGGAACACGCGAAAGTTTCTTGAGAGGTTTGACACAGATGTTTTAAGTTTCAAGGCTTCAACATTTAAACTTTCTCTCCACCATAAGAAAGGATAACGGGTGCAGTCTTGGCCCCTTGCAGCCCATGGAGAAGCCCATGCTGTTAATTATTCTGTAAATGAACAAGTGATTCAGCCTGTAAATAAAACCAGTGGATGTCCAGCAAGCGGAACTTTACCAGTCTGCAAGTTAGTCTGCTTTAACCAAAGCAACTAACTCGCCAAATGTGAAGCACTTGCTTGAAAGGCTGGGCACACCACAGCTTCAGAGAAATAGTTGTAAAATGCTTAACAGAGTAAAGTTGACTATTTTTCCTTCCTGAGCAATTGCTTGTCGAGGATGTGAAGTCTGGGGACAGCCTTGGCTGCAGTGACCATGAGATGAAGTTCAGGATCCTGCATGAAGAAAGCAAGGCAAGTAGGATCGCAACCTTGGACTTCGGGAGAGCTAACTTTGGCCACTTCAAGGACCTGCTTAGAGGAATCCCATGGGTTAGGGCTCTAGAAGGTGGGGGGCCAAGAGAGCTGGTCGCTATTCAAGCATCACTTCCTCCATGCTCAGGACCGGTGCATCCCCCTGAGTAAGAAATCAATCAGAGGCAGGAGACCTGCATGGAAAGCAAGGAGCCTCTAGGGAAACTCAAAAAGAAGGGAAAGGAATGCAGAACCAGGAACGACGGCCCAG
>Ga0181612_150229_pt1 | contig 12111 bp, 13 predicted proteins | sample HoacroProtozoa21_FD_119630 | JGI IMG/M metagenome (GOLD analysis project Ga0181612, IMG submission 119630) | Hoatzin crop microbial communities from Cojedes, Venezuel. Combined Assembly of Gp0051906, Gp0051904, Gp0051908
CAGGGAGGTGGTTGATTCACCATCCCTGGAGGTGTTTAAAAAACATGTAGATGTGGCACTTCAGGCTATGGTTTAGTAGGAATGGTGGTGTTGGGTGGATGGTTGGACTCGATGGTCTTAGAGGTCTTTTCCAACCTATGATTCTATGATAATCTTTCTGTGGCTCTAAAATGCCAGTTCTCTGATGGTATAACAAACTGCTCATGTCAGGTTATTATAGTGTTGAAGTTCAACTCTGTGACACTTCTAGAAAAGCTAGGAGAACATTAGCCAGGACTCTTTCCCTTAGTTTTGAAAATCTCATAACCTGTGCAAGATGTCAGATACAGCAGAACAGCTATCACAATTGTCTACAGTCACTTGTATTCCAGTTAGATTTTCGAGATATAAAAAGACTGTCAAGATCATTGGTTGTAATAAACATGAAGCCCAGACCCTTCGACCCAGCCCAGACACTCCTACAGCTTCATTCTGAACGGATCCACCAGAACCCTTCATCTTTTTTTTTAAACTGGACTATCATTAAAGATTTGACAGCAAAAATACACTCATAACAAACATCATAAATCTAAAGGAACAGCAGTTCCTTCATTTACAAACCTGCAGTGAACAGCAAAATTATGAAGCCTGCTTTACATCAGGTGTTGGTGAATTGTCACAGCAAAATAAAGCACCAGAGGCCGTCTTTTCTGAGCAGGTGACTGTGTTCATTTCACATAGTTAATAAATTCTAATAGCGAAGTACTCTTCTGTATGCAGAAGGCTAGTACAGCTCCTTTCATCACTACCAGGAAGGTATCTCCCTTAACAAAAGACAACAGCAACCATACAGGGAGCAAAACCTGTCCTTCATTCAAAATAACTAATTTGAGGAAGGGATGTATGGCCTTACATCATATGTGTTAGCACAGACAATACCGCTCAAATATCCCCAAAAGCAATTAGCAAAAGAACAACAAAAAATTATCTTGGTCAGCAAAGAAAAACCCAGAGAAAAGTTAATGTTTTAGCACAATGAAGCCACAAACAGCACTCTGAGCAGGCACCATGGCCTTGTCAGGATCACAGTTTCAGTTTTACAGCAAGAAGGTAGAAAGTGAAAGCCTGGCTTGTGCTTCAAAGCAGCGTGTAGTCTCTGCGCAGGAAATCTGCACCGAAGTTGTGCGCGTATGTTTTTTCAAGGCGCTCCATGGCTCGTTGGATAACAGGCACACCGGCAAGTATGCCAATGGCGGCTGTCCCAGAGACAATGCGACAGACACGCAGTCAATGGTTACTGTCATCCAGCTCTTTGCGTGACACGCAGACAAGCTTAGAGAACACTGATTGTCCTATAGACTCCGGCGACTGGAGGGAACGACCAGTCAGCTTACACCAAGACACATTTTTCACTCCTGACGTTTTGATAAAGGCTTATTGACCTAAATGAGACCCAAGTTATTCAGGGAACATCGGGGGTGAAAGAGCACAAGCTGTTCTTCATGGTCATACACAAAAACTCCAGGTATCCATTAGCAACTGGCAAATTCCCCCTCCCCTGCCTGTGGCTGTGTGACAGACAAAAGTGGTTTTAATATCTTGCATTGCGTATGTCTAATAAGTAGTCTCCTGGGGGTGGGGGAGGCTGATGAATTTGTCGGTACACACTTACATTAGTAGCCAGAAACTTGCAGACAAGGGAAAAATACATTAGAAAATCGTGCCTTCCTGAGCTACTAAAATATCACCTCTGTTTTCCTGATGAACAGCTTAACACAAAACTTTACATTAACTAGAAGGATGCCAACCTGATCCTTAGTTCATTTATGTGGGTGGTAATTAGGGTTAATTCCATTTAACAGGAGTTACTGTGGCAGAGAGCAGCACTGTCTCACACCTGAGAACTTCAGCAAATCTGAGTTGCACTACAGATTAATTTGGTCCACTACTTCTTCAATACTTCCTCCTAATTGCCTGCTGAACACCTACCTGCTAAGTGCATTGTATAGAAGTTTGTGCTTCTCATTTAATCAGCCAGACTGAAACACGGCTTTGAGAAGACTTAGAACAAAACTGAAGCTGATACAGGAAAATGGAAGGATAGAGTGCTGAGCAGACAGACAGGATCCAAAGAATGAGTGAAATAAGAAAAAAAGCAACATTCAGCAAAAGAGAAAAACTAAATTACAGAGGAAATAACTGCCTGCAAAACACTACTGGGGGGTTTCTTCGCGAAAATTGCAGACACAAGAACTGCAGGGTGCAAGGACACTCAGCCCTGTGTAACTTAATTGTGACCTCCTTTCTACAAGGTGAAAACAGAAATACAACACAGATAAACTTATACTGACATGGTAAGAAGAGTCCTCCGAGACGTGACAGTTGTGTACCTTCATACTGCGGGCATACAGGAGCCCTCTTGCTTAAGAGGAGAGACTTTTTTTTTGTTTTAATTACCGATTTGTACATGGTACCTTCACTTCTGCCATCCCTCCTCTCAGCCCAGGCATATGCTTAACGCCATCTTCACGCTTTCTCAGCCACATAATCCCAACACAGCCAAGTACCAGATTAACTCTGGATGAAAAGGTAGAGATGATTAACACGAGATACACATGTAGATCACTTTTCTTGAAGAACTCTATCAGTGTCAGTAACTCTCCAGCTGTGAGCAACTCCTCACATGTAAATTCACACCACTTTTAATGACAAGGAACAGGTAGACAAGACCAGTGTAACAAGCCTTGGGCATTTCTACTGTGGTACAGTGCTTGGTGAAACTACAGTAGATCCCCAGGTAACCATTTAGCATATGCCAGGGAATGAAGTATTTCTCATAAAGACCAGTAAAAGAGCTTGAGGGTTGGAGCAATGCACTGTGCATTGGTGCAGGAGTGGAGTCAGCATGTGGGATCCATTTCAGAAGTCTCACAATAGATTTTTCTGTGCAACTCACTACTCACTTTTACATTTTTGACATGGAAACAGAAGTTCCATTGAGTCGATCAGGTACTACGTGAACAGTTTTGGGTATTGCTTCAACTATAATGAAAGAGCCATTATTAAAAAAAATTATCCTCGGCCTGAGACAGATATGTCATAACTTACTCACCTGGCTAAAGAACAGGTCTCATCACCCGATGAAGAATCTTAGGCAGGATCCATAAAAACACAGTCCCTTTGACAAGCATATCCATGCTATCTGGCATTACAGCCTGTATCTCCACAGTTCCCATGGATTAATCACAGTTTTGTAATAAGCTCACACAGGGAACACACAGAGAAGGGCTCAAAGAACAGCTGTGATGAAAAGCCCATATATTTGGTTTGACTTACACCAAAGAACTTGACTTGCTATGGGTAAGGATACTTTAACTATTGCCCTGACTAACTTCAGGATGCCAAGTGAAAAGAACAAGAAAGTTCCTTCCATCAGAGGATAACGGGGAAAAGTCACTCATGAAAAGGACTGTGACTAAATTGAAGGAGGGACCAGACTTCTTCAGCTGTGTGACTGGTGACTGGAGTGTCAGATCTACGGAAACAAATACACACAAGTATATAAGAAAAATGAATATCCAGTTTATTTTGTTCATAAATGCATCTTCAAAAGCCCTTCCTTTACTACTCCACCCTCGCCTGACTGGGAGAGCTACAGTCCAATGCTGGGAGGCATCTGACATCCACACTGTGAGATAAACTGCAGTAGCAACTCCAAAAGGAAAGACAGAGTCCCTAAACTTAGCTGAAGGAGATGGTTTTCAGCAATTAGACAGATTAATAGCTTGGGGAAAAAAAACCCCCACAATAAAACCCTGACACAGAATGGATCATGACACCATAACAACACCTATTTAACAGATAAAGAAATTGTATCCGGGGGCTGAGAAAGCATCTGTGTAGAGAATATATTGCCTGAGGCTCTGCCTGTAGACCTCAAAGCTGTAACTGCTCATGGAGCATCACAGAAGTTCATGCAGCCATTTCATGTGGGAGGACTAGATGAGGTCATCTAAAACCTGTTATGAACAAGAAGTCCTTTACTCTAATGAGTCTAGACTTATTCAATGAACTCCGTAAACATAAGAGAGGTAAAATACATGCTTTAGGAGTGAGGAGGCAAAGCATACCACTATGTTATTCTGACTGGCTACTGAAGACCGAAAAATCACAGATGACATGCAACTTATCCCCCCTGCCACTGAGGTGGCTGCGCTCAGAGAAAAGGGAGATACAGCACACGAAAACAAGAGGCATTGATAAGGGTGATGGAGTTGAAGCCTCTTAAGCACACACTTCTTGTACTGTAAGAATTTCTTCCCACCCCAACGTTTTACTGGGAATACGACTCCTACCCATCTCTGCCATATCACCAGATCTATTACGTTATCCTCATTGGAGGCATCAACAACACTATTCCCACAATTCTTTCAAATCTGGCTTCTTTCAAATTCTAACTTCAAGCATGATAAAGTTCCAGTGAATTTCTTTAAACAAGGAAATAAGCTCTCCCATAGCTTACATAGGGACTGCATGCCAACCAGCATTACTTCAGCCATAAAAGTCCTGTGGCACTGCTTGCACTGATACCTCTTTGTAAGGCAAGGCAAACGGAAGAGCTCTGCTACAGAGCCAGTGTGCCAAGAGTAAAGCAGACCAGGAACCTCTTTGCAACCTCAGGCTGCAGCAGCGAAGCAAGGACACTGCCAAAAGTTTTGTTCAGAAGTCGTGACAAGGAGGTCTCTGAAGGAGCCAAGAAAGAGGGCAATAGATCTGCTGATGCTAATGCAAAGTGAAGAACAGGGCACTTGCCCTCAGCCAAGGGCTGTGGAGCTGGACTGGGCAACGGAGAAACAGGCTCAGCATCTTCACAAGCAGGGACGCAGCATATCCTCTGCAGCCACCAGAAGGTCAGAAAAAGTAGGATTGTGTCTCTCATGTAGAGCAATAGGTTGCATTTACACTCAGAGGAGAGTGGCACACAAAAAACGAAGTACTGCAGGCTATGTCTTAGTTCAACGAGAGCTAGAGTCCACTTCACAGCACACTGTTCACCTGACACATCAGGGCTTGCAAAATGCTTCAGATAGCACTTGTGTGGAGCCGGAGCAGAGTATGCAAATTAACATCAGCAAAGGCAACTGTTTCTTCTAATCTCACCCATTTTGTATGGAGAGGCCCCTCTTTGTTCTGTTGAGAAAGGCAGGATTTTTTTCCTGAAAGCTGTACTGTGTTGTCTAAGATACAGAGAACAGCAAAATCAGATGGTCTAGGCAAACAGACAGACACCAAGCTCAAAACAGTAAAAATCGCAACTTGATGAAGCGCAGATCCAAAATAAAAAGATAAATGGTGTTTCATACATATAAACACTTACTGAGAAACAGCAAGTGCTAAAAGTGCTTTTTAGGATTGAGGCTTTTTCTCCCTCTACTTAATCTCCTCGCTTCCAATGAACTTGTGAATTGCATCTTTTCAAGTGAAAAACGGTAAGTTTTTTAAAAAAATGTTCAGAGCCAGAACACTTGGTATTCCTTCCTTTCAAAAAGCCTAGTATCATTTGCTAAAATTCTTCATCTAGCATATTTGGCACCAGATGATTAAACAGGCAACAGAAAACAAAAAACCTAGTGTCAGTATGACATTTCTATCTTCAGAGGCCCATAGTTAATCTTAAGAAGTTACTGGACATCATTAAAGTCCCCTATTAATGTTTTTAATTACAATGAAATAATATTTATGTAAGTGTTCATGTTCTGAAAAAAAAGGGACACTTACTAGGAGACAGAGTTAGAACAGTTGATGGTGCCAAACCTTTTCTGTTTTCCCTTAATCAGTGCCGAGAGCACAGAACAATAGCACTGGGACCAATAAAGAGTACTGCAGGTCTGCAATTTTAGGTTGAAATTTTCCAAAGGCTCCAAGCAACTAAATCCTATTGAATTTCAATAGGAGTTAGGCACCTAACTCCCTCAGGTGCATTGAAAAAGCCTTTAACTGATTTCCTTAGCTCTCTTCTCACTGGAGGTTTCAGCCAAACCCAAATACAGGCAGCTGAAACTTTTCAACTGACTGCAAAAGGCCTCAGAAGTCGGCGTCGTAACTTTGCACGTGAAGGCCCAGTCTCGGAGAGCCGCTGCATTAGAAGAACTTTCCACACCATCACCCCTGCGCACATCTCTTTGTAATTCAGTCGCCTTTAGGGTTTGAAGTTAGTTGCTGATGATACCCACCAGGAATTTACAGCAGTAAATTAAGCTGGGCTTGCGCACTCGGTTTAAGATACTGGTTTTAGTGTGGAGTTCTCCCCCATCATAAAGCATGCTCAAGAACTTGACTTTAAACCCAAGGTATTTGGCAAGAGAAAGGAAGTGTCAACATGTTAACACCGGTGCAAAAATGATTTAAAAAACCCTGCTCCTTTCTGTTTATTTCATGAACCTCTTGTTCAGGGCTCCATAAAAGTCTCTAGAAGGAATTCATACAAGACCCTCTCCTTCAAAGTGAAAAATGCTCTGGCTTCTACCTAGTGCAGCATATGCTTAATTTTATATCTCATTGAATTGAAAAGAACTGCTCACCTACTTACAATGAAGCATACATACACACAGTTCACCAAGACGTATACCCCTTCATTAGTACATACAATATGCTAATACGAGTAGAAAGGAACTGTTATAGACTGTTGAAAAAAATCAGTCTAAGCCAAGCAGTCTACATTTTTATGCTACAGAGAATGCTATTTACACAGTGGCTACTTTTCCTAATCTGATTATGTTTATCCTGTCAAGTATCTTGTGGCATGCTTTTTACTATATAACCTTCCTCACTCATTTTTTTTAAAAAGCTACTTCATATCCACCACGTCCTACACTGAGCAGTTCATAAGTCTGCCCTTTGCTCCACAGCTAACACTGGGTTTATCGGGGGACCTCATGAAAAGACTATATGATTCGCTTTTTCCAGCTATAAATGACGGGGCAATAAAAGATATTGTGTCTTCCAGCAAAGCTTGTTTCTCCGATACCCTTAGACTATCAGTATTACAACACTATTCCCTTCTGAGAGAAAATAAGTATTGCACAATATCTCTTATCTGAAAGCAGAGCCACACAAAAGGAAGAGTTTGGCCATTATCAGCCCAGCTCAACCTGCAATAGCTTCACTTTGTATACTTAAAAGGTAATGTAATGGTAGATAGCATTTTTAAGATGTAATGGCCAAGCTCTGGTCACCTGCTACACAGTTTGGTAACAGTAACGCTTGAAATCTAGTGGCTTCAGACATGCTAATATGCAATTTTTTTTTTTTTTTTTTTTGAGGACACACTGTGATAGCATCCAGGAAGAAACAGCATATCTTAAAACAGAAATTAGAAAGATTAGTGATGAAAAAATATCTTTGTTCTATGGGTTTAGGAAAGTGGAAAATAACGTTTTCTGTGAATATTCATTCTTCCTCCTCACTCACCTCTCTTCATTCTGTTAGAAAAGGGCAGAAAAAAAGAGGAAAAAGATTAGTAAACCTCTAGTTTCCAATTATCTTTTACAATAAATCAATATTTACTCTTGGAAAATGATGTTTTTCAGAGTCATGTTTTACACAAACTGCAGCCAGGTTTCATGTTATATGTAAATTTTAGTGATTTTTTTTTACGTATAGAGTTTTTAAACACAAAAATGTGTGTCTGCAGACTCATCTGTAGATTTAAGGCATAAAAGGGAATACTTTTTTTATAAAGCAGAAAATTCAGGAACTATATTTTTCTCTCTAGAAATTGCAAAAACAGGGACTGGAAGAAAATAAGCTTTAAGGAAAATAATTTTCCTTTTCTGTTGTTTCTCTTCCTCTGTACAGTCACCAATTGACCAAAGATATCTACATTCCCACTCTGCAGTAAACCCGACCTCCAAAGCTCTCCTAGTTCTTTGAGCATTTCTCTCCTCCAAAGCTGACAGCACCACATGTGCATCATCTCAACCTTACCCATGGCCCAGACCTTCTCACCTACGAAGATTTCTCAGCTTATTTAAGGGCACTATCCAGACTCCAAACAAAGAGAAAACATGCCCGCATTACATGCCCACAAGCTGTAGCGATGCCCCTCTTTATTCCTTGGAATAAAGAAGTTAGGAAGGCTGCAAAGATCCAGGAGATCAGAGCCCGACTTGCTATTCAGCTACAGATTTCTCATACGGCTTTAAGCAGTCTTTAACTCCATTCCCAATCGGAGAAACCCACTGCTCTCACAACCCTCTTTCACACCAATGCTCCAAGACAATGAGATAGCAGCACTGTCAATGGAAGTACAGCTGGATACGTGCAGCGACATCATGAGGCCCCCATATCTAAATCCCAGATCACATTATGAACTACTTCCTCAACTTGCTCCTGTAACAACTTGCTTCTGCAAAAGCAGATACAGAGTACGTGGAAGAGGAACTCTTTCTAACGAAGTTCTAACTTCCTACTTCTCTTGTGCAGACAAGGATGATTTCGTGCCCAGCCCTGCCCTCCCTCCAAGCAGAGAGTCAAAAGGTGGTACTGTGGTGCTGGGCAGCCTTGCTTAAGGATTCTCAGCTGTACCCTTCCAGCTCCCTGCATGGTTTTTGGCTTTATGGGACCCTCTCCAGGATGAGATACATGTTCCACAAGTAAGTCATTTCCAGAAGAATGAGAGGTCACCAAAAGCAGGACATTGTCTCTACTTTTACATATACTGCTGATGTTCTCTTTTTTTAGAGGCAGTATGTTTTCAAAATTCATCCTCCAAAAGTAACATTTCTGGCCTGAGCAATGCATGTGCTCTTAAATAACAGTTTAACAAGAACTAAATTCCAAATGGACTAGCTCTGGTTTCAACAACCTCCAGATAACAAAGGGAAAAAGAAAATGTTCGCTTTTTTCCAGATTGGCAGGACAGCATTGCAGGATAGAGCAATCAAGTTCTGAAACAAAATCCTGTGTGGTTAGATGTGGGACATTCCTTTCACACACCTGGGTGACCACCACTCAGTCACTGGTATCAGGCTCAGCGTCGATAACAGCTCAAGTGCCATATTTCTGTTTGACATTCCCATAAACACAACCTGCTTTTGCCTCCACATACTTGAGCTCTCTCGCAGGCCTGCTCCAGGGAATACGCATCATGCTCTTCCACACAGCTGCAAAAACAGTCACACGCTAAACCTGTAGTCCAGGCACTTAATACTCCTCACAGGAAAACACATGTGCTAGTTTAAGCTAATAAAAAAACCTCTCAGATGCCATATGTACACAGCCCATTCAGTCAGCATTTTACAGCTGCCTCTAAAATTTGTGTAGAAAGAGAATTCTTTGACATGCAAAATAAACCTAACTGAAGCAACAAAGTCAGCATTTTCAGCTAAGTGGCAAATACGTTTCACATACTGAAGGCAAGTAGTTTCCTCCTCGTGCCAGTTTCCTACGCTCATTCCAGTCAGCAAGCATTAAACAGTTGCGGCTATCATTCAGCGTATCAGGATTCTAGCATACCAAGATGGGAAGCTAAATTGTACCTACCAAAGCCCACGATTAACTCAAACTCTCCCTAGAGCTTTGATAATGTTCCAAACGGATCAAACTAAACTTACATTTGCAAAATGAAGATATAAGCCAGATCTCTCTGAAGTTGCGTACCCCATTAACCAAGCTACCGTTATGTGCAAAGGCTTATATTTTCACTCGGATTCATGTTTCCATCAGTTTTGGGTCCAACATAAATACATGGTGAAACAGAGGCAGTTCTTTGCAGAACTCAAAGTTACGAAAGGAGAACTCCAGCCCTGTGAAACTCCCTTCACTCACTATCACCTTTCCCCTGCTCCCTTTACAAGTAAAGGACAAGTGCACTATTCATTGCTGGAGGAAAAAAAAAAAAATCTTAAAAAAGCCACGGCCTTCTCAGTGGCAGCTGGTCTGAGCTTCAAGACATCAAATACCTCAGGAAGCTAAGAAGCATTATATGTAATAAATTTAACAAAAAAAAAAAGTACCAAACCCAAACTGATATTTGGCAGAATTCAGTAACACTATACTCCAAAACTCTCTGGAGAAAGAAAGACCGTACAAAAGCAATGCCTAGGACATGTCAAGAATAAACTAAAGGCTCTGCAGCCCTACATAACGCTAGCAGGCAGCTGATGTAGCAAGCAAAAGCCAGCTGACTAGAAGAATCCCTCTGTGGAGTGGTACTTGAAGAGGGAAAAACAATTGCAACTTAAAGTAAGGCGCACAAGGAGCATGGTTTAGAGACAGATGAATTTTTTCTGTGCTGAAACATTGGGCAATGCAGGACAGATTTAGACTACCTGAAAATATACATTATCAGAACAACCAAAGCACTGGTTATGCATTTTAAGTGCATTAGTATATTAGAACATCCAACTGGTAGCAGAGGAGCAGGACTTCATATTATTGCATTACTACTGTGCTCATTTTTCTAAAGCTTGAGGCATATCTCCTCTTTACGCCAGTGATACTTCCAGGTGATTCATGGTACAACTTTTTTGTAGGAATAGCTGAATTTTATCGGGCCCTCTCTTTGATCTGAGATTTATTTTGCTTAAATTAGGAATCAAACTAAACACATCTTTGGAAATGCCCAATTTCCAAACATTTTGTCGCAGTACCTTATGTGATAAAGCAAACAGCAGTCTTACTCCACAGCCAGATGAATTCTGTCAGTAATTATAAAAACTATTTTGTTTTGGTTTTTTTTTTTTAAACATCAAAAGATCATCCAACTTTTTAGCCTTCCCTATACACTTTCTCTGCAGTTCTCAATACTCACTGTTTCAAAAAGTTGGTTTTAGTATGTCTGTCCTGCTTAAGCCTCTCATGATCCCATTGCATTAGACGCAAGTCTAGCCTGGACACCAAAGGTCTCACTGCCAAGGTCTTAATGCCAAACCAGAGACCTGATATTACCCACTGGAACCAAAGAATCTCAGCTCACCCAAGATACTTGTTCAGCAATGGAGGAACTAGTAAGAACTGACACTTGTACCAGTTTTCTTAACAGAAATGAAGGAAGAGGTTACATTCAAGAAGAGTGACTCCATGCTTTAAAGATACTCAACCTTAGTATTTACTAATCCAATCTGCAAGCCACCACTCTATGTGACAAACAACTGAAACGTGATATTTTTGGTATCATGGCATCACTGAGAGGTGATACAGTTCTTCTGCAGGAATATTTTCTCAGTATGCAAAATAAATAAATAATTGTCAGGCTAAGTTCTATTCTAGGACTCAAGAGGAGAAAAAAAAAGGGAGTCCAGATGCACAGCAACCAAATACTGACACGTGAATAGCACATGTGATGAGTTTCGGTTACATCCTTTTTTTAACGGCTTTACAAAAGACATAGTATCTCAGGTGGCCAAGACCTCTACAGAAATGACTGAATGTCAAAGGTTTTAGCCAACATTACAGATTTTACAGGAGGAAGAGGCTACTTAAACTGAAGTTCAGTTTGGGTAGTTTTCCAGTTTTCTTAAAGTATCAGTAAAGGTGGCTAAAATATGGAAACGAGGGTCAGAGGGCCCCTGCTGAAGGGAGCAATTACAAGGCAGCAAAACCAAACTGACCCAGTCTGGCAAGTTCCTTCTCAGGGGATGAAACAAGTGGGTCTGCCACACTCAGATCTGTGTCCTATTTCCAGGTCCACTAAAAATGGCTTTAATCACAACCTCGCGTTTCCCCTTTCCTGAACACATAACACATTGCACATTTAACTTTGTACAGAAGTGGCAATTGCTGGTACTGTTCAGGGTGTAATTAATAACATTACACTAGAGAAGCACGTAAGGGACTGCTTTGTGTACAATGTGCATTTCCTCATCAGCTGGATGGCCAAAGGAAATCTACTAGACATGAAAGTATCATCCAGCTGTGTCCCATAACTGGGTATTTGAATATTTATAAGCTATTGCACTTCAGATACCAAAGCTGATGACATGAATGCATGTTTTAATGAGTCCATCAATAAAGCTTTCCTCATTAGAAATCTGCCCTTAGCAATTACATCAGAGAATTCTGTTATAATGTACCATATTACTTGTCCCAGATGGCGTACTGTTAAAGCCAGAAACATTGTGCCTGTTTAAA
>Ga0181612_121748_pt1 | contig 12110 bp, 5 predicted proteins | sample HoacroProtozoa21_FD_119630 | JGI IMG/M metagenome (GOLD analysis project Ga0181612, IMG submission 119630) | Hoatzin crop microbial communities from Cojedes, Venezuel. Combined Assembly of Gp0051906, Gp0051904, Gp0051908
AGAATCATTGTAGAATCATTAAGGTTGGAAAAAACGTCTAAGATCGTCAGGTCCAACAATAAATGCTGCATTTGGGGAGACAGCCCTATTTTTTATGTTAGAAGTGATGAGTCAGTGCAACAGAAAAGGGGGGAAGGCAACTCAGAGAGCAAGATAAAGACCTCTGTTATAAGGAACAGATTAAAAAGGTGGCCAGCAGGTCACGTAGGGTGAGTGAATTTGTGTGGAAAGGTTAATGACAGTTTTTATAGGAGCATTATGGAAGCAAGGAATATGGAATTTCCTGAAAAGCACAGAAATGTGCAAAGAGTTAGATAGGCCTGTCTCAAATCCTAAACCTTCTGAGAGATGTCCATCCTCAATTTACAATAGTCAGTATATTAAACAAAGGCTACAATAAATTAGAAAACTCTTAAGCTAAATTACTTATCTGTATGGTTTGATTGATAAGGCTACATCAAATTGCTTTGTTTCATGCTCTTCCAAAATTGGTAGGCATTGGATGACTTCTTTACATTTAAATTGTGCTGATTAGCCGGTTTTACCTTAATAACTCTCTATGATAGTGACCGTCTTATCTTGCCCTTTAATTTTAAAATTAATGAAGTAATCATTTATCCTGGTCTCTTTCTGTGTTCTGCTCAATTACTTTAATGCTGAATGGTACTTTGCATTTTAGCTGGTCTATTAGTCCCATATCACGGTCTTTCTGGACTTCTTTGTTCAACTGAAGGATAATTAAATACTGTCTTTTAGAATCTTTATAACCTTGGCACATAAATTTCGTTTGCAAATGGTTTAATCCAATAGATAAATGTCATTTAAACATCTGCACTTATTTTCGTTTACTTCTGATTAAGGTACCTAAATCCAGCCCCTGTCAAATAACAACCTACCTTGCGTTATTGCTTTGATTTTACACATAGATTCACTTCTTGACTTTTACCTTTCAGGGAAAACATCCCTACATTGAAGACGCATGGAAAAGAGCTCTTAGTTTTTGAATCTGTAATGTGGTGGACTTCGGACTACCTACAGAGAACTACTAGGAATTTTTCACCTTTGGAATGAAAATGAATGAAGCAAATTTAGTCCTAGCTAGTTCACCATTCAAGGCTTGAAACTTATAAATGCAGAGCAGTCCTCTGTGGACTTTATGAAATAGAACTGCAGTGAGCTCTTTAGAAAAGATTTGCACAATCAGGAGCTAGTCTCTTTCTGCTAGCCTGGGCAGTCTCACAAGCTCTTTGTTTGCCCTTTATGGTCTGAACAAAAAGCAAATTTTAAAGCTTGATGACATTTATTCAGAGAATATTTATGCTAGGAAATGTGGCAGTTTTATCTAGGAATGGTGAGGAGCTCTGTGAAGAAGACAGATTTGGTGCAGGAAGAAAAAAAGATTTGCTTTCAGTAACACTTGCTTGTTTCTTGAATATTTTCTCCATTTTGGTTTAATTGAATTATTCCTAGGTTCTTAAGCATACAGAGCTGCTAGAGAGAGAGAAATTACGTTTACTGAGGAAATGCTGATGATCTGCATATATAGCAGGTTCAGAGATTAATAGGTTAAGAACAAACTTCTTGAATACAGTCTACAATATATTCAGATGTTATTGCATTCACATTTTATTAAGTACAAGTCATGTGAGTGACATTTTCTGAATTTTCATGCTTATGTGAACAAATCTAACTGCACTGGAAGTACCTCTAAACTGAAGGCTGGACTTCTATTTAAATACTGTCATCTTATTCAACATAAAGTTTTGTAGTGAACTTCTTTGTTCTTATTTTTCATTAAAAGTAGTGTCTGCATTAAAATAGTGTTTATATACTAGAATAAATAGGTGTGGAGTGTTTTTAAGAACATATAAAGATTTTGGAGAAAAAATTCAGCACACCATTATGTTGAAAATAGCGGTTCAACATATTTTGCATGTGAATGCAGAAAATCATCAGCAAGTGCCTATTTCCTGTGAAGTCATATAATTTCCCTATCTTCAAGAAATTCATTAGTTGAAAACCTGGTCCTCTAAAGACAAAGGCAAAAACTATTGTTGACCTCAACGGCATCAAGCATTCACTGGTACCTAAATCTTTTCAACAGGTGATGTGCACTGAACTATGAGTGAGACACAAAACTTTCTCCCTTTCATTTCTCTTTCTGTCTTTCTGGATGACAAGACTCAAAATGCTTTTAATTGATTGCAGTGAAGCACAGACTAAAACTCTGAGGCGTGCTACTGTAGTCTAGTCTGACCTCTCAAGTAACATAGGCCATAGAATTTCATTAAGTAGTAACTGGATAAAGACTCTATCTTCTGGCTGCTTTATTGCATATCCTTGGCTATCTATCTTATTTTGATTTAAAGACTGTGTACATTGGACAATCTGTAATTGTTTGACTATATCAATTCCTATATGTTCTACTAACTGCTTCAGTGTTGTGATTCTGTTTAAGTAGGTATAATATGTGCCCTGCACAGGCAATCTGGAAAAAAATACAGAGCAGCCTAGCCCTATTCTAAAATCACTGTACATGACAGACACCAATGTTTCTTTTATTACTGCTTTATCAGATAATCTGAATATTTCTTTCTGTAGTGTTTTATCTATATGTCTCAGATTGTGTTCATTATGCAAGATAATATTCAGAGGAAATATCTGAAAAAAACAATTAATACTTCTCAGTCATTCTGGATCAGGACTATTAATTCACAACTGGCAGCCATCCCAAGTCCACTTTGGCAATTTAAACCAATCTTTGTTCATACTCTGTCATTTGCAAATTTTAACTGAAAATATTCTATTGGAAAAAGGGGTAGGTCAATACATTTAACTGTAATTCTAAAGAAAATGTGGAAAAAAAACAGATATGTAATTGTCATTTCTTTCTCAAAGAGAATTTCCTTAAAATATATTAAAATAAATTTAAGAAGGATGATAATCTATGTTATTACTATCACCTATTAAACATTTTAAGGTAAATAAAAAGCAGCGTTTGAGCAATACATATTTGCTGCTGCATTTTTTAATTCAAATTGCTAAAGGGGAACCATGGAATCCAAGAATTTCCCAAGACTTTATTTTGAAAGTGATCTTCTGAGATCTTAGCCTAGTCAGGACCTATCCAACTGAGCTTTGAAAACCCAGAAGGATGATTCATAATTTATTTGGGTAACTCGCCTCCAGGTTAGGTACTATTATAAGAATTGATTTTCTGAAATAATAAACAATCCTTTTGACAGTCCTACCTATTCTGCAGACACAGTTTTAGATTACCTTTATTGTAATTTATTCGGTTTACAAAAAAGAGCTATTTCTGAGAGGTGATATCTACTAATTCTAGAAAATTGAAGGACACTATGACAAAAGGCACTTAATACTCAACTACAGATATTACAACCTTCATTCTACAGATCATTTAAATTCATCTGAAAACTAATTTTTTCTTATGTATCCAGCAACTTAGTGTTCTTTTATTTGTCTAATAAAAACTAATTGAAAATGTTGATTTTCTGCACTTTTATTGAATTTCATTTTCTATTCAGAAGCCATTTGACATAGATCATGAGTGGAAAAGGACTCATCTGTTAAAGAATAAGTTATGTTCCTTATTTTTTGACATAATAAAATAAAAATTAAAAAATTATTTACAGTCACACTGTAAAAAGGATTAAATGTGTGTTTAGTATAAAGTGCTTAGGAAAATATAGTACTACTTCTGTTGTATTATGCTAAATTGTATGACAGCATGTCTTAAAAGTTGTAAACTATCAAGAGTCAAATTTTGGTAAATAACTACACCAGCACAAATGTAAAAGTAAGTATTTGAATCAAGGTTTCTTGCTCATTGATTTAGATCGTGTTTAAGATCATTGAATTAAATAACTTTAATTAAGCCTCTCCACCTTTGGAAGCAGACTGGATATTTAAGAGCAGGTTATTTTGTAAAGCACCATGTTAACCAGATGAAAAATCCTCTGAAACTATTGAGGAGACAAAAGATGAGTATAAGGACCCTAGAATCCACACTGGGAAAATAATTTATATGACATTACAGTACTGGGGGAGTATCACTTTTGGAGGTTACTTCATAGCTGTTAATGTCAATTTTTTTTTTGTTTCGTCTAGTCTGATGTGAATGCAGTCATTTCCTTTGCTACGTTTCTGTTAGCAATTGAGTTAAGAACCTGTCACAACTGCCATGCAAATTCAAAACAGCGGATCTGGCTGAGTATCCTCACTTCGACAATAGATAGCGCCAGTACTTCAAAAAAAGTGAGCAACAAATTCAGCCCCACACAGCACAGTGTGTTTAACAGATGAGCTACAAATGTGCCAGTTTAAGGTTAAACTTGTAAGGTCTGTCATCACTGCGAATTGCTCTCCGCAGCCAGCCAAATGTCTAGTCTTTCCTTGAATGTTTGGCTAAATGCAGCTGAAATGACTGAGGAAGCTGTGCAGCCCTTGGTTCGTACAATGCGGGGAGCACCACATGGCAAGAGACAGGCGAAAGGGCTGCAGGGCTATAGGACCGATGCTCCCCACAAAAACACATGAATTTTGCACAGAGTATGTCATGGAAACAAATATTTATAATCAGTTGGGGCTTCACCACATGTCAATATCCTGCAGTTATCCTTTGACAATGTGGTGTTTGTTATTTCCCTGTTAGACGACGAAAGCTTAGTCCTGGCTACCAGTTTTTACTGTATCCTTTTCTATCATATTGCCTCTCATTGACCATCTGTATAAAACCATCTGTCTCAAGCTCACGTTTTGCTTTTTTTGGAATCTCTCCATGCCTCAGATCACATTTGGTAGGTCAGACCACGGCCTTGGGCTGCCCTTGGAAACCCAATCCAGAACCTGGAGACTGGTTCCATTGTTGCTCTACTAAATTGGCAACCACTACCGGAGCAAACACAGGTGTCAGGCAGTTTCCATATAGATTTGAGTATATTGCATTTATCTGTTCTGTTGGTTTTGTGGTTTCTGTTTTTTGTCCGCACAGCACTATCCCCCTGCCTTGCCAGAATTTAAAGAGGCCTGCTGCCTTTTCATTCTTTTCTTTTTTGTCTCTAGAAGTCTTGATGCTCTCTCAAAAGCTTGATACTGCGACATACTCAGCTTGTTTCCTTAGTGAAAATCTAAGGTGAAGCTAGAACTAACAGTCGTTTAGATAGGAACACGATTTAATCAAAGAGAAGAGGAAACAGTTTCAAGGATAACCCTTTGGTTAAGGCCAATAATCAGGTTTAGTGTGGATACTGTCATTATGAAAGTAATGAATGAATCTGAGAGTCATTGCACTGTCCACTAACAGGGTTCTGAAAATAAAATAAAGCCTTTACAATGATTTATCATCCTGCTCATGGCCACTTTCCTTTTAACATTGATTTTTTTTTTCCTTTCACAAACCAAGAAGTTGATAGTTTATGCCTGCTCCCAGCAAGAGTAAACTACCACCCACTTTGTTCATGACAGCAAAAATCAACATCAAGTCGAGAGTGGCTGTGTACAGGGTAACTGATTCCTTTCAAGATTTCTTTACCTTATTTCCAGGCTGCTGCTGTGGGACCACAAATTGCCTCTTTTGAACAATTGGCACTAATTGACATGCTGGTTGGCAGTCTAGAGGTTGAGCACAGAGGAGATATTTGAATGAGCATGGGGCCTGAACTGACCTGCCATTAGAAGTAGTTTCTGCAGCAAGAACTAAAACACAGTCTTGAAGAACATGGGGAAGCTCACATTGCAACTATTCCTGCAACACCTGTTCTCTGAGCAAGAAAAAGGGATGCATAGTAGAGCTGTCGTGTACTGCCTTAATGGTCCCCAGTTTACAAAAAAAAAATGTTCACTCACACCCTTTCTTGCTAGTCACACAAAAAAAACCCAAACCAAAACCACACAATAAAGATTTATTAGCCTGTTACCACATCTTATTCAATACCTCAGGTTTGTACCATCCCAAAAGAAGAATACTTTCTTCACACAAATTGCTGACAATAACTACACAAATTACCAGAGACTTGCTTTTGTGATATATTTGACCAGACGATTTTCTCTGAGATTTTCAGTCTTGTTTTGAACAACTATTTGAAACTTTTTTCAGAAGTTTTCACCATCACAAACTGACCAGTCACATCTCACTTTAATCATTGCAAATCCCTATTTTAATGACCGTATGAAAATTATCTGTCACTGATCCCCAGATTCTACTTCTGTTAATGCTTTAGTTTATATTACAGTGCCAGGGAGATTCAAATAACACTGAACCGTTTCAGCTAAACATTGCTTAGACCCACAGTGAAAAAAGGTCCCCATCCTAAGACTTACTATCAAAATACACAAGTGGTGCTAAAGAAAAAGCTCAAATGATTTTTTCAAGGTCACATAATTGGCCTATGTCTAAGCCAAGAACAGGAAAAATAGTTCTCCTGACAGCTGTGTCAAAATGCTCCATTTTTGGAAGTTGCCACTAAGGACCAGGAGATATTTCAAATCTGTAATTGCTTAAGAAGACCCATGGGGAAAGCTAGCAGCAAGTATGGCAGACCACAGTCACACCAAAATACGTATCACTTCAAGATCTTTGAGTCATATGAATAATGAAGGTTCTGCAAGCAATTGTTGATATTGTACTTCTGCATGTTTCAAACACTTTTTACCAGTATTTTGTTGCTGTTATTGTTTTCTATGAGTCTTTTCATGATGAAAAATGCTATTCCATGTTTTTTCTAAGCACCACTTGCTCCATTTCCAAAGTCTAAGTGGCAGCTCCCCGCATGCTCTAGCAACAGAATATAAAAGCCAAACAAAAATCTTCCCAAGACTGAAAGAAAACACCTTGTGAGTACATTCTGAATGCAATTGTTTTGGAATAATGATTATGCTGTCAGCTTCTTAGATTAATGAACTCTTTCAGAAGACATTAAAAGAGAACAATTAAACTAATTTCTCATTCACTCTGCAAAACCTTTTCTGCTTAGCATCAAATTTTTAAAAGTAGATATTTCATGCCTTTCTAAGGAAATAAGGTCCCTGTAACACTGCACACTGAGGATCACGAAATGAATTTGCTAATGAAATGAATTATCTTGGAAGACACTTGTGTTTTAGTCACAGGTGATATTATATTTCTTACTTCTTGTTCACAGTGTGTTTCTTAAATGTCATTTAGGGCTTTAGCCTGCCAGTATAAATGACATACGTTAGCACCATAGGATTCAGTGAAGAAAGCTTAGGTTTTCATGATGCCTGATCCAAGACTGATCATTATTAGACTTCAGATCTGACAAATAATAATTTTGTAAACAAGGAATTTATCCTTGATATCAGAGAAGAAATTAAGTCTCAAAAATTAGGGAACAAATCTGATTGCTATGGCTATTTTGTTATTTAAATCGTCCTGTAGTTTAGTCATTACAAGATTGGTTACATTTATACATGGAGAATTTTTGTGTTTGGGTGTTTATGTTGCTGTGGAAGGATGAAGAAGGAATGATGAAGGATTTCAGAAGGATGAAGAAGAGAAGAGCATGATTTGCAGAAGAAATGTGCACGAAGTGTTGGTTTGCCTATCATTGAAGTTCAGGGCTCTCTTTTTGAATTCAGACCTTCTCCAGGATGCATGGTAACAGCCAAGGCATTTATAACATGTAATTGCTGCTTTCATGAGAACTTTGAAATAATAGCTCTTCCGTGCATCTCTCTCTCCTCCCTTTGCTTGTCTCTCTACTATGGTAATTTATACTTCAGTCTTCTTAACATCATGTGACATCAACAGATGCTAAAAAGACAGCCTGAAGTAATCACAGTTCTTCCCTTCACTGTCATCAGCTGTGTGGCTTTCATGGTATATCACAGCCTATCCCCATATTCCAACATTTAACAGTACCCTTCCCCTTGTGGAGGTGCTCTTAGCACATCAGGGGATAAGAATGTGCACACAGAGTATTTTCTGGATAACAGTATTATGCAAAAATAGAAACTACTCATTATTCTTCTCCTTCTTTAAAGAGTAAATCTGGAGCATCTGATTTTTAGCTTTTGGAGTTACATGAGCATATAGCAACAAGGCTCCAAGGGCGGCATCTTAAAATAATTGAAACATAGTCTAACATTAACCTCAGTTTCCAGACCCTTGTGTAAGCTTTGAAGTTACAGATACTCTTGTTTGTTTCCGTTGATTTCTAATCCTTTAGAATTATTGTAGCTGTTTACACTTGTATAATTTACACTTTTGCTGATGACATGCAATCTGGCCTGCAGACATTACCTTGCAACTAACTATGGAATCTAAAACATATGGCAATAGTTTAAATTCATTGTCTCATCAAAGTTAGATGTAGAATTATTATGCACAGTTTATTGGGAGTTAGAGAATGAGAAACGGGTGCCTTGGATAATTCTAGGTAATGCATTAGTAAATAAATGAAATAATTTTCATTATTTTGTATAATGACCTAATTTTATACAACAATCCCATTTATAATAATGTCATAAACATAGAAATGTAGGACTAGACTGCTCAGAGTGGGTCAGGTTAAAGAATCAGCTAGCTCAAAATTTGTCTGCAAAAACAACCATCAGCAAATGACTAGAACAGAGTAGAAGGACATATGACACTTCTCTAATATACTTTCCAAATTTCTGTAGCTCAGTGACTTTCTAAGTCAAAGTGTTACCTTGTTGTTTAATAGAGGGTGGTGGTGGAAGGAGGGAGCATAACTCTTCTAGGAGTTTCTTTCATGGCTTTATCAATCCCTGAAGGCTGAAGCACCTGTGGTGCTCCATATCTGCATCTCCCACAGGTCCACTGAGCCCTGACTGTCTCCTTTACTGTTTATTTCTCACCCTTCTAGCTTCAAAAATTCTATTCCTTACCTAGGAGGAGCAGTAAGATTTACTTTTAACATTCCCCATTTTGGTTGTGACTTCATTTCTTTCACATCTCGCACTGCTCTCTTTTCGATACTGAGGAATTCTAAACTATTTAGTTCAGAGGCAGTTCCATACATTTCAGCATCCTCCCTGCATCTCTCCACATTTCCAATTCTACTACAACTTTTCTGAGATAAAAGATCAGCAATGCATGCAAGGTGTAGGCATAGCACGGTTTGTAAAATAGGTTAATGATCTTTTCTCTTTTGTTCACATTTGTAAATATGTAGAATAGAAGTCCTTTTTTTGACAGCTGGAGAGCACTGAGCTAATTCTTTCAGAGTTCCCTATTATCTCTGATTAAAAAATCAACACCTAACTCAGGTACATCATCCATCTACTCTTAAATAGAAAATATCTCACTTTTCTTCTTCTGTCCCGAGTCCATTTGGCCAGTGACATGTTGCCTTAGTACAACTTGGGAAACGAATAGGAAGATTATCATTAAAATTTGTGAAACTTGATTGTATAACCTTTGACAGAATACCTCCTATTGGATGACATGAGTATTATGGTAATAATATATGAGAACAAGGATATTAGAAAAGACCTTTACTACAAAGAGGAAAAATGCCACACACATTTATGACATTCTAAATTACTGCTTGGACAGAGCATTCATATGCAAATAAAGACTCTCTAAGTAAATACAGTGAAACTGAGTAAATGGGAGAATATAAGGGGTCAACAGCTAGCCAAGAGAATAATTTAAAGAGCATAAAATCATTATGCAAGCACATACAATGAACAATAGAGGAATAATCTGACTTTTACACCTCAAGATCTGTTAATCAGAATGGACAATTGCTGATCCTTTGAGCCTGAAATGGGATTTTATTTTGGCAGAACAACTTTGGGTAATATGGACACAGGAAATAAACAACCCTGTGTATTTCTAGTACCATGTATTGCTAACTCTTTTTCAAACCTCTCTCCGTTTTGACTGAATAAAACCAAAATCAGATGGGCTTCCTGGCTCAGGGAATACTGAGCACAGAATGTTTCAACTTACAATGTTTTATTAGTTATAACTACCCTACACACGGGTCTGGCCATCTGGCCTTCTGTGACTTAAATGTAACTTTTTCATCCCCACCAGTACCTTGTAATCACAGAAGCAGTAGTATCAATTTTTCTTAGCTTTAGCAGTTTCAGAAACCTCACCTATTTTGTTGGCATCCTTTCAGCCCTTTCTGCCTTTTTTTCCTTTTTGCTTATCTGACCTGCACTGTTCTATCCGCCATCAATATAAACATGTCAATACAATTCAAGATTGGGAGATTTATTTTTAAGATTGCTAATTGGTTGGTGTTTTCTGCCAATACTCTTGGTATTGTAACAGCAGTGCTTTGAGCAGGAGAACATTAATTGCCTAGAAAACAAAGGAGTTTTCCAGGCAGACTTGTACCTTGTGTTGCATGTGGCAGGCCCACAGCTACCTTCTGCTGTCAGTAGTGTATGAGTCCTTCACAAAATAAGGTATTTTTAGCAGAGTAACCAGCAATCTTAGCGTGTAGTAAAGTAGATGGAAAAGGAGATTGAATTTTGGCTTTTTTTATATTGACACAAGTGACTATTACTGAGGATACTGCCTAGTGCTAGAAGGAGAAGCAGGGAGTAGGTGATAAAATTATTTCTTAATTCCTTTGTTGCACACAGCTACTTTAACAACTAACAGAAAAGAGTTACTGGATTATTTCAGCTCAGTAGATCTGATAAATCAGAATGTCACCCTTCAAGAACTGTATTATAATCTTAATTAGAAACAGATGAGTAAGTTAGGGGAAAAAAAAGTAACTGGTCTCCATAATGGTGCAAAAGTTGTTAGAATAATAAATATTAGAAGTTGAATAAAACCAACATTTATCTCTTTTTCAGGTGCCAGTATTCTGTAGCCTGTGTTAATAAAATATGAAAGCTAAGAATCTCTTTTATTTTTCCTGCATTTGAAGATTTCACACAGAGTTTGATATTTTGGATCTGAACCTGGAATGGGCACTGTTCTTATGTATCATACAGAGTCCAGACTTCATCCTCTGAAATTCAATTACTCACACTCCTATACATGCACCTGAGAAACTTACTTTTTCAAGTTATTTTTCTAATGAAGATGTACTACTGAGGAAAAAAGACTGTATATTCAAATCATATAACTTAATAATAATAATAAATTATTATTTTAATAATTAAACATATATTGCATATGGTATAGTATGTAATGCACTGATTTATTTTAATATAATTAAAATATGGTAATACAATGTATTTAGAATGTACTGTTATTATTATTATCAACTTTTATGCTGTAAAACCTGCATTTTAAAGGTATGGTCACACATTCTTGTTAATCCCACCAGTGACAGAGCTCCAGAACTCGTAAAAAGTCAAAGTACCAATGGTTCTGAAATTCCTTATTTGCATGGATGGTAGTGATGCTCCTTGTTTTGAGGCAGCATTTACTTTAAGAGTGGGCTCAAAAACTTTAGTGGATGTTATTAACCGTTTCCAGCCATTCTGATGTCCTGAATATGTCACTTATTACCTAAAAAATGACTTCCTGATATTTTCAAAAAATTAAAATTAGAAATTAGGAAGAAAGTGCAAGCCAGAAGGATAAATATATGAAACACTTCAGAATAACTAATAATAGGAACCAGTCTGTGATTGCTATAGTTAAAGATTGTACCAGTATGTTCAATAGAAAATTGGACTCTAGATTCCCCTTTTCTTAACCTCATGTTCATTCCCATTTCTATATTTTTCTGTCACTTGTTTTCTTTCATTTGTTTTTATTTCACTTTTTCTTTTCACTCATTCCAATTTCTATTTTTTTCTTTCACATGTTAGGTTCTTTTAACCTACTTCTGCCTGCATTCAGCCACCTTGAAAATAGAACAGGTGCTTATAGGTTTAACAGGAATGGAAATACTCAATAAAAATATTATTTCCTTGAATTTTGAGAAGACCATAGAATCATAGAATGCTTTGGTTTGGAAAGGACCTTTAGAGGTTATCTAGACCAACCACACTGCAGTAAGCAGGGACCTCTTCTACTAGATCAGGTTGCTCAGAGCCCAACCAGGCCTTGCATATTTCCAGGGATGGGGCCTCCACTACCTCTCTGAGCAATATGTTTCAGTGTTTCACCACCCTTACGGTAA
>Ga0181612_123231_pt1 | contig 12110 bp, 6 predicted proteins | sample HoacroProtozoa21_FD_119630 | JGI IMG/M metagenome (GOLD analysis project Ga0181612, IMG submission 119630) | Hoatzin crop microbial communities from Cojedes, Venezuel. Combined Assembly of Gp0051906, Gp0051904, Gp0051908
GATAGGATAGGATAGGATAGGATAGGATAGGATAGGATAGGATAGGATAGGATAGGATAGGATGCAATGCAATAGCTCCAGCTGGAAGGGACCTACAAAGGGCATCTGGTCCAACTGCCTGACAACTTCAGGGCCGACCAAACCTTAAACCATGTTATTATTAAGGACATTATCCAAATGCCTCTTAAACTTAACAGAATGAGTGTCGAACATGATACTTTTAGGTGCATCTGTCTTTGAATACGTGAAACATCTAGTCTCAAAGGATCTCGAAATCAGAATCTTGAATTGTAAAAAAAGTATTTTCCCCAAGTTATTGCCGATTTGATTGACAGAAGTATTCAACATTTAGTTTACTTCTAGACTTTGAATCATAGGATCGTGGAATGATTTGGGTTGGAAGGGACATTAAAAGTCATCTACTTCCAACCACCCTGCCATGGACAGGGACACCTTCCACTAGGCCAGGTTGCTCAGAGCCCCGTCCAGCTTGGCCTTCAACGCTTCCAGGGAGGGGGTATGCACAAGTTCTCTGGGCAACCTGGATATTGTGCCTGAATTCCATACTGCATTTTCCAGAATCTCAGTTTATACATAGGTTTCTTCTTTTATAGTCACAGCACTAAGCCCTTACCAATGTACACAAAATTTGACTGGTGTAGAGATGATTCCATCAAGAGCCTGGATCCATGAGAAAAGTGAAGTCACTTGCTCATCCTCACAGTGGAGATGCCATGTGATAATTATCTTAATGTTAATATTGTGAAGTGAATCATTCTTCAATGTCATGATAACATATGGGATGAGCCATTTCCAGAAAGCCAAGCCAATAGGGTCCAGCACTGCTACTGAAGCTTAAGGACTGTATAGCCATTCAAAAAAATACATGTTATCATACATCAAAATCTGCACTCTATTAGAGAGTAGTGTTTCATATGAGTAGTGCAAAGGGATAGGTCTTAACATTGAATCAGTCTACCTTCAAGTGTGTGAGCGGGTTGTGAGAGCCCTGAGTGTTTAATACTGTCAGTAGTTTCAGAATAGCTTGCCTACCCTTTTGCTTCTGAAGGTCAGTGTACAAGGAAGGTTTAAAGGAAGGTAAAAACGCAATAGCTAGCAGTGAAAATAACTTCTCCTTGCCCCCACAGGTATCCAGTGTGATTCCTGATACCTGGAAGTAATATAATATAGTGCACAAGTAGTAATCTGGAGCATAAGCTCAAAAAAAAATACATTTTATTTCTTTCTACTCTGTCACCTACCATTTTGATAAATCCCTTCCATCAAGGAAGAGAGGTATCATTTACTATTGTAAAAGCATTTTTCCCTTGTATTGTACAATAATCTTCAGACATTCTTATCAAGATAAAATAAATGTTATTTTTAATAATGAATGACTAAGTACTAACATGGTAAAAATCAAGGTAACTGATGTATTATTCAAGTACACGATCCACAGCTGTTTGAAGCCAATCAGCTTGTTGATCTTATCTAGTTCAATGGCTTTGGATCAAACTCTAGTATTTACAGGAGCTTTTATTTGCAGGGCATTTAGAAACAAGTTCAGATAAGAATTTGCAAGTGGCATGAATTTTCAGCCTACTGATAAATTTAAGCAAACAGACAATGCATAAATAAACATTTATAGGTCATTGTTTATCGTATTACATAATGCAACTTTGCAGAATTTTCTGTTAACAGATTTTTCATCACAGCTATGTCGTTTAAGAATTTTTTTTACTTTTTCTCTAATATCCAAACCTGCAGAGAATTACACAGCGGTAGCAAAAGAAAATGTTGTTATTTGATTAAATAAAATTATCTTCTAAGAATTTTTTTGTGCTGCTGCAATGTTCCCACTGGCATTACATTATGTCAAAAACATAAGACTTAACTAAGAATTTTACTGAACAGCATTAGATGGCAGTCTTGGATGTATTGTACAGGAGCTCTGAATGAGCCAAAATTCAGAAAAAATGTATGAAGGATTAAGAGCTGCTTCTGTAGATGTACTTGGCATCCTTGTTTAGATCCCACAACTTCTGTCACCTGTCACAATAACAAAGCTCTGGTCTGAAGCACAGAAAAGGAAATATTAGAATTGTTTCATACTCTTTGGAAAAATATGCTTTAGAATAATGAGGATACTTCTTTTTTATTGTTATTTGAGTAAATGGCTTCATGTACTTTTCATTGGCTTTTCTCTAACTTTCTTTGCTTTTGTAAACAGCCACATATTCTTTTGAGGCCTGCAGAGACTTTTCTACTACAGCCCTCCTAGAAACTCTTGTAAATATCAGTTGTGTTGCAGCCCCGTTGAAACTGGCTGTTTCCTCTGAAATTTGTTTTCCCCAGAATTGTTCATAGTCGCCGGTCCTGAGATATAACAAAAGGACACTTAGAGTACACATGAGGAGAGCAAAGGCAGCCTCACACCACATTTGTGCGTGTGTGTGTGTGTAGACTCCTCCAGTTATGGCAGCTGCCCATGTCTGTCCTAGCATCTGGTCAACACACATGGTTTTTGGCCGCAGTTCCTTATCCTTGTCTGGTGTCCTTGCAATCGCGACTTTGAAAACTGGTGGACTGTCAAGCTTGGATACTGGAGGTTACTTATCCATACAGTGTGTTCATCCATACAATATGTTCAGGACTGGAAGTAGCGATGTTCATCTGCTCTGCTCATTCTTTGATGTAATTCAAGCTCAAAGTGTGGATCGTTCATTCCTTCTCCTTATTTTTCTGGTACTTAAACTTCCTGCAGGCCAGAGTTTCCAGAAAACAGTTTCAGCTTATCAGATGGAATACAGTTGTGTGATGTGGCTGCTGAGGTCAAATTTACAGATGTATAGGATGCAAACAGGCATCAGACTACCACCAGAAGTTAGTGATTTAATGTTAAATGCAATACAAATCAGGAGTAAAGTTTTGAAGCAAACCTAAGCATTCACGCAGACTTCGGGTCTCACTGTGGAGTGGTGTTGGACTGTGTGACCTGGACTCCATGTGGATGAAATTCAACTGGGGAATGACTTCCAGCTCATACCTGAAGTGCTCAAACAGTCTGAAGGTGTTCGGTCCTTCCGACCAGACTAAATACTCATAGTACAGAGGTGATTCCACAAGTAAAGAAATATGAAGAAAAACATTGCAGATTTATCAAAATGAGCTTGGTTTATTAAAAAAAAAACCTGGATAACTTATCTGTAGTTGGTACAAAAGAGTTCATTTATTTTCCTATAATTTTTATTTTCCTATTATTTTATTGATATTAATATTATTAGCAATAATACATCCTAAACCCTATGTAGAGCTCAGTAGATCTCACAGTGTTATATAAAACAGGATCTTGTCATTATTCCTACTATATACCTACCAGAAACAGGCAAAGAAATTATGAAGTGACTTCAGAAAGATGTCCTTACAGGCCTTTATTAGAGATAAGAATGAAACCAAGACCAATTACTATCCAGTACACTATCTACTAAGCCTTAATCTCTTTTGGCACAACTCATTTGCCTGGTCTATACAATAGAAAATAATGACAATTATTTCTTGCTAGTGGAGCAAATATTATCAGTTTGGGGCAAACTCTGCTACTATAAAGCACAATGTAAGTTTGTATAAAGAAACCCAAATCTGACTGCATGCTAGAAGCAGTGTAACTCCTCATTAGCATAGCTTTCTAGCTGGGCTTATATATCCTATCTTGCTGTCTTGCTAACAAGGTTGTATTGGATATATTTGCATGGGGCTGCACAGTACAATGTAGATATAACAGAAAGGAAAATCCCAAAGCCCACTGATTTTTGAAAGAAGAAAAACTGGCCCCAAATGCCTGTGTACATCCTGCAGTTTGACTTATCATTGACTGGTATTCTGGGTATCTTGAAGACGCGACACCTTACACAGTTATAAAAGACAACAAATAAACACAGATAGAGTACACAAAAAAATTCAGATTTTACTCACCCGGAGAGGTTAAAAAGTTAATAGTCCAGATCTCTTTGTTTCACTTTTCCTTTCTTTTAAAAGGGGAACTATAACTCTTATTTTTATAAAGAACTTGGAAACATTTAGTTAAAAAGTGTTGAATAAGAGCTAAATATTATTTTCATAAATTAAAAAATTGGAAGATCCTAAAATTTCCTAAAAATATTGTTAGCTCAGTATACTTATATCAGGAAATTTTAAAAAGCACTGAGGAGCTACACATTGCAAAATAAATTTTACTAAAGGTCTGGTACTCAAAATCAGATGGATGGTCAAAACTTTTAGTTTATTTGTCATGTTTAGGTTCAGAAACACATACAGGCCCTCTTCTTCTCTGGAACTGTAGAAGGCTTGATTGAAATATTGTAAATCTGTCAAATGCAGTGAACCCCTTTTTTTTCTGATAGAACCAATTTTTACGGGGGGAGAGGAACTGCTGGAAATTTTTCCATTTTAACTCCTCAGCTGGGAGAAGGGGAAATTCATGATGTCCCAGCACCTTTACAACTGACTGAATTTTATGTGGTCTTTTTTCTTTTTTTTTCATTCCCACTCCCCCTTACTATATTATCAAATACTTTCATGTATTTGTCAAGTTCCAGTGCTCTATGACGGTTGATCCGAACTGCACTTAAGGATACTTTTGCCATGGGTATCAACAGATCTCATATAAAACATTCAGAGGCTACCTGGTCCCAATGAAAATACATGTAAGCCTCTTTCAAGGACAGTCAACTTTTCAAATGGTTGAACATCCTGGATTATACAGAAAACAACATCTCGTTTTAGAGGAACTATCCTATGTGATTTTAGGCATATAAATAAACAACAAGGGAAGCTGAGAAGGGAAAATCTTGGTCAGTGATACAATTATGCCAACATGAGCACAGAGGAGGACTGTGCAACAGAGAAGCTGATCAGCAAACGTAAAAACCTAGCAGAGTCAACAGACTATGCAGTGACAGTATTTTTGTGCTGACTGATGTGATACCTAACATAAGACAGAAAATAATTTAAAGAAAGCTCAGTTAAAACAGTTAGAAATCCAATCTTCTTCCACGTATGACTTTGCTGTCACATAAAGATGTGAGTTTCTCTGAGCTACATTTACCTTTAGCAGTTTGTTTTTATTCTTGCGGGCTTTACCTGGAAACAAAAAAAGAAAGTAGCATTCTCATCTAAATTTTCACACATGCAAAAAAGCCCTGAAGGAGCAAGGAGGAGAAATTATTTCACTTTCCTACACACAGAAAAATATCAAACTTTAACCACCTTTGTGAATAGAGCAGCATATAAGAAAAGCTTCCTATCTCTTAGTTGTTGTCTGCATCCGTGTAGGAGAAGCATCTGACACAACTTTCTGTTTTGTTTTTGAATGTGGGAGAAACATAAGGTGGGAGTTATGGGTTTTAACTTTAGATATCTACATTTGCATTAGCTGTCTAAACAGCATCTATAGTCAACAGATAAAAGCAAGAATTTATGGCCATGATTTGTCTTATCCTATAGTAGACTTCTAATGTAGCCCAGTTGAACCAGACTTTTAAAGAGCCTATTTGTCTACCTGTATCAACAGTAGGTGTTCGACCAAACACCTACATAACAGACAGCTGAAGCTACATGAGATTAATTCCACTCATGAGTGACCTAATCCTGAGGCTATAGTGGGATGGGATGCTATTTATGGACCAAAATAAATCCATTATGTACCCAAGTTTTTTTCCTAATTGAGATCGGCGTGTTCCCATGAAGGAGATTTTAGTTTTGATGAACTAGCACTTTCCAACATAACTTTCTTTTTTATTTGACACAAAAAAATTTTTATTAATTCTCCCAACAAGAATGAAAACACAGTAATGACTCATACTCAATGGACTTCCCAGCTCCAGTGCATAATATATTCTCTAATTTTGTGAATTACTGTATTCTATGCAGTTGCATAGAGTACGGTATTGGTCAAATATCTAGATATTCACAAAGAACATTCATATATATATATACAATTTTATTAGGGTGGGTCACGAATTTTGCTTCCCTGATTACAAATTTTATTTTCAGCAAATAAACATGTTTACAGAAATACTTTTCTTTAAGAAACCTATCATTAACCAAAAAGAATTTTATTTTTATTTATTACTGAAAGTTTTTAGTTTCTAGTTTCTGTAAGCTGAAAAAGTCATAACCTTAAATAACTGAAAACTTCTGGCAAATTAGAAAGATTTAAAAAAATCTAACTTTAAGTTTTAGTTATGTTTACATCTTCTGAATTTCATCTTCAACTTAATTTAGACTAAGACTGAAAACACTGATAACACACTTTGTAAGCTACTTCAAGCCTTGATAATTCTTTGAAATTCCATGGAAAAGTCCATGTTTTACATTTTTTAAAGTAGAATTTAACTGAGCTCAAATTCAACTTAAAAATTACTGCAGATTAGATAGGACTGAGGCAAAAATGCTAAGGCAACTATCGTGACTTCTTGTCAGTTTAAAAATTAGATGATATTATTCAATGGAAATTTAGCAAATGGACCTTGACCTGCTAAGGAAGGAAACCAGATTCAAAAAACAATCTGTAAGTGCTGGGCAATGGAACATCTGATATTTAAATTATGTCCAAATAACATCTGGTTTTGTTTGTTTGTTTGTTCGTTTGTTTGTTTGTTTTGTCATAGGCCAGTGCATGAGTTTATGGGTTACAGCTAAGGTCTGTACAGTCCTCTTTTCACCAGGATTCTAAAATAGGTAAATCTCCTACTTATTTGCATATCTCTGAGAAAAAAAAATGGTTATGAGAGAAGGGAAACCCAAGTAAACACAACATAGAGTTAGATAATCCCCATAGATATGCTAAAGCTTTTCAGATTTATGAACAATAGAATTTTGTAACAATTCTTCTTTTGCATTGTAGAAACTGCAATCTTTGCTTTGTTGGCAGAAACACTTTATATTCATGAACTATGTTTACTTTAGTACTGCTTAGAATTTCCTTTCTCAGTCTAAATGCCAATAGAATAGAAAGACAAAGTAGTGATATTAGGCTAACATAACACACAAGCTCTTGTTTTGATTACTCATCTGTCTGCTAGCCATTATGTTTGCCCACCCAACTACTTTCTGCCTGTTTTACTTTGTACAGTCTTGTGGAGCAGCCAAAACAGCCAATGATACTTCAAAGAAGTTCATAGAGCTGATACTGGAGAAGGAAACCTTAGACATAAAACAACAGCAGTGTTTTTGAGAGGGGATAGACAGTTGTAGTTTCAGTTCTCATTCATAATGACTTTTGAGCGGCAGAGTAAAAGCTGATGCCTCTAACAAGTTTGTGAAATTACTAAATAATTTTCCAGTTTCATGTATGCTGACGGCCAGATTTTTAAAATCACGTTCTGGCAGGTTTGGAGCAGGTGCTTAAATGTATTATGACCATATTTGAAACTCTGCCATTAATTTCTCCCTTGAAAGCATGATGTAAACCTTTGCAGGGAAAAAACTCTCTATGTCTTTTGTAGGCTCAGTATTTTCGCACCGTAATTTTCTAACTCGAGAGCCCCAAATTAGGTATTAAATTTCATAAATCACATAACTGAAGAATGTGGAATATTTGGAGACAATGAACAACTACAGCTCTTGCTGACTTGTCTAGAAGCAGCCCCATGAGCAAACAAAGCAGAACAAGAGCCATTCAAGCATCTCCATCTGCTAACACTGGATGTACTTCAAAACCTGAATGGTACAGAAAGGGAACAGTGAAGCTGCGGTAGCAAGACTCAGAAGAACTCATATCAGAATTGACTGTCAAGCTCAAGTATTTATTCAAGGAACCTATATATTTTTGTTTCATTAGTATTTATAAGATCTCATGTCAGCCTGCTTTGTATATGATATATTTGTTTCAAATGTTTTGTGTTTCTGACTGCATCGGTAAGACTGGCCGGTGCTGCTCTTGCCTTGCTTGACATGTATATTCCTCTGAAGAGCACAGATCTGTTACTGATGATGCTAAACAGAGAATTGTGAACAGCTGATTATTTCTACTAATACAAACATCTCATCCAACATGAAACACTTGGCTTGGTTTTGTGGAGGTTGTTAATCCCTTTTTTATTTTTTAAACTACATTTAAGAAACTATTTAGAGGGATGCCATTCATGTCCCTTTTTTGGATTGAAATTCTTTGCCAAAGTCAATTCAAATATGGAAGAAATTCATGTTGACCTTTTTTTTTTGGCAATTATATTATTTATTAAATATGTATGGGCTGCTTCCTGTCCTGTTTGGAAATTGCCTTCCATCATCTACTCTGAACACATTCTAATTCACCTCCAAATGATGCATTAACTCTTCTGAAACCCAGAGCATTGAAAGTATTAAGAAGGATGATTGAATAATGCCCACATATGGAACTGCAGAATAGTTAAGCTGTATTAAAGTCACACGTATACTTATGTCATAAAAAACACCTCCCACTGCATATAAGTCTGTGACAATGTATACTTAATGAACCTAATGACTTGGAAAATTGTCTACAAACCTTTTGAGTCCGTTATAAGTAATGCTATGTGAAAAGTGATTGTTAGCTGTGAGGAGGAAAGGTAACAAATAATAGAAATGGTAAGTAGATGCTTTATGAAATGTTTTTCTTACATAGATACCAAAACTCTCTGCAGAAGATTATAAGTAACATTAACTGGTTTTCAGATACAACTTCCAAGCGCAGTATCACAGAATCACAGAATCACAGAATGGTAGGGGTTGGAAGGGACCTCTGTGGGTCATCTAGTCCAACCCTCCTGCTGAAGCAGGGTCACCTACGGCAGGCTGCACAGGACCTTGTCCAGGCGGGTCACTGACAGAAAAGGAGGCTTTGCAAGGTCTTACGTTTTTCTGAATACCAGCTCTCTTCTGTTTCAGGCACAACTCTCTTGCCCTCAGATGCTGAAGGGTTTCTTTTGCTAACATACATCTCAGGTTTTCTAGTCGTGGCAAAGCTGATGCCCAGGTAGTTCTACCAAATCTTTCCTGATCTTCTTCCATCTGTTTGTGCATTGCTGCAGATTAAAACATTGCAGTAAGATATAAGAAATGCAGTGTACTAATAGCCCTTGTGTGTTTCTACTCTAGCTGCAGTACTAAAAAAGCTGATGCCATTAAACAACTTCTGAAGCTTCTTTAGAAATTGCAAGACTAAAATGCTGATTTTATGAGTTTATATATGCAAATAAAATACTTCATTGTACCATGGAAACATGCCTCTACCAGTTACACAGCGATCTACTCTGTTAATATGCTGAAATCCTTGAGGCTTGCATAGCAAATGTTAAAAGCGTGCACGGTTTTCATTCAGAACTTTGCAGCTGTAAGTCTCAGGCCTTGATTATGTTTCTGCGCAAGCCGAATGCAAGTTGTAAACCAAATTGGTTAAAAGATATAAATCTTACATGAATAAAATGTTTCTTTCTTAAGATGGACACTCACCCTAACCTCAGGGTCTGCAGAGAGAGACCAGCAAAGGTACTAAGAGCTCTCAGTCCCCTAAGTCACGTATTTACGCAGCCTTTTGTGTAAATCCTTCTGATTACCTGCCAGAGCCTTTACAGTTTCCTTGAAGTAGTTCACAGTGATATCCTGAATGGAGCACACAGCACTCTCGGCTCGCTTAGTCCATTCTTCAGCATCTTTCTGCAAAGTTGCTACTCTTTTAGGCCCCAAATTATCATACTGCAAAGATTTCTGCAAGGAGACAAAATTCTCAGTTACCAACTGGTTACCACAGTGGTGCAGCCTGCATCATGCTATACTCAGAGACATTTCAAGCAAGGCAGAGCAGCGCAGCAAACATGACCTTCCCCTCACCTGCCTATGTATTGCCTTGCTCCTCATTCTCTAGGCTAACTCAGAACCTTTATTGCCCCATCATGACTTCACACTTAGCTTTGGATTAATTTATTTCTTAAAATACTTTTAAACTATCATCTTAAAAATCATGTCCAACACAAGTATTTTGAGTTGTTACTAAAAGTAACTCAAAGCCACTCTTCTACATGCAATGTTCTCTTCTATTTTCCCCCACGTGTTGACAGCACATTGCACTATCAGGTTCTCCAGTTTGGCAGTCTTTCACACAGGAACAGGGATACAGAAAAGAAACATAAGAGTGTATCTTCAAGTCCACAAAGTGTATATGTGAACAAGACTATTATTCAAACATGTTTTTAAAAGAATTAGATTTCAAACAAGCCTAAATATCCCTTAGATTTTTTTTTATACAGAAACAAACTTTCTGTTCCATCCATTCCAATTTTCACTTTAATTTTCAGTACAGCATACTGGATATTTTGTCTTCACAGATTTAGACCTTTGGTATCCAAGAACCTTAGTCTAAACTTAAAACCATTCAGCTCTTCTCCAGAAAATTTACGGCTCACTTCAGTTTTAATAGACTGTTTAAGGAAAAATTAAAAAAAAAAAACATCAGTCATGTTCAGTGGCTCGACAGGGGAAAAAAATGTAGGTACAGACAGAAGTAGAGAATGTTGAGTGATTTGAGTCTAAACTGCTCCAAGAGCAGTTGATGCCCTACTATACAACTTGGCCTTTCACCTTGTAAAGGCAGACCTACCAGGATTTCCAGTTTGTACAGTGTTGCCAGCTCTCGCATATCTCTAAAGGGCTGCAGTAAATACTGGTAGAATTGTGTTGCCATGGTGATCAAATCCTGATAAGCTTCGTCTTCTTCCTCATAAACCTTCATCAAAGCCATCATTGTGTTAGCATTTTTATGCTGCTGAAGAACCTAGTGGGATAAAAGGTAAATCAGACTTGGCTGTTTTGCATTCACATGTGCTGACTGCTGACAAGCTTTGGCGGAAAGGACCTGCCTTTTGTCATTTGATGAACAGGCAAGACTTCCCGCTACACAGGTGTACGCCAAGCATTCAGCAGCCACCCCTAGCTGGAAATATCGTTAACACCACACTGTTAAAGGCACTAATTGCTGTGTATTGCATTGGGAGACTGCAAGGGGAATCACACCTAGAGCTTCCGCCACAGAAATTCTAACAGCTGTGTACAGATGACTTGGTTGCTGCTTTTTATAAACACAAATGGGAAACTGTGGAAGCCTGTGTACTGGAAGGACCAGTAAGGTACTCTTACTAGCTCTTGCATTGCTTCCACAATTACTAAATGCCTGCTAAGATGAAATGTGTTTCTGGATACAGGATTTCTGACTTCAGGCTTAGAAAAATCAGATTGCCATTTAAAAACAAGAATTCAAAAACAGATTTATACTCCTGATATACCCTGTAGCTGAATTCCTTTAACATTCGTACAATTTATAATAATTTATTCCCATCTCTGTTCTAGTGATATTACACTTCGTAATTCTTCTGTGGAACAACCACCTTTCTAATACACCTTATTTATGGTGTTTATTTGCTTCTATGACAATATACAAAGTTGGAAACTTCCCCTCAGTTGCACTTATTTACTGGCACCAATGAAAGCTTCAAAGATTTTCCTTCGACAGCAGCTAGCAGAGAGCAGGGTGGCTCTATCTGCCAGGATAGAGTGAGCCAGATGAGAGAACGAAGCTAAGTTCCACTGAGAAACACAGACCTTCCTGGAAGGAGTGTTTGCTCCACTGCTCTGTAAGGAGGGAAAGCAATTGCGGGTGTTCAGCACCACAACAATGGGAAACAGCATTAGAAACATAAGCTTGATTGTCTTGCAACTGAAGAGCACTGAAATTGAACCATCACCTTTGCTCTCGCCAGCCGAGCCTGGGTAAGACAGCAGGAGCAAAGTTCCCACCCATGGTGGCATTTCCCCAGGGAAAATCTGTGGAGGTCAGCTCAAGCACATTTCCCACCAATCCTCTCTCCACGCCTGGCACAGGCAGGACAGAATCACAGAATGGTAGGGATTGGAAGGGACCTCTGTGGGTCATTTAGTCCAACCCTCCTGCCAAAGCGGGGTCACCTACAGCAGGCTGCACAGGACCTTGTCCAGGCGGGTCTTGAATATCTCCAGAGAAGGAGACTCCACAACCTCCCTGGGCAGCCTGTTCCAGGGCTCCGTCACCCTCAGAGGGAAGAAGTTCTTCCTCATGTTCA
>Ga0181612_137446_pt1 | contig 12110 bp, 7 predicted proteins | sample HoacroProtozoa21_FD_119630 | JGI IMG/M metagenome (GOLD analysis project Ga0181612, IMG submission 119630) | Hoatzin crop microbial communities from Cojedes, Venezuel. Combined Assembly of Gp0051906, Gp0051904, Gp0051908
GTGCCTGGTTATTGGTCGTGCAGACGCTCTATCTTCCCCACTGCTGCCAATGTGTCGTTGCTAGCCTGCCAGCAGGTGTTGTAGTCGCCTGTGCGGGCCAAGTATGTGCCGTCCCTCACTGAACGTATGTAGTATGCGTTTTCTTGCCCTTCCACTTCGGCTTTCACTATGTTAAACAACTGCTGTTCGCTCGCGCCTTCTTCTGCCTTCGCGGTTATCGTCGCGTTGCTTCCAGTGCCTGAGGTCAGCAGGTTGCCGCCGTAATGGATTATCATGTAGTTCTCGCTCGAGTCAAACTCGCCCAGAGGGTTGAATGATTCGTTGAAGGTTTCTATTGCCGATCTCAACTCTGACACTGCCGCATCGCCTTCTTCGTATGTTGTTATGCTCGCCAATTTTGTCTTGGCGTTTTCTATGGCTGCTTTCAGGGCATCCACCGCCGATTGTGGCACTTGGTAGTATTCTGTTCCCACTTCTGTCGTCTCCGCCAAGGTCTCCGCCTCTTTTATCAGGGTCTCAAGGGCTGCCGTAGGAGTGTTCTTCATCAGGGTCCAGCAATAACGCTTGCTGCTGCCGTTCTTATTTGAATACACTGCCGAATTGTCGCTGTCTGAGTCTGTGCCAAGAACAGAACCGCTGCCCATGTTCTTAATCTGTACGTAGGTGCCGTAGTCAACTACTTGGAATATAGCGTTCGCTGCGGTCAAGTCGGCGGTTGAAGATGACTTCGTGTCCCAACTGCCGCTCCTGTAGATGTAGTTGCCGTTCTTGTCACGCATATTGTAGCCTGACGCGCTCGACCCCTCTGGAGATTTCTCGAAGTAGAACTCTTGCTTGGCATCTGTCGGGTCACCGGTCTTTATCCTCACCGTACCGTCTGCTGTCGATAGGTTCAGACCCGAAGATAAGTTGGTTATCACATATCCCACGCCTAACTCAAACGGAGGATTCACGTTGTTCTCGTATGCTATCACTGCATCGCTCAGTGTTGTCACTGCCGCATTTATCTCGTCTTGGCTCTTGGCGTTGGCAAGGGTGTTCTCTGCATCGGCAATGGCATTTTGCAATGCCGTCCTCACTTCCGCTGTGTATTGCCCCTTCTCTGTGCCTTCTTCTGTCGTGCTTAGCAAATCTTTGGCTTCCGATATGGCGTCTTCCAACTTCTTTGTTGACAACTCCGACGAAACGGTCACTTCATTCAATGAGAAGCAGTCGAAGCTCGATGCTGCATTCAGCCAACTTAAGTTGGCAACACAATATGGCTTGTCAGCTGTAAACACTATCTGGGTCTGCGCCCATGTGTCTGCCTCATAGTTCACATAGCCCAACTGGGTGTCGGTGCCGGTCTGGCTGTTGCTGTTGAATATGCGGCTGTACTGGGTGTTCGAGTTCATTCCGCTAGATGTGCGGTAAGCCCAGCAACTGAACACGTACATCTTGCCGGTCTCTACAGCCCAACCGGTCTTTATCGACTGGCTGCTGCCGCTGCCCGAACCACCCAAGGCACGAAGATAAGACGAACCGTCAGGACCGCCGTTGTCAACTATCTCAAAATAAGTGGCTGACAACTCATTGCCGTCACCGCCGGTCCAACCTGTGAATCCCTCATCAAATTCCGGATTCTTTATCAGGTTCTCACCGCTCACAATATAAATACCGTCATCAGTAGTTATCTTGTCACCCACCGATGGCATATAACTCTGTCCCTTCGCCTCTGCCATTGGCAACAGACCTAAAATCGACAAAATCACATAAACGTAAATACTTCTCTTCATATCTCTTTAGTTTTAATTTATTTTCTTTAATTAACTGAATTCTTCATTCCAAACTCTGATGTATCGTTCTATGCATCTCTGATGCATTCACAACTACACTCTGAAATTTCCAATTAGTTTATTTACTTTAACTCAACTAAACACTGCACTCTACACACTACACACTAGAACGAAGTGATATAGCACTACACACTGTCGCAGCGCGACGTAGCTCTACACTCTACACATGGAACGAAGTGACAAATCCTAGTTCCTAATCACTAATTCCTATAGTGCAAATTATGTAAAAATTATTCAAATACCACTCTAAATAAAATTATTATCACTCAAAAGTTCATGAAATGATGAATTTTCTACCTTTTTGCACATATATTCAACCATCACCCCTCCATTCACCGTCAAAATTCTAATGCAAAAATACATTCATTTCCCCATTTCCGTTCCCCATCCGTTAAGTCTTTCATAAAAAAATCAACTTTGGTTCGTGAACTTCAATTATAACATCAAACAGGAATTACTATTTGATTATTCTAAAAAAATGGTAATATAATGGGTAATATTTAGATTAAAAGGGCTAATTTTACATTCAAAATAAATTTAACTAAAGAACAACCGTAAATATGGCATCAACTTTAACAACAAATCAAGAAATAATCCTAAAACAATTAAGACTTTATATTGAAGAATGCACTAGTTATCCTAAAAGTGTTAATAACTACACTGACTTCAGACGCATTAATGAGTGCCTGCAAAATATAACGAGAAATCATGAACTGACAATATTGGACTATACTGACCCCTACGAATTTAATGGGGTCATGAGTAAAGTTGAAGAATACGAGTTATTTCAGGAATACAATAAAAAGGGAAAAGGCCAATACTCTAATGCTCTTAAGAATTACCGCAATTTCCTATATGCCAGAAAATTCGCGTCACTAACCAAACCACAAGATTCTAAAAATGAAGGACTGTCTAAAATAGTGGCTAAAAGTAGTCCTGAAAAATATAGATGCTTCATTACGGCTATAAAATCCAAACCCTTCTTGTTGCTTGCTGGAATATCAGGAACTGGCAAAAGTCGTATTGTAAGAGAACTTGCGCGTTCGTGTTGGGAACCAAATTCAGAGCAGTATTTGTCTCAAAAACCCAAGAATTTCGAAATGATTCAGGTTAAACCTAACTGGCATGATTCAAGCGAACTTATCGGATATATTACGAGGATAAATGGAGAACAATTCGTGGTAGGGCCTTTTATCAAATTCATCGTTAAAGCAATGCTTGACCCCGGTACACCTTATTTCCTTTGCTTAGATGAAATGAACTTAGCACCTGTTGAGCAATACTTTGCTGAATATCTGAGCGTGTTGGAAACAAGGAAGGTAAACAAAAACGGGAATATTGAAAGTGACCCCATTTTGTCTAAAGAATATTTCAATCGCAAATACGACAACTTCAATATCTTTGATGAATTGGATTTAAGTCGGGTTGACATAGTGACAAGTCTGAAAAATGATGGACTTAAAATTCCACAAAACCTAATTGTTGTCGGTACCGTCAATATGGACGAGACAACTTTTTCGTTCTCACGTAAAGTACTCGACCGTGCCATGACAATTGAGATGAATGAAGTGAACCTCTATGGTGGGCTTGATAGCCATTTTGAAAACATTGGCAAACTAACATACGACGACTTGATTGGCTCTGCTGTTGAAGGTGTTGATGTTTACAATGAATTTAAACCTGTATGCGACAAAGTCATTGATTATCTTCAACTGATAAATAGCCAACTCGAAGGAACGCCCTTCAAAATAGCATACCGAACCAGAAATGAATTCTTGCTCTATGTCGTAAACAATCTGCCATATAAAAAAGCCGATGAAACCGATGATTTTATTATAGCAAGAGCATTGGATGAAATAACCAAAATGAAAATATTGTCGAGAATAGAAGGTGATGAGACAAAAGTAAGCGATAATCTTCTTAAATCACTAGAACGTGCCATAAAAGATGGATTGTCTAACATTTCTGGAAAGACCTACGTCTATAGCAAACAAGATTATTCGGAACAATCAACAGATAACGCATCAACTGAAATATCCGTTTCACTTTCTAAAATCAACGAAATGAGAATAAGATTGGATTCTGGCTACACTAGTTTTTGGGGATAAGATTTAAAAAGATATGGAACTTTTAATAATCGACCATTCTGATTTCAGACTCTCAATTGAGTGTGCACGATATCCTTCAGTATGGAATTACGCTGTTTCTAATATCGGAGCATCCTATCTCTATTCTACTTACATGTGGAATCAAGAAATTAATTCAGCCAGAATTTGGAATAATAGTCTTCAAAGACTATCGGTTTTAAGTAATGGCGAAAGAAATAATGCTCTGTTTTTCGACAACACTGAATATTCTCTCTGGGTTGAGTTCAACGACAATGTTTATTCGGCGTCTTTCTGTTCAATGCTTCAGAGCGTGAATAATCGTTTTAGCTATCATCACAGAAGGCACATCTTGTCAGGATTTATAAATTATGGTAACGACATTGGACGAAGCGAGATAAATATATCATACAACATCAAAGGTGGAGAAATACGCCATTTCAAACTGACATTTGACGTGTTGAGTTCTAAACTTAACTACCATTCCGATTGGAGGAAAATAGTTGAGGACATAGAGAATGAATACAGAATGCTCTCCATTGACTACATGAAAAGAACTTTTCACGGCTTTTCACCTGATGCAAAAGGCGAACATCCTGATATTGTATGGTGGAGCATATTTTCAGCAGAACAACACAAATTCATAAAAGCATGTCGCTCGATTATAGAACGGCCACGTCATAGACTGCGTGTCCACCCGTTATTGGAACGTGCCGATAAATTGAAAAGATTGACACCGCAAATTGAGAATGAACTCGTAGAACATAGAGGCGAAATTGGACATTTATATAAGGTCGAAGTTCAAGCGCCATCGAACGATACACAGGAGAACAGGTTTTTAAAATATGCTCTCAATCACATCTATAAGAATTACAGGAGGCTTAGCGAACGCATCAACCGTAATTCTGATGTTTCCATTGAATACAAACAAGATATTAAGGAAATGGGTAATGTCCTTAATCATATCACAAAACATAGGTTCTTCAAAACTATTGGACCATTCAAAGGACTAAATCAAGAAAGCCTTGTTCTTCAAAAAGCTACTGGATATTCACAGGTGTTCCGCACATGGAACATCCTAAGAAGAGCTTATTCTCTCAATGACGGCTTGTATAGGCTACAATCTAAAGATATTGCATCACTCTACGAAATTTGGTGTTTCATTCAGGTTAGTCATATTGTCAAAGACAAACTCAACATCACATCGTCTGATATTGAACACAAAAACCGTATGGAATTAAACAATCTCTTCCGTTGGAAACTCGGTACAGGAGAGCATTCTAAAATTCTATATAAAAAAGACGGTGTTGAACTAGCTGAATTGGTATATAACCCCAAACATACGGAAAAAGAGAACACCAAGAACACAGGACTCGGTATAGAAAACATAGTCGTACCTACAGTACCGCAGAAACCAGACATAGTCCTGATGTTGACTAAGAATGATATACAGCAAGGCATGAAGTTGACATATCTTTTCGATGCAAAATATAGATTGAAAACATCAATAACTGATTCTGGCAACCACATTGATTACCCGCCAGATGATGCTATAAACCAAATGCACCGTTATCGGGATGCTATATATTTCAAAAGTCACAACGACCCATATCTAAAGAAAGAAATCATTGGTGGATACATCCTTTTCCCTGGTGATGGTTCACCACTAGATGTTGCCAATTCCAAATTCCTTAAAACAATTAATGAAGTTAATATCGGAGCATTTCCGCTCAAGCCTTCTGATGTTCAAAACAGGAAGTTGCTTGAAGAATTCATCGTCTCTCTTATTAACAGCAAAGCAACGACAATTGTTGAAAGTGTCATCCCACAAAAAGGCTCATTCGTCGAAATAGGCAATCGTGTATTGATAGGTCTGGTTCGTGAGAGTAAAAGACCCGGATACTTTGAAAGTTTCATAAATAGTAATGCAAACTTGTATTATACAGGACAAAAGTTCCCGTCAAATATAGCATTGCACGATTTGCATTATTTCATCCCGTATATAAAACATAAAGGAATAAGAGATGTTTATGAAATTATGCGGGTACGCACGATTTCTGCGCGTGAGGAAAAGAGTGCGAAACAGAACCTGGCAATGACCTGCGTCTGGCTTTTGAACTCAAATTCAAAAACCACCTGTTTGATCATTACAAAAACATTTCTACAAAAACTTTTGGAGAAAAATCATACCTATACACCTTCTTTGACACCACTTTCGGTGATATTGACAGTTTAATAGAATCAAAATAACAGGATACTCCTATTCTCCTTCTGGCAATTTCAAATGTATAATTCAGCTAGTAGTCAATCCAACTTGACCATAAACACTTCAAACTGAACAATGATGACGATATAAATCTCAATTCAGGAATTATATGAGATACCTCCACACACAGAACACTAAATCCAAGCGATATGGTGCTAACAAAAAAAACGGAGAGATTTTTGTCCCTCCGCTTTTGTTTGTTTTAATTTTGCCATTGTCTAATGTCACCTAATCAGGTTCGTCTGCTGTTCCGCTGCCGAATGCAGGACCATCACCTGTTGTAACACCTGTTGGTGCCAACTTTGAATTCTCAACGAAATCAGCATTTTCTTTTACGTTGTACTTCATAATAATCTGATGTTTAAGTGATAGAAAAATATTTAAACACCGCAAATATAATCAAATAAACCAGAAATCAAATTATTTTCCTTCCAAATTCATCATTTTTTTCATCGACTTGGAAAGAAAACAACCACTTTTCCACATTAATATAACTTAAATAACTTAACTACACACTAAACTCTTCACACTGAACACTAAGCGAAGCTTAAAGGCATACCTATGCATCTCCGATGCATTCCCAACTACACTCTGAACTCCAAACTCTAAACACTAAGCGGAGCTTAAAAGCGTAGCGACATAGTTTCCTACTTCCTAACTATACAAATCATCAAGCGTTATCACATTGTCTATCACATCACTATGAGCATTTTGTTTAAGTCCGAAAGTGGTTACGAGTGTCATGTAAAGTCCGTTGCGTGAACCCGTTTGTTCCTTGTAAGCTTTAATTCGCTTGCGTATTTTCTCTGCCTCGGTTTTGTCAATGGCATATTCGCCCTCTGAATCATACTTCATCTCACAGATATTGGTATTATGGTCGGCACGTTCTATCACCATATCCACCTGTGCATTCAATTCCGCATCAGTGCTCCGCCATGAGAAATACTCAGTGTAAATCGTGTCGATGTGAAGAGCATGCTTTATCTGGTCTATGTGCGACATGCACACACGCTCGAATGCCAAGCCTTCCCAACTGCTTATCTTCTGGCTTTTCATCAGTTCTGTCCAATAATGGGCCGACGTGGTGCGTTTGCCCATAAACTCAAAATGGAAAAGCGTGAAGAAATCCGTCAACTGATATATGCCCATAGTGGTGTTGATGGTCTTTCTCCTTATGTTGTAATATCTGATGAAGTCGCAATTCACCAAGTCATCCAAAATGCCCGTAAGATTGCCGCCCGAACCAAGTTTCAGCTTATCTGCTATCTCCTTTCTGGTCAGTCCTTTCTTTGATGTGCTCAAAGCGGAAATCACAGCCCTATATTTCTCGCTCCGTCCAAATAGCGAATCGTATAGCCGCTTAAACTCATTCCTGAGCGGGGCATTGCCTGCAAACATCAGGTTGTCGATGTTGGTGGGAAAGGTTTCGTCCTTGTCCAGCATGTCAAGATAATAAGGGATGCCGCCCAAAATCATATAAGTCTGCAGTATCACCAACCTGTTCCACTTGAACCCTGCATTCTTCATATATAGTTCCACTTCCCTGAGTGTGAACGGACGAAGATGAATCTCATGTGTGATGCGATTGTGAAGACCGCCCTTGTCGTTGATAAGGTTGTCAACCATCCATGACGTGGCTGAACCGCAAACAACAAGCATGCAGTCGCTACGGGTAGAGAGGAAATGATTCCAGAAATAATCCAAAGCTCGGATGAAGCCTGATTTCTGAGAGTCAAACCATGGCAGCTCGTCAAGAAATATCACCTTGCGTTCTTCACTGTCCGGCAGTTGCTTTATATATTGCTCCAACTTCCAAAAAGCCTCAGTCCAGTCCTTCAGCTTCGTGGGTTTCTCACCAGTACGGCCGCTCAACTCCAGACCAAAGTTCTCCAGTTGCTTCTCACGGCTGTCTTCAAATGTGCCGCTGGCAGTAAAGAATATCCTGTCACCAAAGAAATTCCTAACCAGAAATGTCTTTCCAACACGTCGGCGTCCATAAACAGCAACAAATTCCGGCTTGCCTGAACGCTCGTATTTAGCCAGCAACTTTATCTCATTCTCTCTTCCTATCAATTTATTCATATTTGCATCTCCTTATACCCTTACACACCGCAAATATACTGAAATAAACCAGAAATCAAATTATTTTCCTCCCAAATTCATCAATTTTTCATCGATTTGGAAAGAAAATAACCACTTTTCCACATTAATATAACTTAAATAACTTAACTACACACTAAACTCTTCACACTGAACACTAAGCGGAGCTTAAAGGCATACCTATGCATCTCCGATGCATTCACAACTACACTCTGAACTCTAAACTCTAAACACTGTCGCATAGCGACATAGTTTCCTATTTCCTAAGAACTAATCACTATTCTTCTTAAATGCAAAGTACCTCTGTCCCAGATAGTTAAGCATAACGAAGACACACATGCCTATTAGCATGGCGACATTCTCCTGAATATTGACAGGCTGCGATTGCAGAATCCATTTGGCGAAAGGTTTGGCCATGCCGTATGCGAGAAGGTAGCATACAGTGATGTTGAGCACGAACTTCGCCACAATGCGCCAATTGCGTTCCTTGTTCTGGAATGTGAAATACTTGTTGAGGAAATAGCTCACGATACTGCCAATGATATAGTTGGCAGCCGACGACACCCAATAACTGAAATGGAACAGGTTGTAGAATGCGAACATCACTGCCGTGCCCACTATCGTGTTTATGATTCCCACAAACACAAACTTCATAAACGTCTTATCATAAAACACCTTCCAATTCATTGTCTAATATCCTCTCCCTTTTCAGGCAGCACAACTATCTCTCCACTCTCCATTCCTCACTCTCCTCTGTGGACCAGTGCACCACCCTATCCTTTTTTATTTTAATCTATTCAATTTTATCCCCTTCAGCCGTTCATCAACAGCCATATTCTTAGCTACAATCAGATATGAATCTCCATAAACATCATCAACCACAAACCACTCATCCTGTCCAGTTTCAATCCTTTCTGCCGTATATCGCATAAACCTCCCCGTAAATGGACGAATATAGAATGGGATTGTCTTCTTGTCAACAGGATTTAATTCGTATGTTATTTTTTTCACTTTTGTTCCCTTATCTATTTTCAATGCATAGAACGGCAACTCCGGAAATGTATTGAAACGCTTCTCATATCTTTGCGGATTTTCAGTTACATCTTTCAACCATTCCTTTGGCAAAAATATAGTTTTTTTCTTTCCAAAGAAAATAGCTTTGTCAGGAAAATCTCCATACGAGCAGCTTCTGGGATTCCATATATATGAATTATAGTAAACAATCCATCTGTCAGTCAAACTGTTACCGACCAAACCATTAGTGCCGACTATAACATTCTCGTTTTTGCTGTTCGTTATTTGGTGCATTTCTTCTTTATAGTTATTGAAATTCATATATGACAGTATAATAACATACACTGCCACTGCAAAAGTCAACAAGTTCGCTATATGCAATATTTGAGGCTTAAATTTCCATGTCTTTATTAAATTTAGAACAATAAGCAAAGAGAACAATTCTACCCCAAAACGAGAACGCCCGCTCTGGTGATTAGTAATTTGCACAAACAATAGGGAAAAGAATAATGCTACAATAAAAATAAAATTTTCATGCAAAACATCGGCTATCTTTTTGCGTTTCTTGATTAATAGCACAACAACCATTATAATCATCAGATAGAATATTCTCAATATCGAAAGGTTCACAATCTGACCAGCAAGTACCCACACTATGTTATTGATGTCTATAAAAGCAACTGCTTTTTCGTTTATAGCTCTATTGACTGCACTCGGAGCAAGACAAACTAAAGCTGTTCCGATGAAAAAACCAATCAGCATCACAGCCCTTCTACTTGTCAATTTCTTCCAATTAAATATGAAATAAAAGAAATATCCTGCAAGCATTCCAACAACTAATGCTTCATGTGTCCATCCGCAAATTATTCCAAACAAGAACAGTAGAGGATACATCCAAGGCTTGCAATGACTTCCGTTCATCAAAATGTAATTAAACAACAAGACAAGGCATGCCGATAAAGTATAATTGCATGAACCGCTCATCCATAAGAAAACCTCATTGAAAGATGGAATAAGGAAGAATAATATTACAAATGCTAAAGTAGCAATATAGTAATGCTTTGTCTTATCCTTAGTTGTATTTATCACCACAAGATGCAAAAATACAACAAAGACTACAGCATTAAAAACATTAAACCAGCCTTTGCCAATATACCCATCAAACATCTGGATAATAATATGAGGAATAACCCTGCCATTTTTACCGAAATAATGATAATACTGACTAATAAAGATATCCGATAAACTATTTATCCTCTCATTTGTATCATATCTAAACACATACACCCAATCATCATATAATAATGGCGTGAATCTGTTTAGCAAATACATGATGACTAAAATCACCGTCATCAATATCCAATAAGCTGATGATTGATATTGTCTTTGTTTATTATTCATATTTATTATATGTCTTATCAATATTTATTTCAACAAAAAGCAGCAAACGAGAATGTTTCATCAATTGTAATATATCCGATGGTGCATCTTTATTCCAGGACGATATCCACCATTCTGTCATCAAGTATTTTCAAATGTTTCTCAATCACCTCGTTCTTGCCGACAAACACGTATGAATCGCCGTCTATGTCGTCCACCTTCACGCATCTGTAGTATTCCACCTCTACTTCCGGTATCATAAACCTGCCAACCTTTGTGTAGAATGGTCGGTAATAAAACGGCACTTCTGATTTCTCGGTAGGTCTGAGTTTATACACAGCCTTTTCCACTTTCATATCCTTGGCAACACGCTTTGCGAAGAATGGCAGCTTATCCATAGTAGCAAAATCATCATATTTATCCGGATTGGCCTTCATATCCTCATACCACAATCGTGGCAAATACACAATCTCACCATTTGTTTTGCCGAAATATTGAGCCATTATGTTAATGTAGCTCGTTTTATTGTTGAGTCCTGGCAATGAATTTACATCCGCCCCGAAAGGTCGCATCACATTTATCGGACAATTAGAATCAATTATCCATCTGTCTGTAATAATATTTGAGACTGAAGGTTCTGTATATACCACACATGTATCTTTATTACAACCTTCAATCTGTGCCATATAATTGTCAAACAGTGAACGGTTTTGGTAGCAAATGCAAACTACTGGAATCAAGCATGCTATTGCCAAGAGGTTGAGAACGTGAAGACATTTCTTGCTGATATTGATGTCCTTGATTAGGTTCAAAAGTATCATTAAAGAATATATTTCTACGCCAAATAAAGCCCTACCCAATTTTATATGTAGTGAATACCACACAAGGATGTAAGTCACTATTCCTGCTACAACCCAAACAAAGTTGTCTGCAAACATTGTCTTAAAGCTAACTTTCAAACGAACTTTCTTATATATTGCAACAATTATCATAAAAATAGTAATCCCCATCCTATAAGAATCAGCTGGTGCTAGTATAAACTGTTTGAAATAAAAAGCAGGATCCGACATCAAGAAAGCATCGCGTGATGCGCGGTTTAATATTGCCGGACCAAGACAGAGGAAAATCACTCCAATAAAGAACCCACCCAATAAGACAATACGTTGGACATTGAGCTTTTTAAAATGCTTTAACCAATATATTCCTAATGCCGCTGCCAGTCCTGCAACCACTGCTTCATTGGTCCATCCGCAAATCACAGCGTATATGAACATAAATGGATATAACCAAGGATGCTGTCTTTCCATATTTATCAATCGATATAGGAAAAGTACTAAGACAGCTGTGAACAGATAATTGCATGAACCGCTCATCCACAAGAATTCATCTTTGAATCCTGGTATCAAAAAC
>Ga0181612_178158_pt1 | contig 12110 bp, 5 predicted proteins | sample HoacroProtozoa21_FD_119630 | JGI IMG/M metagenome (GOLD analysis project Ga0181612, IMG submission 119630) | Hoatzin crop microbial communities from Cojedes, Venezuel. Combined Assembly of Gp0051906, Gp0051904, Gp0051908
CACTGGAACAGGCTGCCCAGGGAGGTTGTGGAGTCTCCTTCTCTGGAGATATTCAAGACCCACCTGGACAAGGTCCTGTGCAGCCTGCTGTAGGTGACCCTGCTTTGGCAGTGGGGTTGGACTAGATGATCCCCAGAGGTCCCTTCCAACCCCCACCATTCTGTGATTCTGTGAAACTGTGAGACAGTTTGTCATGTGTAATCAGTTGAAATCCACACACTTCGTCTAAAGGGAAAAACCTGAAAGACAGATGCTCTCAGACTGGAGAGATGGAGGGAAAATAACAGCAGAAGGCAACAGCTCCAGGGAAAGTTGAAACACAGCCACCTTTTGTTGAAAGGCGTATCAGCGATCCCTACAACCTCTAAAAACATCCCAACGTGTTGCTTCAGGCTATAGCTGGATCCAGCAGAGTCGGCAGCGTCAGCCTGAGTGACGCAGCTGGACCAAGGCCCCTGTGCGGGGGCACGGGGGTGCCAAGCTGGGACAAGCTGGTAGGGATTGGTGGGGATGACATTTGCGTCTGGCTGGCCCGAGGGCCCCATTTCATTCCTTGTGCCACGGTCCATGCCAATCATGTTGCAAGACTACCCGGAAAATTACGTTTTGAAGCAAGGATAGAGCATGCTTAATCCTGGTTAACGCAAAGCCTCTGTTAAAAATGATGTGCACATTTTTAAGAGTTTTTTTCAAGCTGACTAAACCACAAAAAGGGGACATTCTTTATTGCTATTTCTCTTGAAGCAAATTAATTTCCATTCCCCCTAAAGCGAACGTTAGAGAGTGAGGAAGAATCACAAGAGCTAATGGGGAAGGCGTCGCCTATGTAACACCACCAAAAATATTCAGTTACTCTTTCCCCACAAAGCCACTGGGTAATTTAAAATAATAAAACATCAGAAAACAGGGCAGCTTGCTTCTCTGTAATTTAGAAGCATAAAAGGGAACTGATGCTGTAATTACAGACTGAAAAACCAAAAGCTCCATTTTTTAAAGTTGTTTCAGTGGACTTTTTTTTTTAATTGCTATTAGCTCCTCCAAAGGGGGGACAAAACCTCTAGTCAAGGGCTTTGTTCAAATTTGAATAGACCTAGGAAAAGCAGTGTACCCCAAAAAATGCCAGGGGGGACCCTGACAGACCAGAAGTGCTTAGTGTGCCACAAGGCAGATGTCCATGCTGAGACCAGGATTTACTGCAGGCAGAGGTGAATGAACAAGAGGAGATTTAGCATGTTTATGGTATTCTCCATCAGGCCAGGTCAGTATCCTCACTTGATAAAAAAAGGCTATTGAAGAGACAAAAATAAAGCTAAGTTAACATGTCTTCTGCATTTTTCTTAAAACTGTGAGTCCTTTGGGTTCTGATGTAGTTAGTGTATATACAGTGTAGTTAATGTGCAGTGTAGTTAGTTCTATGTATGCATACACAGTATAGTTAGTTATTCTCCAAAATTAGTCAATTTAAGCTCAAATGCTGCAGGACCACCACAGCCATGTAAGAGATCACATGTCATCTCTTCAAACAAATGGAAGGAAACCCAGAGGGGAAGAGACTTTTTCAGTGAACCTTTTCAGGGAAGTGAAGAGAGACAACATAACTTCAAGAATAGCATGGCTTTTCCAATAAGGTTCCTCGTTCCGAGGTAAAAGGAAGCCACTTCCAGCAGAACTGTGTCCCTTCTCGGCAATTCAGGATGATGCTGTTGGTCATTGTCCGTTCCACTTGGAAAGTCAAAATAGATTTTCTCCTCCCTCGCCTCGGAACGCACTGTCTCCCACATATGCCAGAGGACATTTGCAGGCAAGTCTTCTGACTTTCTCATTTCCTTTGCTGTTTTGTTGTGCAGGGATTTTAAGCTCTTGGCTTCCAAGTTATCTTTTTATAGGCCTTTTGCCTTTGTTTATTGTCATTTAGTTTTCTGTTGTTTTTGTTAAGATGCCCAGTATCCTTCAGGAGTGGATGCCCATAAATTAAAATGCATTATTATTATAATAAAGTTGTGTCATTGCTGAAAGCCAGACTGTCCAACATAGACCTCTAAATAGAGGGCTATTGAGAAGTTGGATGATATTGACTTCTGCAACAAGCAATACAGGAGAAAGTATCTAATCTGTGAGATGGAAAATATGGAGAGGAGATGTATGAAGCGGTGTTCATGTAAGCTTCTAGTGGCCTGAAAAGTTCATCTTTTGATGACCTTGAGAACTGGCACGACCACGAAAATCATTAAAACTTTCATAGGGAACTGAGATGAATTATATGCTTATAAGACTGTGGTTGTTCTAAACTGTTGGGATTAAATGCTAAAACAGGCAGCATGCTTTGACTCCCATCTCAAATAAGCCAGCCAGCTTGAGAGAGCAGTGACTGTGCACTACCACAGTTACAGGGAGAGTTTGCTTATTGCAGCAGCCACCTATGAAACAAAGAGTTCAATGATCAAATAAAACAGGTTGCTCTTTTTTCAAGTTTTTATTTGAATATTCAAAGGAAAAATTTTCACTTCGGGGCTCTGAATACAGAAAAAAATACCCCAGGTGTTATTGCTTGTCGTTTCCCTGCTGTGATGAACCCAACTCACAGACAAACATTCAAAGACTTAGCAGTTCTCTTTGTTAGTGTGAAAACACTAGGTAGGATCCATCCTGCCCAACTAGGGAACCTTAAAATTGTGCTACAATTTTAGCACCCAAAAAAGCTATACCTAAGTGCCTAAGTTGTCCATGAAGCAAACGAGATGCCTTGGAAGGCTTTCAGAAGAAAAATCTTCCATCTACTGTAGATGCATAAAGTTAAGCAAGGAAGATCTCTATCCAAGGGGTCTTCAAAAACCTGCTTCTCTCCATTTACTGTACCGTGAATGTTGTCACCTAAAAGGTATTAGATTCCAAAATTTAGCTGCAGGCTAGTTGCCTAAGTTAGGTGAGATGGATCCAACTCATAAATGTTTCTTTTTGCATGTAAAATTCTACTCTCAAGTGCTCCCCCATGTGAAGGTCGTCACGGTGTTTTTATATATGAAGATGCACCACACTCCTGTGAGGAAATCAAATGTTATTTTCTTTTCCCCATAAGAAAAGTGACCCACAGAAAAGGGACAAAATTAATTAGGCCAGGTATGCAATGCATATGTATGAACTTCAGTTGTACCTTGACCTTCATTTCCAGGACCGCAAAGGAATAAAATCCACACCCACAGTCAAATGCCATCTGCAAAAGGCTGAAAACACAACTGCTAAAATACATCCTCCAAGCTCACATCAAACCCTATTTTAGCAAAAAAACCCCTCTTGGAGCCTAAGTTCTACTGCCCACAATCTGTCATGTTAATGTGTCTTTTTGATTTACGGTCTATTAGTCTTATTGATGGTCCTCTACTTTATGCAAAAATCCATGAACTACCAGTAATTTCTGCCTTCTGGTTGCCTTTATGTCTGAAATGTTTTCTTATTATTTCTTGGCTGGTTTTATTTCTTAGCCTTTTCCAATTGAAAAATTATGGGTCCTGGTTTTTGTTTGGTTTTATTTTGCTTGTAAAATATCTGGTGATCTAACAAACAGAAAACCTCACAAGTAAAATCTTCCCTTGGAAAGTTCTAAAAGTCATATCTGATTTGTCATAGGTTTTCCCCTGGGTATAAATAACATCTATTTTAGCCAGTAGGAATCAATACAGCAGATATTAGAGGGCTGGTCTAAAACTGTGTGATAATGACATTTGAAATCCTGCTGTCATTACGCTAATGGAAAGTCCTACTTTCAATTTTGCTAACCAGGAAACAGGCAGAACTAGACACTTCTTTAAAAGCCACAGTTGCAAGATTTCTACAGGAGGAAGTCTTTTTTCTATTTTCATTTGTGAAAAGGTACACTGTTCTTTACACATACACAGACGCCTTGCATTGCCATATTATGAGAGATGAGACTGTAAACATCCCTTTTTGCTGAGATGGGAAAAGTTGGACCACAACCAATCCCTCACTTCAGATTTTAAATATAAAAGCAACTGTGTGGTATTATTGAAACTGACTGAAAAATAGCAGTAGCTTCTTCAAGAGAAATGAGAACCATGGCTGGCTGTACTGTTGCTCATCCCATCACGCGCAGCTCTCATGAGTCCACCTGTAGGTTTCTGTCAGAACTCAAAGGGTCTGTCCTGGTTCCTGTCAACTTGGATGCAAGGCTGGTCAGCTTGCTGTCTCCCTTCCTCCCACATTACAAAAGGATTTGAAATGTGCAGTATATTTTACACTTGAATTAAATCCTCCCCTCTGGACCTCTGCTTCTGAGTGGGTCCTGCTGAAGTATAGCTAGATGCTGGAAGAATTGGAGGTCTATGGTCCTGGCTCTGATCTGGTCAAGCTCACATAAAGTTCATTATGTTCACATTTTCAATAAATATTTTGGGGTAAGATAATTTGGGCCACATTAACTGAATCATCTGCCACGGTATTTTCCCCTTCTACTGAAGTACAATTCAGTTATTCATGTGTGTTAATTAATAATCCTTCAAGAGCCAAAGCGTTAGTACACCATTTATTCACTGCTGCCAGGAAAATTATACAAGGGAGGCTGTATTCATTGGTCTGTTGCCAGAAGAACTACATTCAAGAAATGGAAAAATTAGGGAAATACAAACTGCCCATTCTGTAAAAGCATTGAAGGCATACATCAGACTTTGCTTATCATCTCTTTGAACAAAAACACACAGCCTTGGTGGTCAAACAGGAGACTTTAACAAACAAACCTCACATAAACTGCCAACTCGCTTGGAAAAAAATAAGTCCTTCCCAGAGCACTTTTCTTTCTTATCTGATATCATAGCTTTATAACTGCCCTGTTCATTTAACCACAAGACTCCTTAATGAGGACTACCCCGCAATGGCTACATCACAGCTTTGAGACAATGTCCCCAGCTGTGATTTAACAAGGGAAAATACATCCCACTTGCAAAGATAAACAACATGAAACTTTCCCAGCAGTATCTGTTCCAGTCTGGCGCAGAGGACATACTTCAGTGCCGATAACACCCCTCTCCTGCTGCAGGCACCTCTTGGATGAGCAGCTGAGCTGAGCACGCAGTGCTCAGGGTGGTCAGAAAGCTTACCTTCCTACACAGGCAATGGTGCTAACATTTAGGTCAGTCCCTTTAATTGTTCTCATCTAACCATTTTTGAATAGTGGTGTGCTGTATTCTTCTATTACTCTAAACTGCCTCTTTGTTTTATGCACACCTCTTCTACCCATTTGTCAATGCAAAATTAATCAAATGGAAAACTCACCTAAACATTTATTAAAACATTCGTTCCTATTCAGCAAAGCTACCTATTTATCAAAGTCATCTATTTTCTCACATGGAACGATCTTATCTGTCCAGATGAGGAGCCCTAAGAGACAGCGAAACATAATTAATGTAGAGGTTTATGAACTCATTATATAAAATTCTTGCCTGTCAATGGGGAAGCACAGTACATCCCTATCCCAGGATGTGTATTTCTGTCTCCTGGTCTCCAGATAAGGCACAAAGATAGTATTTGATTTGAGAAGCTTTTACTTCTATGTCCAAGGGACAACTTGAATATACAAATATACGGATTGTTCCTCAAGGAAACAGTTTCTCCTACAAGATTGTACAGTATTTGTAAAGCACCCAAGTAAGATCTTCATAAAATTGTCTGGTTTTCTGGTGGTTTTGTCCTCAAACAAAACAGATGTGCTCAGGTTTTGCTGCCCTCTGCCAGTGCAGGCACAAGTACTGTGGTAAAGAAAAAAAAATCTGGTAACCAAGCCTTTGATATAGAAAAACCACACGGAGTTGAGTCATAAACTGTGGACACAAGACAACTAATTATGGGTTATGTTGGGCATGGGGAACAGGTTAACTGCTACGTAATTACAATTGAGATCGCTGTGGACACAGTCAAGGAAACCCAGTTAATAGAAAGAACTAAATGAAAACGTATCGGTATCTATGCAGGAAAACAAGTCCTGGCTGTTTTCTTTAGCTTCTTCCATGATTTCAGATGTTCTTGGTGCTTTACAGCTGCTTAAGCATTACACTCACGAGGCCTAAACAGGGGTTTATATTTCACATTCTGTTATTTTTTGTGAGAACAGCAGAGAAGGAGTTAGTAAAGCTTTCTTTAATAAGTGCCCTGCACAGGCTGCGTTGGCCGTTTAGTGAAACTCCAGACACAAGCGATACAATACATACCAGAACTCTTTGAAAATGGAAACTGCTGCAAAATTGACCATTGAGTGGTGGAAAGGAGATGGGTGGTCATACCAACGGGCTTGGTAGTCGAAGGGCTGTGGGGGAAGGACGGGCACTGGAAGCAGGACCCGTTGTGGGATGTCCTGGGTGCCAAAGCCCTGCGGCTGCCCTGGCCAGGGTGCCGGCAGGGGTGGATGTGCCTGGCCTCGCGCAGAGCCGTCTGCTCTGGGGCCACCTCTTGTGGGGAAAAACCTTCTTCTGGCAACAACAAAGGAGCGAGAAAAGTGAGGTGAGTGTCCAGACGGGTTGCATCCCCGAGGCTTCCCTGAAGGCCTGACTCAGACGGGTTTTCAGGCTTCCCCATTTCCTCCTAACTTGGTAGAAACTTTTATCCCGGTTCCTTGAACTCACCCTCCAAAAGTACACACCATTTCTGAGTACACACCTATATATAGCCTCCTTCTGCAACTCCATCTCACTGCCAGAGGCTCTTTCCCGTTGACACCAGCTAAATGCGGTACTGAAGTCTGAGGTTGAGGTGATGGGTCTCTACCTGAGCGACTGGGCAGGCAGCCAAACGGACGCCCAGTTTGCTTGACCTTACCATGTCATCACGACGCGCACAGTGAAGCTTCAGGCAAACACTGTGGCTCTGCGGGTTTCTCTGTTTGCCATGATGATTCCGCTTTCGGTGCCACTGTGGGTATGCTGTGGGTAAGCCCGGGCGGTGCGGTGCATGCTGGCAGCCACCGGCGCAGGGTATCCCTCTGCCCCACCGGGCATCTCCTTCCAGCTCCACAGCTGGGGATGTGCTCTTGTGCCAGAGACCCAGGCGTGCTCCTGCTCTTTCACGCACACAATCATCTTGGTTTTTTGATCTGCAGCTGTAAAGGCACAGGTCCCCTCTTCAGGTCATCAAGGAGGATGTCACAATGTCCTTCAGCTTTTCCGTAAAAATTTCTGTCAGTTTCTGGTTCCTGTATGTACTGGAGAAGGTGTTTCCGTTTAAAGCATGTTGACCTCAATATATTTACACAAGTTAATCATGTAGGAAATGTCCAATGTGTATAAATCCATCCAGCATCTCACTAGTCTCCGTAGTTTTTATTACTGAAAACAACTTAGTCAACAGCAGACTTTAATTAGCTGCCTGCCTGCTTCCTCCCACAGATCATCAGTGGCTGAGATATCCTCGGTCCCAGAAATGATCCCTGGCCTTGCACCGCGATTCATTTCTTTTCTGTCCTATGGAACAGACGTCCCCCTGTGTGACCACTTCTCAGTCTTTTTCCAGACTTTGCTTCTCGCCCTATGGTTACTTATGTTCCAACCATTTGAACTGTGGGTATTTGGAACGTCTATTAAAAAATTATGAAGGGCTTTTTTGAACACTGATGTAAATTGCATTTTCCAGATCACCTTTTCTGCACTAGCCTTCAGGCTGTACTATTCCAGTCACTGACAAATTGCTGCTCCCCGCTCACCAAACCTATGATTTAGGAAGACAGAAGCACTTGTGATTCCCCTCCACACAAAGAAACGTCCTGTCTCCAACCTCAGCTCTGAGTTATGAGCATGTAGAGTTCTGCAGCCACTGAGTATTAGAAATAACAACTAATTACAAAACTGCGAAGTGAAACATAATTACTAAGGAAGAGTATTTAAATGCCAACACAGTTTATTTTGACAGATGAGCCTGTCTTGAAAATGAAAGATTTCCCACAGGAGAAATAAAGATTCTCAAGTTGCTTTTTGATCTGAAGGCAATTTCTATACTTTTCTTTTTATCACCTCCTTTGAAGGGAATCATGACTCAGAGAGGCACAGGGTTAAGGGTGGAATGAACATTAAAAGCTACTGTCACTGCAGCAAGACTCTGAAAAAGATTTGCAGAGACTCCAAACCTGTGGTTTTTTTTTTTTTTTTGCTGTTTCTCCTGGCAGTGGTGTGATAGGATTTAAAGCAAATTTGGGCCCTGATGGATGACAATTGCCGCGCCAAGGGAAAAAACAGAAGAGATGATTTCAGGAAGTCTTTATACATCATCAAGCAAGGACCATATACATCAAGGTTCAGGGAGCCATTTCCAAGTGATCAGACTAGAAAAAAACAGGGAAAAAGGGAAAAAAAGAAAGGCTACTTACTGTACAAGAAGGCTACTTACTGTACAAGAAGGGGAAAGCAACAGTGTGGCTTTGGTGATTGCTATAGTCATTTCTATAGCTAAAGTACCTGCCTTTGCGTGTATCTAGCTGATGTTGGCTGGGTAAGTTATCCAAGTTTTTGTGATAGGCAGGTGGTCGCTCCCAGGTGCATGGCGTGCCCCTGACTTCACTGCTCGTCTCCTGGAAAAAAGATCTTGACATGACACTCAACCGCAAACATATCCTTTCGATTTCATTAATTTAGGTAGTTGATAGGCCATTCCATGTCTTGGTTGAACTAGTACATGTTAACACACTGGAGTTAACTGACTTGGACATCCATCCTTAAGCATCCACCAAAGCTAAACCAAATATGTGTCACTCCTAGATTTACGCCATGGACCAGCTCCCCCCTGACAGTTCCCAGATGTTAAACTGGAAGTTTCATACCAATTTCAGAAATCCTCTGACATTTGCTGCTCAAGCTTAGCGAGAATACCTCTGGCACTGTCTAATCCACAAGCATTGTCCTTTTTTTTCCTTTCTTTTTCAACTTTCAAGTTTCTCTCCTTTTACAGCCTTATTTTGGTCGCAGGCACCCATTTCCTTCATGTCAAATTTAGGTGTGGGCCACTTTCCCAGAACTAAAATGAAGGTATGAGTAAGGAAACTGGTATGCAGAGTAGGAGCACTGGTGAGGAGTAGATGCCCTCCATTACCACCAGTGAAGCCTTATTATCAACGTGACGAGCCAGTTCAGAGCTGCCATTAAGGCAGCTTTATTTTGGCATAGGAGGAAATAATCAATCATTTTTTAAACTGAGTTTCAACTTTACAGTTTCACACCAAGGAGTAAAAATTACCTCTTTATTTATTTAGGTCGGACACATGGAAAGATTGCTCATCTGCGTAGCATAGATCTCTCACAGAGCATTGTGTAAGCACAAGGCCTCCTCCAAAACCTCTGAAAATCAGCAGGATTCACTTCAGCAGGTGTTTTGGTCTCAACACAAGCATGTCCATGCGACTGGCAACGCCACAGCGATAGTTCTAGCCCTTTTTACCTCCATGGAGCACCATCACATTGTATTCACCTCTGTTGCCTAGATGAGCAAGTTTATCACCTGGACCCCAAAGCCACAGTGGCACAGAAGCAGCCACCCAGATTTCACACCCTTGGATGGAGAATAGATGACTTGGCATGTATAAAAAGTACTGCCGGTTCTGCATCCTCCTGTGGTGTTTGGGTTTCTCTATGGAATATTTTTACTTTTCTTCCCATTAGCCACCTCATTGGGTTGCATATATGCCTGATGGCCGTTTCTATAAAGTAAAATAGTGGCAAATGTTGAAATGGTGTCAGTGAAACTGAACTATGTGATTTCTAAGGAAGCTGCAAATTGGGCTGGAAAACTGAAAAAGATGGAAGGAAAAAGCAGTTCTTTTCCATCTTGCAGTAATACATACTGTGCTGAAATTTGAAAACAAGGAGTTAGCCTGCATAAAAAAAAGGGTCCTAATTCTTTTTCCAAGCATATTTTCTTATTTACTAAAACAAATGGGTAAAGCTATCATCAGGAAAACATTGTTACATGACCGTCACCCAAAGTGTATTCTTACCACTGGATCATAATTCCCTTTCTTTCCATTCCTTAAAAGTTCATTCAGTTCTGACTTCTACAGAAATGTTTATCTAGAGTACCTAATTATACAGTGCAACCTGCATCTGGAGTGCTGGTTCAAGGTTATTATAGTTCTCCACAGACATAACAAAAATATTGTTTTAAACTTATCCATTGAGGAAAAATGGCTGTATTTTACCACTGATAGAAGTATATGGATGTAAAATAAAATTATTAGAACTTTAGAAACATAAGAGTTTTGTCTATTCAGATGAATTTCCTCCATGACACTTGCTGTCACAGAAGTATCCCTTTTTTATTTCTGCTGCAGACATAAAATCTGACAAATTTAAGCTAAATATATTAGATGCATAAAATGACAGATCGCAGTGATAGACAAGTAAGAAAGGTGAATTTTATGCATGCTTGTCAGTACATCTTTCTTGTTGGGAAATTTGATAAGATTAATGAAATATGAATAATGGAGTAGGAATAATAATTCAATAGTTTTTCAGTACTTAACATTTGATAAAGAAGCTTCTCCTTAATCTATATCATAGTGATTATATGAAATGCACCATCACTTTTACTACAAAAAAGAAAACTTTTTCTTTGGCAGCGGTAAAAGGAAAGTGGGTAGATAAAACAAACTCTTTAATTCATATGTCCTTACTCATAGGTTTCCCGTCAAGCATGGTTTCTTCTTTATTTAGAATCAATACTAAGTAAGGAAAGGATAAATATATAAATCGCAAAACTCTTTCTGTGGGTGTATTGGTAGCCAAAGTAAATTGTCTGAGGTTTGGAGAGACCATGCGCTTGTTCTGTATTTGCTCTAAAATTCAGAAGTGATGAAGAAATATTTTGTTTCAATCCCTAGAATGAGGGCTGTGAGTCCTGCTGGGAGCACTGGCCGTGTTTACGACACACAGCATTCCTGATGCATCCCTTGCTGCTCACTTCTGTAGTATTCCCAGTCTCTGTGGAGAGGGTGAGGTCTCACACACAGCCAAAAATGGGAAGTCAGGAGCCTTTGGCTGGGGCCCAGCTCTTATTTCTGCCATGCTGAGAGACTGCAAGGCAAGAACGCTATAGGACCCTCTCCTAAGGGATTTATACTGTGAAAGCCTGCTCCTGCTAAAAACTCAGGCAGCCACCCGAGTGCAAACATAAAAGTAATCCCTTTAGAGTCAGCAATGATTTTAAGATAAAGAATGTGACTAATTATTATACCCACAGTGCAAAAAATTAATTGTACATTTACCCTTTCCCCCCCCCCCCCAAAAAAAAAAAAAGACTTCACTGTTACCAGGCAAGTCACTTCCACTTTCTCTGTCACTGTCTTTTTGTGCAACGGATGCAGTAAAATGCCCGGGTGATGATCTGATAGCATTGTGGACATCCAGATATGTGGCACATCCTAAGAACTTCAGGAAAAGGTGAGTCAGAAGTGTGGAGACTCTGATTTTTTTTTTTTATAATGCTTCTGGTTAGTTGCTCAGGTAAGGCAGTCCTCAGATAATGAAGTCAACTGGGAGAAATCACAAGTTTATTAAAGGTATGATTTAATATTACCTGAGAGCTCCTGGGGTTTTAAATATGTGCCAATATTTTTTATTTTTCTTAATGATCAGAAAGAGTCTTCACTTTTATCTGGGTAAAAAAAGTATCAATATCAAAATAAGTTTGGGAACATGGGAATTGCTCCTGCTAGGTATCTGAAGCAAAGTAAGCTTGAAAAATAGGAAGGTATGAAATACATATGTATGATGTAGGTATTTCTACGCAGCAGGCTTCATCAACACCATGAGGTTCTTAAACCCATGACCACTTAACCTCTACCTTTAAAATCAGGCATGTTCACGTTTCAACCCGGGAGAGGTTAAACACACCCTAAAAACATCTGAGCGCAGCCACCCAGCAGGGTCCGACTCTTGCTCAGTAAAAACTGCCAGAAGTGGATCAATAGCCTTGAAGAATTATTGTTTGCATTGTGTTACTGCACAGTTTGATCAAACTCTCTTCCTTCTTCCCTCCTTCCACAGAATCACAGAATGGTCCATTCCTCTTTCCTTCCTTCCTTCCTTCCTTCCTTCCTTCCTTCCTTCCTCTCTTCCATGCGTCACGAC
>Ga0181612_179455_pt1 | contig 12110 bp, 7 predicted proteins | sample HoacroProtozoa21_FD_119630 | JGI IMG/M metagenome (GOLD analysis project Ga0181612, IMG submission 119630) | Hoatzin crop microbial communities from Cojedes, Venezuel. Combined Assembly of Gp0051906, Gp0051904, Gp0051908
ATCGTTTTTTAATATTTTTAAACAGGGAAATATGAGTAAACTTGAGGCTTAACTCATAGTTCTTATGGTATAATAAAATTATGTTAAGCAGAGTGATTTTGTTTCTGTCGGTTGTAGCCGCCGTGATTGGGGTGGCACTGCTTTTCTTTACGTCTCCAGTGGAGATCGGTCCACTCGGAGTGCTTTTGTTTTTTATTGCGGTATATTTTGCGATGCTCGGCGTCTCGACATTAGTGGTGAAATTATATGTCAGAATGGTGCAGAAGAGAGGAGAGTTAAAACGGAAAGAATATGCTTATGCTTTTGTGCTGGCGTTTTTCCCAGTGATTGTGATGATGCTACTTGCATTTGGGGTGGCTAATATTTTATTGTCTGCGATAGGTTCGGCGGTTTTGATTGTAATTTCGCTGTTTTTGATTCAGAAAATTTTATAATTATGGTATAATAAACATAAGAATAATAAGGCTATAAATAGAAAATGCAAGAGAATGGGTCGGGATTTGGAAATTTTGAGAGGGCGGCGATTTTTAGTTCAGAAGTTTCAAAGACGGAGTTTGGCACGTCCCCAGAGATGAACCCAGACCAGCAGGCGGTGAATACACCGGAGTTGCAACAAAATTTAGGATTGTTTCAGAATGAACAGGGGGCGCAGATCGACGCGAATGGAAATATCTTAGGCGATCCAACGAAAAATCCAAACTTAATGCCATTTAATCCAGACGATATACCGAATGCGGACGAATATTCTTATGCTAATGCAAGGCAAGCGGGACAGAATATACTCGGAGCGGAGGAGCTCGGAGCGTTTAGTGCTGCGAATGATGAGTTTGCGGGGCAAGACCGATTAAAAGCGGAGGTAACGGGAGAAGAGGTGACTGGTACGGACTTGACGTCGCGACTCGGTGTGGAGGTAAATGGGGCGGGAAAGACGATGCTTGCGCGCGTAGAAAAGGCGAAGAAAATTGGAAAATATAATGAACAAAATATGGAAATGAACCGAATCCAAGACGATGCACTAAATATTTGGTTTAACCGAGTGATTGGGGATAATAATTAGAGATGGAAACGGTTATGATTAAAATATTTGTTCAGAATTTACAGGGGTGGGGAGATAAAAATGTTTAACACGATGTTTTTTGCAGCCGCTACAAAGCTGAAAAATGATATAAATATGGGATGGATCATTCCGATTGTAATCATTTTAGTTGTTGCGATAGTTGCCATTGTGGTTTTGGTTAAATATTTTAATCGTAAGCGTGATAGTAAGGATGTGGAAAGGCAGCTCAAAATGATTCCGCTACTTATTCATTTACCACCAGAAACTGACGATATTCAAGCAAACGGGCGAGATGAGCGAGATATTAACGACGAGGCGATTTCTCAGGCAACAGTGATGTATTCGATTATCGCGTCGACATTGAAGAAAAAAGGTATGAAATCGAAACTGTATGGACAGAGGTATTTTTCGTTTGAAATTTTAGCCAAGAACGGGTTAATTAAATATTACGCGATTGTGCCGGCGGTGCTCACAGAGACGGTGAAACAGGCGATTTTAACCAGCTATCCGACGGCAAGGCTTGAGGAAACGCACGCGGAGAGTATATTTAACGATCAATCAGATAAGACGAATACGGCTGCGGGTGAATTTATGTTTAAGAAGCCTGGATATTATCCTGTGGCGACGTATACAGATATGAAATGGGATGCGCAGACGGCTCTGCTTAATGCGTTCTCAAAGTGTAAGAAAGATGAAGGGCTGGGACTTCAGATAATGTTTAAGCCAGCGACGGATAAATGGAGTAAAGAAGCTGAACAAAAGATTTCCGAAATTCGAGACGGCAAGAAAGGATGGAACGGTTCCAATCTTCCGATGCGAGTACTAAATTTGTTCATTGATGTAATCAAAGCGCCGTTTGAAGTTCCAGATGAACACAAATATAGCGAGGGTGAAAATAAACCGTTATCGCAGACAAAACAAGAAGAAGTTGCGGCGATTGAAGAAAAAACAAGATACCCGGGGTTCGAGGTAGGAATTCGGGTAGTAGCGGCGGCGACCTCAAAACCGAGAGCAGAAGCCTTAGTCGGGGGGATTGTGGCGGCGTTTTCACAGTTTGATACGCAAAATTATAATGGTTTTAAATATAATATTAATAAAGATACAGATAAAACGGTGTCAAATTATATTTTTAGAGCGTTTCCAAATAAAAGCAATATCGTTTTAAATTCAGTAGAACTTGCGTCAATGTATCATTTACCACACCGAAATTCGATTCCGACTTCTGGAGTAGAGAGACAGGAAACAAAACAAGTGGATGGGCCAGCACAACTCGTAACAGAGGGAATTACGCTTGGTGTGAATGAGTATCGTGGTGAAGAAAAAATAATTAAACTTGGTGAAAAAGATCGTAGGCGACACGTTTATGTAATCGGTGCGACAGGTATGGGTAAATCGGTGTTTTTGAAGAATTTGGCGTATCAAGATATGATGGATGGAAGGGGGTTTGCGTTTATTGACCCGCACGGGGATGTGGCGGAGGAAATTCTCTCGATGGTGCCACCAAACAGAATCGATGACGTGATCTATTTTGATCCAGGGAGCATGGATAACCCAATCGGGATGAATATGTTTGAGTATCAAACAGAAGATCAGAAAGATTTTATTGTGCAAGAGGGAATCAATATGCTTTATTCGCTGTACGATCCAGGGCATACGGGTATTTTTGGACCGCGTGGTGAACAAATGTTCAGGAATGCGGCGTTACTTCTGATGGCAGACCCTAAGGGGGCGACGTTTATTGATGTGCCAAGGTGTTTTATTGATCCAGAACTGGTAAAAGAGAAATTGAAATATGTGACCGATAAAAATGTTTATGACTATTGGACAAAAGAATTTCCGGCTTCTCAAAAGAGTAATGATGCGGGTGAAGTGGTAACGTGGTTTGCGTCGAAGTGGTCGCCATTTATCTCTAATACAATGCTTCGAAATGTGCTTGGACAGGTAAAATCTGGATTCAATATTCGGGATGTGATGGACGGAAAGAAAATTTTGTTGGTAAACCTCTCGAAAGGTAAGGTGGGGGAGTTGAACTCGAAGCTTCTTGGTATGATCTTTGTGATGAAATTTCAGGCGGCGGCAATGAGCAGGGTGGACACTCCTGAGGATATGCGGAATGATTTCTGCTTGTTTGTGGACGAGTTTCAGAATTTCGCAACAGATTCGTTTGAGTCGATCCTCTCAGAGGCGAGGAAGTTCCGTTTGAACCTGATTGTGGCGAACCAGTTTATGACGCAGCTTACAGATAATATTCGCGAGGGGGTACTTGGAAACGTGGGGACGGTGATTTCGGGGCGTGTTGGTGTGACTGATGCGGAGCTGCTCGAGAAAGTGTTTACGCCTACTTTCTCGGCGCAAGATTTGCATAATCAGGCGAATTTCCACGCGATCGCGACGGTGATGATGAATAATATGCCGACGGCACCGTTTACGATGAGGCTGTTGCCGCCGATGGGAGAAGAGAACAGAGATGTGTTTGAGTCTTTGAAGAATTATTCAGCGACGAAATATGGGCGACCGCGCGCGGAGGTAGACAGAGAAATTAATGAGAGACTTGGAGTAACACCGAAGCCGACGGCGACAGGGGACGGAAATATGGACGGAGGGATTTCGTCCGGAGAAACTGGGGGGAGACCAGTGACGAACGGGATTCCGCTTGGGGTGAAGAAAGTGCCGGCGGATCAGGCGATTCCTGGGAATCCGCCAGTGGCACAAGAGGATGACGACGATGTGGTTTTGCTGGAGCCTGAACCGCGTGTGACGGTTCCGAAACGAGCAAATTTCTTGGATAAATGGCGGAATCCAGAGAAAAAGCCAACGGAAATTGAGGTTGCTGAAGAGAAAAATGTCGAGAAAGCGACGGCGGAGTTTGAAAATTTAGTGAAAAAGCAGAAAAGAGATGAAGAGACACTTAAAGACGGGCAGATGGTGAAGTTGCACTAAGCTTACATTGGGGTGAAGCGGTTATTGCATGATTTTTAGTGAGGGTGTTTCGACTTGACTTTAGGCTTTTTATTAGATATAATGGAGGTATTAAAGTGAGGTTGAGGTGGGTTCATACCCCCCATTTTGTGTAAGAGGAAAACAGTTATGCCAAAAAAAGAAGAATATGACAGCTCAGAGATTCAAGTTCTTGAAGGTTTGGAACCGGTGCGAGTACGCCCGGGGATGTATATTGGCTCGACTGGGTATGACGGTTTACATCATTTGATTAAGGAGATTGCGGATAACTCGATCGATGAGGCGATTGCGGGGTTCGCAAATAAGGTTGAAATTACTTTGCTTGCGGACGGGGGTGCTAAGGTGGAAGATAACGGGCGTGGTATTCCGGTGGATCCGCATCCAAAAACACATCTCTCGACGCTTGAGACGGTTCTCACGGTGCTTCACGCGGGCGGTAAGTTTGGTGGGGGTGGTTACAAGGTTTCTTCTGGGCTTCACGGGGTCGGTTCATCGGTAGTAAATGCACTTTCAAAACATATGATTGCAGAGGTATATCGCGACGGAAAAGTGCATCATGTGGAGTTTGAAAAAGGCAAAACTTCGGTGAAGTTTGCAGTGACGGGGAAGACGGAAAAACAAGGAACTTGCATTACTTTCTATCCTGATGAGACGATTTTTAAAGAGACAGTGACGTTTGATTATGCTTGGGCGACGAATTATGCGAGACATCAGGCGTATTTGACTAAAGGAATTTTAATTTCGGTCTTTGACGAGCGAACTGGGGCGAAAGAGTCGTTCTATTTTGAGGGTGGAATTAAGAGCTATGTCAAGAGGATGAACCAGGGGAAAGAGGTCCTCTCTGACGATATTTTCTACGTCGATAAGCAAATTGAAGATTCCGAAGTGGAGCTTGCGGTGCAATATAATGACTCTTTTGCGGAGACAATGCGACCGTTTGCGAACAACGTGCTTACGCCTGAGGGTGGTATGCATGTGGTGGGCTTTAGAACGGCTTTGAACCGCGTAGTGAACGATTATGCGCGTAAAAACGGTCTGCTTAAGGAAAAAGAAGATAATCTGACGGGTGATGATATTAAAGAGGGGCTTACAGCGGTAGTTTCGGTAAAGTTGCCGAACCCGGAGTTTGAAGGACAGACGAAGAATAAACTTGGCAACCCTGAAGTGCGTGGTTATGTCGACAAGGTGATGAGCGAGTACTTTGGGTATTATCTCGAGGAAAATCCGGCGATTGCAAAGAAGATTGTACAGAAGGCGACGCTTGCGGCGAGGGCGCGAAAGGCGGCTCGGGCGGCGCGAGATAACGTGATTCGTAAAGGTGCGTTTGAGGGGCTGAATTTACCATCGAAGCTCGCTGATTGTTCGTCGAAACAACGCGATAACTGTGAACTCTTTATTGTAGAGGGTAACTCGGCGGCAGGTTCGGCAAAAGAGGGGCGCGATTCGTCGATTCAGGCGATCTTACCACTACGTGGTAAAGTATTAAATACGGAGCGAGCAAGGCTCGATAAGATGTATGCGAATGCGGAGCTGGTGTCTTTGATCAAGGCGATCGGAACGGGGATTGGCGATCAATATAATGAAGATGGTCTAAGGTACGACAAGATTGTGTTTATGACGGATGCGGATGTCGATGGTGCTCATATTTCGACATTGCTTCTCACATTCTTCTTCCGATATATGCCGGAACTTGTGAAAACTGGACACGTGTATCTTGCAAAACCGCCTCTGTTTGGATTGATTAATGGAACGGGAAGCAATCGAAAAATTGAATATATTTATAATGAAGATGCACTTGAGGCGACCTTAACAAAGAAAATTGAGGAGCGTAAGAAAAAAGGGGTAAATATTAACCCTGAGGACGAGCGGTTTAAGCAGGCGGGATTCACGGCGCAACAGCGATTTAAAGGTCTCGGAGAGATGGATGCGTCGCAACTTTGGGAAACAACAATGAACCCAGCGAACCGAACGATTATCAGGGTGAATATTGAAGATGCAGAAAAAGCGGATGCGATTTTTACGAAGCTGATGGGGCAAGAGGTGGATATGCGTAAGAACTTTATTCAACAGAGAGCGTCGACTGTTGACTTGGATGATTTGGACTTTTAGTGTAGAGAAAGGAGAACGGAGATGGTTACGAAGAAGAATGACTCAGAGCTCGATAAAAGTAAAATTGGCGACGTGCCAGATAGTGCGGACGATAAAGGTCTTGATGAAGTTTTAGCTCCAGGGGTGGACGAGGGACTTCCTGATGTGAATGGTGACGGAAAAGTTGACGAAGAAGACGAAGAGATTGTTGAGGTTGGGGGTCTCACGGCGACAAAAGGGGCAGACGGAGTTGAGGAACTGACGGTCGAAAACGTGATGGAAGATTCGTTTATTCGGTATTCAATGTCGGTAATTATTGATCGTGCGCTGCCTGACGTGCGCGATGGCTTGAAGCCGGTAAATAGGCGTATTCTTTATGCAATGCAGAAAAATGGCTGGAAAGCGCCACATGCAACGGTAAAATCGGCACGTATTGTTGGTGAAGTGATGGGTAAATATCACCCGCATGGCGATTCGTCGATTTACGATGCAATGGTGAATTTGGCGCAACCGTGGAAAATGCGATATACGCTGGTTGAGGGGCAGGGTAACTTCGGCTCGATGGATGGGGATGAGCCGGCAGCTTCGCGTTATACCGAGGCGAGGATGGATAAGGTGGGGTCGGCACTCCTCGACGATATCGACAAAGAAACTGTAGATTTTCGTGATAACTTTGACGGTTCGGAAAAAGAGCCGGTAGTGTTACCGTCGGCGCTTCCGAATATTCTTCTCAATGGTCAGATGGGTATTGCGGTCGGTATGGCGACGAATATCCCGCCACACAACTTATCTGAGGTGGTAGACGCGACGGTGGCGCAGATTGAGAACCCGGAGATTACGCTTGAAGAGCTGATGAAACACGTGAAAGGTCCAGATTTCCCGACGGGGGCAGAGGTATATGGTGGGGCGCCGATGCGTCAGGCATATGCGACAGGAAAAGGCTCAGTGGTGATTCGGGCGGTGGCAAATATTGAAGAGCGTAAAAATGGACGTTACAATATTGTGATTACGGAAGTGCCATACGGAATGAGCAAGGAAGCGTTTATTGAAAAAGTGAGACAACTGGCGCTTGACAAAAAGATTCAATCGATCGCGGACGCTCGCGATGAATCGGCTCGGGGTAAAGTGCGAGTGGTGGTAGAACTTAAGAAAGATGCTTATCCGAAAAAGATTTTGAATCAACTCTATAAGATGACGGATCTTCAGACGACGTTCCATTATAATGTTTTGGCACTCGTTGACGGACTTCAGCCGCGCGTGATGGGTTTAAAGGAGATTTTGGCAGAGTTTATTAAGCATCGTCAGGTTGTGATTAGACGCAGAACTGAATACGATCTTCGTAAAGCGAAAGAGCGTGCGCATATTCTTGAAGGCTTAAAGATTGCGCTTGATAATATCGACGAAGTAATTAAAACGATTCGCGAGTCATACGACGATGCTGATAAACAGCTCATGAAGAAATTTGGGTTGTCTGAAATTCAGGCGGCGGCGATTTTGGCGATGCAACTTCGACGTTTGCAAGGACTCGAACGTGATAAAATCGAAGACGAACTACGTGAGTTACATGAATTGATTGCGAAATATGAGGCGATTTTGGCAGACGAACAGAAGATTTTGGCTGTTGTAAAAGAAGAACTACTTGCAATGAAAGAGAAATACGGTGATAAGAGGCGCTCGAAGATTATTAATCACGAGGTAGGGAAGTTCTCCGAGGAAGAGTTGATTCCTGAAGAAGAGTCGGTAATTTTGCTCACGTCGCAGAATTATATTAAACGTGTACCACAAGATGACTTTAAGAAACAAAACCGCGGAGGAAAAGGTAAACGCGGGATGACGACAAAAGAAGAGGATGTGATTTCTTCGATTATTACAGCAAATTCACATGACTTCCTCTTATTCTTCACTTCGGCTGGTAGGATGTTTAGAATTAAAGCCTACGAAGTGCCGGCGGCGTCGCTTGTTGCGAAGGGGACAGCGGTAGTAAATCTCTTGAATTTGCATCCAGATGAGAAAGTGACGGAGATTATTAAACAAGATGACGGAGTGTCGGTCGAGAATGGCTATCTCTTTATGTGTACGAAAAAAGGGACGATCAAGAAAACGGAAATTAAGCAGTATTTGAATGTGAAATCTTCGGGACTAATCTGCATTAAACTCGATGCGGGGGATGAGCTGCGCTGGGTGAAAGCGACAACGGGGAAGAACGAGATTGTGATTTCGACCTCGGCGGGACAGGCGATTCGATTCAATGAGTCGGAAGTGCGCGGAATGGGTCGCTCGGCGATGGGGGTAAGAGGAATGAGATTGCGTCCGAAAGATGAAGTGGTCGGAATGGACGTGGTGACAGATAAGAACCAGAAATTAATCGTGGTTTCGGCGAATGGATATGGTAAGGCGACGGCGGTGGCAAACTTCCCAGCGCATAAACGTGGTGGAGTAGGAATTAAGGTTGCGGCGGTAACAGAGAAAACTGGTCCGATTGTCGCAGTACATACTCTCGATCCGCTTGCGAACGAAGTGATTATGATGTCGACTAAGGGGCAAGCGATTCGGGTAGCAGTGAAAGAAATTCCGACACTTGGACGGGCAACACAGGGGGTGCGTATTATGAGAATGGCGGAGGGGGATACCGTGGCGTCGATCGGAATCGTACTGCCAGAAGAAGAAACGGCTGAAAAATAAGTCTTAGCTTGTGCTAAAAATCTCAACTCTTTGGAGTTGGGATTTTTTGAGGGGACAATCTTTTTGCCATTATGCGTGCTTAATTGTATTTTTGACTTTTGAATAAAATTTTTATTCAGAAAAACGAGTGTTTTTTCAATATGCTTGTGGTTATTTTAAGCGGAAGCATTTAGCTTAAAATGGTCATTTTTTGGCGATTTTTGACCATTTTAACGGGCTTAAGTTTAAAAAATCTTTACAGGGGTAAAATCGACTTTTTTGGCATTTTTATTAAGCTCATGGTTGTAAAAAAATTTTTATTCGTTCTATAATCTCGCCATATCAAAATTATTTCGTGAAAAAAGGAGTAAAATGCGAACGAAAAAAGTTAAGTTAGTGGGCAATAAAAGTCAAAAACCTGACACGGGGTTTGAGATTTGGGGGAATGGAATTCGTGTAAAAAAGAGAAAAAGTAAGTTTGTGGCGTTGGGACTTGTGGCGAGCTTAGTGGTTTCAAGCTTAGTAATGCCAATGGTACAAGCAAAAGATAAATTTACATTAGTGCCAGTTGTGGGGCATGAGATGATTCCGAAAACGGAAGGAACGCCAGATTTTGTGATCGATGCGATCGATTTGACAAATAATAAACTCAGATTCCATATTCTTGACACACATTTTAACGGGAGGACAGTGAGCAATGTGACGATCGGGTACAAGCACCAAAGGATTGAATCGCTTGAGTCGAGGTCGCTTTATGGATATGCTAATTTGAATTTTAACTGGGCAACAATTTTGTTTACGCAAAGTAGTGGCAATATAATGAACGATGCGCTGTCGTACAAAGACGGGCGGATTGATTGGGAAGTTGATACAAGAATTAGTATTAATAATAACAAGTATTATGATTTGTTGATGGTTGTAAAGTTCTCTGACAATACGTACTGGAACGGTTATGTCGAGTATGATAGTTGTATGACGGATTGGCAAGAGGGGATGGAATGTCGAGCTGAGAGCTTTACGGAAGATGCATATAATAACGTGATCTATAAAGCTTATGCAGTTGAGAAAAAGAATGAAGAAGAAAAATCCGAGACAACAACGCAAGAAAATCAAAAGTCGGAAGAGCCGTCGAATAATGATGAACAGAAGAATGGTACAGAGAAGACTGATGGTGGTGATGAAAAAAGTGAAAACGAAGAGAATAATAAAGTGGTAGACCCTGTAACGAATAATACTGCGGGAACGAAAAATAATTCCGAGAATGCTGCGAACCCTACTACGAATTCTGCGACAAATAATTCCGTGAAAACAACTGCAAGTACGACGGCGAGCGGAGATTCCACTTCGACCGCAACGGTTGTCGCGACTACCACATCTAAAACAAATAGTGCGATGAGTAGTAACTTAAAAACGATTTTGGATAATACGGTGGATGGGGAACTTGAAAATACTGAGGATGCAGAAAACTCGGAAGATATCGAAGAATCTGATGAGTTTGACGGGGAAGAAACAGAAGATGATGCAGATGAAGCAGATTCGCTCGAAGTACCAGTTTTGGGTGGTGATTCAGTATGTAAAAGTAACGGAATGACAGATGTAATTTTCAGAATAATTTTCTTCATTATCGGCGCTGCGATTGGCGCAATTTCAACTCGATTCTTCTTGTCTGATCAAAAACGCAAGGATGGTGAAAAAATAGGTTAGATCATTTCCTATGGCTGGAAAAATTACCTCACGAACACTTTTAAAAAATAACCATATTCCAGCCCGCTTGCGTGAGTTATGATTTTCCTCCAAAATATTATAGCTCATTCAGTAAGAAGATGCACATTAAGATTGGGGCTTGAAGAAGTTAGAGAAACTTTAGCCCCGAGAGGTTAAGCAAGAAACCTCTCATTGACCGATATTCGACCATTAAATATTGGTCAACCAGCCGACTCTATCATAATTTCTAAGTTGTTTTTCAAATGACAAACCTTCACTTTTCTGTTTTTGCAAAAATCAACACCAACCTAAATAGATAGAGTCGGTTTTTGGTGTATATTATATATGGTATAATAAGCTTATGGAAAATCTTGTTTTAAGCAATAGTGTCGTGGTGTATTTATTCGGAAAACCGTTTGTGCTATCTGGATTAAGTGTGATAGTGGCGTTTGTAGTTGGTTTTTTAATCGCACAGGCTATAAAGGTGATGATATTTTTGATTCAAAAGCGGGGAAAGGTAAAAACTTCGGAGATTTTGAACTGTTTAGTAAAATCTGGCGGAATGCCGTCGGGACATGCGGCGAGTTTCACGGCGGCGGTGCTGATGATCGGAATTATAACTAAATTTGATTCGGTGGTGTTTGCACTTTCGGTTTGTACATTGATAATCGTTTTGTATGATGCGATGAACGTGCGGTATGCTGTGGGGGAGCAGGGAAAAGTATTGAATATGTTGTCCAAGAAGCAATTGAAGGTTGTAGAGGGGCACACTTTGCCACAAGTTTTAGTTGGGATGTTAGTGGGGGCGATTGCGTGCGGAATTGCGTTATTTATATAAAATTTTAACTCTTAAAATTGAACAGATTTCGGCAAAAGTGTATAATTTTTGAAAAAAGTCGAAAAATCTCGAAAAATCTCGAAAAAAAGTCTTGACGAAAAGTTAAAGTTGCGATAAGATAAGAACATTCAATCACTGCGAGAGGCTTAGTTTAGACTGCTCTTCGGAACGGCTGGTTGAGAATGGTATTTTAACAATTCAATTGTGCAATTAAAAATTACGAAATGTAGTTTTATAAATCATCGTAAGTCGCTCGCTCTAACATCCTTCGGATGTATCGCTTCGCGCCTTTCGATGATAATTGAAAAGAGCTTCGCTCTTTTCAGATTTGCCTTCGGCAAATCTACAAAAACTGCGTTTTTGTAATTATCATCGTCAGTTTTTCAGAAGAGAATCGTTCACATTAGTGTATGAAGTGGACATTTAAATTTTCTTCGTTATGTTAGAGCTACAAGCTATTTCATAATTATCAGTTTCTTAAAACATGATACTTTAATGGAGAGTTTGATCCTGGCTCAGGATGAATGCTGGCGGCGTGCCTAATACATGCAAGTCGAGCGGTAACATGGTTTCACCGTTCTCTTGACGCTGAAGTGAAAGGCAAGTGAACTTTTGGCCGTTGGTCAAGTCCTTGACGCGAGTAATTTTAGATAAATTCGAGGGAACCGTGAAACTGATGACGAGCGGCGGACGGCTGAGTAACGCGTGGGAACATACCCCAAACTGAGGGATAACTAGTCGAAAGATTAGCTAATACCGCATGTGATCTTCGGATTAAAGCTTTTGCGGTTTGGGAATGGCCTG
>Ga0181612_182667_pt1 | contig 12110 bp, 11 predicted proteins | sample HoacroProtozoa21_FD_119630 | JGI IMG/M metagenome (GOLD analysis project Ga0181612, IMG submission 119630) | Hoatzin crop microbial communities from Cojedes, Venezuel. Combined Assembly of Gp0051906, Gp0051904, Gp0051908
GGGGCCGTTTGCCACGTAAGGAAGTGGGGGATGGAATTGTAGTTATTTTTTGTTTTTTTTTTTTATATTTATTTACTCTTTTTAATTATTTTTTTTTTTTTTTTTTTTTTATTGCAGGTTTCTCCTTTCTGCCAAACATTTGCAGAGGGAAAAAGAAACTAAAGAAAAGAGAGAAAAACAGTTTTAGCTGCCAATCTGTTGCCTGCAAAGCCATGAAAAGCACCCTGAAAGAGACAAGCATGTATTATAAAAAAGGAAAACGACTTTGTGCATCCTCTATATTGAAAAGTCTTTTTAGGCCCCTTCCCTCCCGAGACCTCCCATGTCCCTAACATGCTCTGAGCCATTAAAGAAGGCTGTTTCAGCCCATATCACACTCATCCCAGACTCCCTGCGTGCTCCTGAAAACCTGGCTCAGCCCTCCTCTCTCCTGGAAATTTATTCTGCTGTATTAAGGCCACAGTCCCTTGCCCCCCACAGGCTTGGGCAAGGGCTGCTCTCCCGAGGAGCTCTGCTCCAATACCACACCATTCCCCATCCTGCATTGCTCCCATGGCTACTAAAACCAGAGGGGCTGCTTTGCAAAAACTTGGTTTTGACTTAAATGAAGCCTGCCTGCTTGGTGCCAGGAGCCTGGGAGTGATGCGGCTGCCTTGAATGTCACTGCTGCAAAAGGACCTGCATCCTCCCCGTTAGCAAAATCTGCATCCCTCCCCATTTACCTCTGCTTTTCTTTCTTGTGAAGGTTGGCGATTGCTACCTTTCACCCTGCACCACAGGGCTAGAAATATGGATTTCTCATCCCACCCAAGGCAGGGATGCCCGCAGAGCCCTGTGACACCCGGACAAGTGCACTTGGGACAACCAAGCTCCAAAAAGACTTGTGGTGAAGCTGCTGGGGGAGACAACGTTGGGTTGTCTTCAGTGGAGGAGGACTGAGAAACCTAAACACACCCTTTATTCAGTTTTACTAGGCCAGAAAGCCAGGCATGAGCCTAAGTATGTGGGAGTCCCCTCCCTAAGGCCACGTGAGCAGAAGAGTAAAGATAAAGGTCTCTGTATATGCCCTTGTGAAGCTAATCGAGGCTGCGAGAAAGGAGAGCTGTGCCAGCCTTCCACTGCTCCGCCATGCAGGCAAGGAGAATTAGAGGGGCAATGAGGAGAGAAACGGAGAGAAACATCCTCTAAAGCTTGTTTTTAAGACATCCCTTCCACCCTAGGGCTTGTTTTAACGGCCCATGCTGCACACTAGATATGTCCCCTTTTATTTACAATGATTATTATGGGCTGCTGCAGGGTCCCCTGGGTCCCAGAGAGGCAGCGCCGGCTGCTATTAAGGCATTTTGTCTTTCTTTAAAATCACATAAAGACCTTCCCCGTGCTCCTCCCGCTGGGCAATAAAAAGCGAAAGACAATCCACGGCTGAGCTGGCTGCTCTCTAACTGGATGGGCAAAGCGCCTCGTTAGGCACAATAAAGTGCTCTCCTTAACCCAGGGCCATCCGCCCAGGCCAGGGCAATCAGGCCAAGGCGAAAGGAGGTGGCTGCAGGGAAGGGCTGCGAGCCGCAGCCACCGGCCATCAGCCACCGGCCATCGGCACGTGCCAGCGGAGCAAGCGGGAGCTGAGCACGCACCGGGCAGAGCCGGCCTCAGCAGCGTTAGTGCATCTCGGGATGTATCCCTGTCCTGGAGCAAAAAGCGGGCAGCCACCACTCGCCCAGTCCCCCACATGAGCACCCCACCATCAGCCCTGGGCTTGGTTTTGTCCATGGGGACAGAAGCAGAGCGCACGTCCAAGCCAGCCAAAGAAGTATTTCGGAAAATGAATCAGTCCAATCGAAATGTGATTGATTGGGGATTGAAAGCCACAATCCAGCAAGTCCTGGAAAATTTAATAGTCTAAAACCCTATTAATTTTTCATGTTCTTTCTGTTCTGATTTTTTTTTTTTTTCACTCTTTCTCTTGTGAAGGTGGCTTCATGCCAGGATGTTTATGTGCAAACAATTCTGCTCTCTCCCGGCTGCCTCGGTGCACTGGGTGCAGGAGGCTTTGGAGGCGGTGAGGCCTTGCTGCCCCAGCGCTCTCGGTTGAGCGGTGTTTTCCATCCTTCGCCTGCTCCCCCCAGAAACCCATTTGCCAAAATGAGCCGACAAGGAGAAAACGGAGGGGAAGAGCCTGATGGCGCTGAGCTTGCCAGCTCCGTACGACCCCAAATCTGGAAGCTGGAGTCCTGCTCCTCCTAAACCAGTACATATCGCAACAGATATGGTAACACACATAAGCACTTGCATCCTCTCCGGTCACTGAGCAGCTGTGGGGCTACCACAACTTCCAGATCCAGACAACGGAGAGGAGCAACATGAACATCAGGCTCAGCGCTGGCACCTCCTTGACTCTGAAGACTGTCCTCTGACATGGTCAATAAATCACTGTTCTGAAACGAACTGCAAATTTGGTGTCCAGAAAGTCAGCTGTACTTCTGAACGCAGCGCAGCAACTATCTTCTGCAGCAACGAAACAAACTCAGATGCCGCGCGTGGAGGGAGCCCAAAGCCAGCGACATGGCTTAGCTGCTCGTCTGAGGGTCGGTCCAAAGCTAGCTGTCAAGCATTTTGCCAGTGGACCGGTCACGTAATTAGAAATCGATGTGAGCATAGGTTGCAAGCAGTGCTGTTAGTATGAAAATATTTCTGGTTTCAACAGATCTATTTTGATTTTTGGTTCCAAAGTGAAAATGTCTCTATTTGTTCAACATTTGTTGTTGGTCTGTATTTTTGGTTGGGGCTTTTTTTCTGACAGTGTCAACATTTCTCAAGTGGGAAAAAACCAGCACAGTTTAGTTAAAAAAAAAAAAAAAAGACGTATTTTCTGCCAGCAGCATCCACGGAAATGTTTCAAACAGGCCTCTGATGAAGTAATCTGAACATATGCCATCAGACCTAAGATCTGACCTCTTCCAATAGCTGTTGTTGGACTGCTTCCCCGGGGAAATGAGGCTGTAAAATCACACCTTCTCTGTGTCTATTCGTCACCTTTCCATCATCAAACTTGGGCATACCTGGGCAGATTTCAAGCACAGATGGGATGAGATCTTGGAGATAATTGGGTTGTGACAAACTTCTCAAAAATCACAGTCCAGATTCAATTATATTTGGTTTTCTAACTGAAGAAAAGGTGGTAAGTAGCAGGGGTTTGGCTCTTCTTAGACACAAAGGAATCTCAGGTACACAAAAACCCTTAAAATTTCCCAGGTGGCAGGTGACCATCAGTTTGACTGCACGTTTCTGGCCTGCAAGTCAACCAACGGAGCTCACATATACGTCGAGCAGAAGCAGTCCTTTCCTCCCGCCTCACCAAAAGGCTCTGTGAGCCACTTCCCTGGCGTCACCCATGGTAGCTTGCCACATGTGTCCTCTGCCAGGCCAGCCTTGAAAACTCCATGAAATGAGGATAAAGCAAGCGATCGATCTTCATCCCAGGGCCAGAATGCAGCTTTCTGCTGGGTTTTCAGCTGGATTTTTTTCCTGTGGGACCGCGGGGGCAGTTTTCATGGTGCTGCTACGTCACGCTGTGTTTTCCCTGGGAACTCTTGTTGTTCCCAGCATTTTGGCCGTAAGACAGACCAAACTTGGCTGCAGCCTTAGAGCCCCTGTGCGTTCATCACTGTGCTGGGTTGCTTCAGCCTTGCTCCATTAGGACCATTTATTTAGGTCCCACTCTGCCCCGAGAGCCTTTCTGAAGTGTCTTTGCTATCTCCAGCAGCTCCTGTTAAATCTGGAAGACAAAGCGTTAGTCCTCTCCGTGAGGGTTTTTTATTTTTAATAAAACTTGCTTGTTCTCTTCCCTGAGGGACTTGTTGGAGTTGTGAAAGTCAAAGAGAAAATGTTCTAGCTGCTGTTTCCTGGAAAGCGATGCTGTGTTTTCTCATGAAACTCCTTTAATGAACATCCGTAAAGGGCAGAGATGGGACCAAGGCACAATCTGTGGTCTAAGTACCTCTGAGCCCCGGAGATGCTGGCAGCTAGATCCAAGTCCATTCTTTCCAGCTCTTCTTCTGAAATGGTTCCTAATGGGCTGAAGGAAAACTTGAAAAGGAACAACTTCAATGTGGGAGAAAAACTAAAGCCCCTTTTCCATCCCAGTCTGTGCTTTGTGGCTGTCTTCCAGCTCCCTGCAGTTCTTGGGACCTTCATGGGGCCACATGAAGAGGTTCAGCCTTGTTGGATGGACAAGCTGATGGTGCAGAGGCTGTAAAGGTAATTTCTACACCAGGCAAGAGGCAAGTTCCCTGGATGAGGACCTACCATGCCATGAAACAATGGCAATCTGCAGGAGAAGCCCAGGGGCAGCTTAGCTCTTGGTTACTCATCAAGGCCAATGAGCTGATACACACGCTGGGCTAACGAGGCTGCACTCTCGCTGGTCCTGGAGCGAGCAGTTGTCAGGGAGTTCTGCCCTGCGCCACACTGTGCGGGAGGGAGGGAGGGAGATGCTTACAGGTCGGGGCTCCCTCACAGACCATTTTGACAGGGAGAAAATGTATTTCAACCTCATCAAATCCTTGGCAGGAAATGTCAGCTTGATGCCAATGGAAAAAAACCCTAATAAACAGAAAGAAGCACCGTTTTCTTTTGGATGCTTTGAACTCTCAATGTTTTCCAGGCTGAAAGTTGACTGTTAATTATATAGTTAACGCTCTTCTGTTACTGGTACAAAGCATTACCCCAGTTAAACACCTTTCTATTAGCATCCACGAGTGCACCCCATAGGTAGCAGGGCTGATATTGTTTGGGCATGAAAATCACATCCCCCAGTGCCCAGGGTGATACAAGGACACATCCCTGTGATGGAGGCTTGCCATGGTGTCACCAGGGTGCCATGGCAAGGGGCAGAGAAGCCACCAGCAACACTAATCTCTGCAACAGAGCAGGATGTTGCACACCCGGATCCTCCCCATGGGCACCCGCCATCTCATCGCTTGGTCCTTGGAGAGCCAGCCACGTGCAGTGCCTCTGGCAGGAATATGGAGCCCTCAGCCAGGCTGGGCCTCCCCAACAGTTTCTGCAAAGCAGGGCTGGAGAACGGAAAAAGGGAAATATTTGTGTTCTGAAATGCCACAGAACATGACTACATCACTATGGTCTGCCCTTGTCATGTCCTGGGCGCTGGCACTTGTCGAAGGAGCCTGGTCCAGAGCAGGGGTGCACGTGCACAGCGTCACTGCCCAGGGACACTAACCTGCCCGCGGAGGGTACGTCAGCAGCTGGCTGACCCCAGACCACTCCTTCTTGGGTAGAAGGACCTATAGTGAAAAAAATCATATTTTCTGTGAAAAACAGTAGCTTATATACAGACATAAGCTTAAACACAGCTCCAGTTTTCTACTGCAGGAGAAGTTTTGATAGAAGGTTTCATCTGCCCCACTCCAAACTTTATACAGGCTTCAGCCCTAAACTCTGACCCTGCTGGGACTTCCCCTTCAGCTTTGACCAAGTTCCTGCTCATCCAAGGAGCCAGTGCAAAGGCTGGGCGGAGAAATGGCTTTCTTGGCACCCAGATCTCTCTTCTGATTATTATTCTGGTCATTCACCCTCTTTCTCTCTCAATCTTGAGGAAGGAGCAGTGATTTTGTGAGTTGGAATTTGGATGTATTCCCAGCTCCTTTTTTTCCCCCCTCCTGTTAATTAAAACTAATAAATCTGCTCAACAGAGTTTGCAGAGCAGGGGGACAAGGTACAGTTATCTTGACACGGCAAGGCCATCGCACTTGTTCCCCCACACCTTTTATTTATTTAATTTATTCACTTATTTATTCAGTTCTTGAGCCTGTTCCAGAAATATGCTGCTGATCTGAATTTCTCGTCTATGCTACGTGCAGGCTCTTTGCCTTTCTTTCACAAGGAAGCAGTCCCACAGGAGCTGCAAATAATCAACAATTATCATGGCATGCATCCCTAGACATAATTATAGACAATCCAGAGTAACCTGGAAACAAAGGGAGTCCGTGTTATACAAGACCTACTCAGTCTACTCCTCCTCACGTGCCCTGTACCCTCCACAGTGTACAGGGAGATGAAACTCCAGGTTTTGGGGCGCAGGGGGACTAGTGCGATGCTCAGCCCCTTGTACTGATTTGGGGGATGCAGCAGGAAAAGCCAAAAAAAAGGGGATCATCCCCCCACACTTGGGTGTTTAATGTCATCTGAGATGTTGCACAACTCCCCTGGCATCCCTGCCAGCCCCGGAAAGGTGACTGTGAAACCCTGCGGGGTGGTGAAGGGCTATTGGTACCTGTGAACTATTCCCCATGTCCTTCTCCAGCACAGCACATACGGCCTCCAGGATGACAAAAGTGGCCGCTGACTCGGGTGCCCAGTCAAAGATGGGCCAGGCAGGACTTTTTCAGAGACGCTGCCCATTTCCAGCTTTGCAGCCAAGTCCTCCTTGCCCATGGGGAGTGGGCAGTGGTTCCTCCTCCCTGGCATCATGCTGCTGCTGGAAGGGAGGGCCGAGGAGAAGGGTGACCCAGGGGTGCTGCGGGGCCCCTGGCTGACTTTCAAAGGCTGAAGTTTGTGCAAAATGGCTTTGCTCTGAAATCCTGCGGTCTCCTTCTCCTCGCTGGGAGGAAGGCAGTGCTGGTAGCTATAGCAACCAGACCTTCTTCGCTCCAGCCGCCAAACTTCGCCCAGACGGGCTTGGGCAAAGAAATGAAGAGGGACGGGAGAATGCAAATGACCTGCAAACCCTCCAAACCCTTCCAATCAATATTATATTAATTTTAAACCATAGGAGTTAGGCAAGACGTGTGTAAGGATAAAGGAGTGAATCTCAGGCAGCATGGACGATGGAAAAAAAGCAAAGGGAAAGGCATAAGACAGAAAAAAACGAGATGATGATCCATCTCTTCCACTTCCCTAGGCTCCAAGCAGGCTCAGAAGAGGCCCTAATAGTGTCATCCAGAGGGTAACAGCTTTAATTAGTGATTTAAGTACCCTCCACAACAGACTTTGCTCTCTCAATGCTCTTGGGAAATGGCTACGCCGCAGTTGTCGAGGCAAACCACGTCCCTCCCCTGCTCTTCCCCCTCTCTGGCACATCCGCGTGCCGCAGCAGCGGGGTATCGGTCACCCCTGAAATGGTGCTGTGCCCTTTCCATGCGTCAAGCAGAGCTGGGGGGGGACAGCGGTGGCCAAAGAGTTGTGAACATCAGCCCCCACGGCTGTGTCCGCAGTGCAACACTCCACGTTCACCTGCCCCATCGAAAACCATTGCAGCGAGATTTCAGTCCAGCAAAATAGTGGGACAGGACAACCAGGTTCCCCGTCCAATGGCCCCTGCACCTTCCCATCCCCTGCCCCGAACAGCGCTGGGGTTTTTCTACCCCACCTCTGTCTCTCTCCTCTGCACAGGATTCCTTGTGGCTGTTGTTCCCACCTCTTTGGCTTTCTGAGGGCTGGTCAAACAACCCCGCAGCCTTTCAGCCCCTTTCTCCCAAACTGGGTGAATCCTCGTTTCCCACTCCGCAGATGGGGAAACGTAGGCAGGGATCAGAGAACTTGCTCAGAAGTCATCCACCAAAAACCAGTGGTAGATGCAGGAATTGACCCTGAGACCCTGAGTCAGAGTTTTATATCCCAGCTAGGCTGCGCAGCCTGGAGAGTTCTTCCATGAAACAATATTTTTTTCTTTTTTCTATTTCGGATGGCTTTTCAGCCAAAACTCAACAGAAAAAAAATGGAAACTTTGAATTCTGGAAGATAAGCTATCATCTTCTTTGCATTGAACCCCCTGACTCAGTTGTCCAATGAAAATCTCCAATCCACTCACTAAAAGTGCTTAACCGTTGATTTTAGAAAGTTGATCATTGCTTTTTTGGAAACAATCACTTTTTAGAGAAAGCTGTTTATATAGATAACCACCATCCTGCTCTCACTTGAAGCAGCAGCTGTTGTGGGAGACAGCTGAAATGGGAAACATGCTCTCACTCAATCCATCACCCAGACACAAGGAAAGAAGAGCTACTTAAGTTAAAGGACAATGTTTGCATAAGAGGAGCTAGGCCACAAATCAATTCACACTGGAAGTCAGGAGAAGGTTTTAACCAGAGCAGCGGGCTCTGAAACGATCTGATGGGATCAGGGGATAACAAATATTGTGCTTTTTTAAGATGGAGCTGAAACAGGTGAGCAAGTTCATGCAGCATCGCACATGATGGCACTGACTTCAACCTGAGTGAATCAGAAAGATCTGATTTCATACTTCTGCTTCAAGCCAGAGGTCTCTGGGCAGCTAGTGCTCTACCTAATGATCCATGCTGTATGGAAAGAAACTTCAAGAACATTTGCTATTGAATTTCCACAGTCTTCCCCATCCTATTTGCATTTAAAACTAGCTTTCAGATGCTGTGCGTGGGACACGACACATTTCTGCTCAATACCCGTCCAATTTTCCCTGTTGTAGATTCAGGCTGGAGGCACTGATTGCTATCAATACAGATGGAGTTGCGTGAGAATCCAGAGTTTTCTGGCCCAGAAAAATCTTACAGGGAAATAGCTGCAGCGGTACTGAATGCTCTGGTTGAGCAACGCATGGCAGGGCAAGTATGGTGTTTTTGATTACTGAGAAACAACCTTCTGAGAAACTGGGGGGGTGAATCTTTTGCCTTTCATATATGGGGACAAGAAAACCAATTTCTGACCCAAGCATTAATAGTTATTCCAAAGAGAATCGATCTCAAGCAGCAAGAAACATTTTGCTTCAGCTATTTCAAAGCATTATTTTTCAACCTTTCCAGACTTGTTATTAAAATGCTTCTGTTTTTTAGAAGAAATTGATTTACATTTTAAAATCGCAGAAAAAGTCACTTTGAATTTACAAAAAAAATCCCATTTGAAAATGTCAGAGTGGCTGAAGAGGGAAAGTTATCGACACACAATGCTGAGAAGGCTAAAGCCTCTTCCAGTTTAGTCTTTACTAAACAGATCAACTGTGAGTTGGTGTCTGACACAATTAACACCGAGGAGTAAGATATCAGGCTAGGAAGGGACAGAAGAGTTTCAAGTGTACTTAGCTAAGACAGGCATGCTCAAATCGGCTGCACCGTGCCAGCTCCATCCCTGAGCGCATCGAGAACTGCTGAACGCGATTTCAGAGCCAACACAGCGATATTTGAGAACATGATGATGCAAAAATGTAGAAAAGGGCAGATGCAACACCTGCCTTTTCAAAAGGGGAGGGAGACAAACGAGTTTACCTCTACTTTTCAGAAGAATACTGAGAGCAAGCAAAGCCTACATGAGCACCTGGAAGAACACAGGAAAATGAATAACAGCCAACGTGAATTTGTAAAGACCAAATTGGGTCAAACCAATCTAATTTCCTCCCATGACAGGGTAGCAGGGCTGGTTCTGGGGGAGGATGCAGGAGATGTCATCTGTCTTTACTTCAGGAAGGCTTTCCAAGCTGTCTCCCGTGACATTCTCATCAGCACACTGGGAAACGGCTCTATATTGCAATTTGGCCGTACCTAGAGAGGGATTATCAATGGTTCCCTGTCAGAAGGGAGGGATGCGTCTAACAGGAGTCTCTCTTGATCTGGTATGATTCGATATTTCAATTAACCTCCTGGATGATGGAAGAGGGGAGATGTTTATTAGATCTGCAGAGGGCTCACCCCAGGAAAGGCTACCGGCACTTTGGAGGACACGAAACCAAATTCAGACCAGACTTGAGACCCAGTGACGGGAAACTGGAGAAAGGGCGTGAGATATCCTATCCAGCTGATGAAATTCAGGGAGGACCACTGTGCGGCTCGATGGCGAGTCGCTCACACAAACACCAGATGGGCTACAACAGGCTGGGCAGCATCTTGGCAGCAAAAGATCCAGGGCTGTATTTGATGAGAAGTGGAACAGACTGTGGCAATAAAAGGCAAAGGGTTGACTGCAGCGTTGTCTTAGAAATGGCTCACAAAGAGTCTTCTCCGGACAGGGGAGTGAAATACAGAAGCCCTCTGGGGCTTTCTGTCCTTGTTTCTGTTCAATGGTTTGGGTCCAGCAAAGGCGACTTTGGCTGCCGCTGGATTTGGTTTAAATACAGGGGTATTCCCGCCAGGAAGTTTCCAATTCTCTTTCTTCTTTCTGCAGAGAATGATTTCCATTCCGTGCCCAACACTGCCTCCCTGCCTCTTTTGATCTTTCATGTGGAGCCAGGGATTAATATCGTTTCAACACCATTTTCAGAAAAATCAGCAAATTGCATTTGTGTCTCACTGGAGGACACAGGCTCCAGCGCAGCCTTCTCCTTCAGGGAGACGTGGAGTGATGGGGCCACTCTGACGGGCTGCGACCAGAAGCCTGCCAGGAGAAGGAAGATTCACAGTCTCTCAGATCTCAGTGATGGCTCTATCCTTTAGCTGCTCTGCTGTAAACATACGCCGAGCAATAACTGCATACACAAAAAAGGCTGTTGCTAATAGATTGTACTGCTTGTTGCTATTCTACTAAGAATGTCCTGCTAATTTTTTGTTTTCACCAAATTTTCCACTTGAAATATGAGAGCTGTGAGCTGCATTAATAAAGAGAGGCAGAGCTGCTGCTTTGCCTTCGGCTCTGCGGCACTGGCAGGGACGACAGCTTGGAGCCCACTGGTATCACCTGCATGGGTCCTGAAGGACTTCGTGCCATAGCTCAGACCTAAAATGATCCTACCCCCGGCAAACTCCACCTAGAGCTTCACCTCTGGCTGCAACAACCATGAAAAAGGAAAGATGGGGCTGAAAATTGTCAGACCAACCTACTCAGCCTTGTGGAAAGCAGGGCTTGTGTCTTGTGGCTTTGCAAATATTAAAAAACCAAGAAACAAACAACAAGATAAGACCAACCAAACCAATAAAGTCCAAGACTTAGAAATAAGGAGTGATGCCGCCAGACTTGGGAGCCAAGAGCTTCTCTGGAGAGAGAAAGAAAGAGAGATGATAACCAAGCAGGCATTGCCACTTCTGGTGGTGTGGTGGCTGAGTTTCAAGGTCAAACTGACAAAGGCTATTTGTTTCACTCCAAAGCCAAACTTTTTGTTTCCCAAACGAACCTTCCTCCAGCTGTATTTCACACAAAGCCGCTGTCCTCGTGCAGTCTGCCGCAAAGCAACGCAGGGAGGACCCAGACAGCAGAGCCGCATCAAACTGTGCCGCCATTCAGCAGCGCCCGGCAAGGAGATTTAAAGGCTATTGTGAAGAAATCCTTTAAATCCATCCGTGTAGTGTAGGAACAAGAAAGGCAAATGGGTAACTGGGAAACATTTTGATACTGGGAAGGAATACAAATCAGAAGAGCTGCTGGAGCTTTACTGTACAACTCTTCATGTGTTGTTGCCAAAGTCCCCGAATCCTGCCATTTTCCATTTACTAAATTATCCAGGAAGCAGCAGCAGGGGCAGGTCCCAGTTCCCGTATTTAGGGGATGCTCTTGCCTACCTGCTCACCCGGCGTTTGCACATGAAGCACCTTCACTTGGCAGGGCAGGGGACCCAGCTGGCCCCGCACCCCCCTTCTGCTGCAGACACCCCAACCGGCCCACGAGCACAGTGGGGCTGGAGTTTGGGGTACTGTGGGGGCCCCGAGCTGGGCTGGTACCTCCAAAAGAAACTCAACAAGGCTGTGCACAGCAAAACGTGCCGATCACGGGGGAAAGGACACGGGCGCCCTGAATGGCAGCTGCTGTCAGAGCTAGCTCTGGAGGGTGGGAGATGGCTAATACTCCCCTTTTGGGGAATCGCCAAAAACTGCCCGAGCCCCAAACCTGGGCAGGCATGGGGGAGGCTGGGCACGGGCATCCGGGCAAGTGTGCCCGAGCAGCTGCTGGTGGAGAAGGAGTAAGCGAGAAGCAGAGCTTGGAAGTGTTTAAACATGCAAACACACAAACCCTCTTAACAATCAGCACGGATGGAAATATTGATGGTTGCATTAAAAGTAAATATATTTTTAATTAAATCATTTTCCCCTTCTCCATTCAAGGGGCGTGAAAGCACTCATAAAATTAAACTGCTGCTTGAATTTCTCTCTCTCTCTCTCTCTCTCCTCTGACACACGTCAAGATCTATGATTTCCCCC
>Ga0181612_117212_pt1 | contig 12109 bp, 5 predicted proteins | sample HoacroProtozoa21_FD_119630 | JGI IMG/M metagenome (GOLD analysis project Ga0181612, IMG submission 119630) | Hoatzin crop microbial communities from Cojedes, Venezuel. Combined Assembly of Gp0051906, Gp0051904, Gp0051908
TCACTCGTGGCTCGGGAGCGCGGGTGCCGATCCGGTCCGGGAGAGCGGCTCTCTGGGTTGTGTGGTTTGTGTTGTGCTTTTTCTCCTCATCTGTATCGTTGCTGTAACTGTTCCCTTTGTTTGCTGTTCTGTTAAACTGCCCTTATCCCGACCCACCAGTTTCTGCCTGTTTCTTTCCATTCTCCTCCGCACCCCGGCAGGGCGAGGGGCGGCCGCGTCACGCTTTTGTTACTGGCCGCAGCCCAAACCATAACAACAGACAAAGAAGAATACATTAATTTTTATTTCAGTACATCTTGTAGGAACTGTCAGACTCCAGAAACAGTGAGTTAGACTTTTAAAAACTCTGATAATGAGAAAAGCCTTATTCCAAGTTTGGCCCCACTTTCTCAATGTCACTGAAAATTCTGTTTTGTTCCTCAGACTGAGAAATCTGATTTTAATGTGCTTGTTATAAAGTACATTAAATATCCTTTTGAGAGCATACCAGTGAAATTTCCCTCACACCCAGCCATTTCATTGCTTCTCACCATATGATTTATTCTCCAAGTCTCCTCTTAGCACAAGTCTACATAGCTGGGTTTCTTTGACACTCCTTCTCACTCTCTTATTCAGGCTGCAAGGTTTTCTTCTGAAATCAGTTTTCTTTGGCGGCTGAAGTTTGGAGTGGAACAGTGCTGAATAGTCTTTGCAATCTTATAATTCCCTTGAAAAACTCACTTTTTTTTTTAACATCACCTATAATGTGACCTGAAGTTTCCTCTGCATCAAATTTTGTTATAATGGGAGAACAGATTGAACAAGATTTTAACTTATATCACATTGGCCATGGGAAGGATTCATTCTGCTTAGTATCTTGTAGTACTTTTTCTAATTTACAAAAGCTGATATTCAAAGAAATTGCATGCTTTTGCAGATAATTCTGTGGGCTTCTACTTCGCTCTTTCTTTTTCCAGTTAGAAGCCACACGCAATTTTTTCCTGCCTGATACCCTTTGCAATGGCCAGGAGTTAAGAAAAATGCTTCATAAGACTAGGGTTGCTATTAAAAAAAAAAGCCTTAGAAGAGTGTTGGTGTGTGTGCATTTGATTAAGCAGATGGTGCATGGCCTCTCAGTAACCTTCTAGCCTGCTAATTTCCCCCATGCACACAATTTCCTTATCAGTAGAAATGAATTGTGTAGGAGTGAAAGACAGTCATTTAATTTGAAGAGACCAATTTATTTTGTTTGGGTATCATAAAGTATCTAAGCAGTGATACCAAAAGGGTGGAGTCAGGTTTCAGCATTATGTAGTTCTCAGAAATACTCCTTCTGCTCTGTTTCATGTTTCTAGCAACTTTTTGTAAGAAAAGCCACCATTTAAATCTCATACTGGAAGAAGTCTAGAAAACAGTCACTGAAAATATTTGGATTAATTATGAGTCCTATAGTGTCCAAACCTTCATTTTCATGCTGTGCAGGACAGTTGTGGTTATCAATGAAATTCTTATTTGGGTCTTTAGCATGGAAAAATTAAGGCAGTGATTTCTGGCTGAAGGAAGATCAAAAGTTTTATAAGAATCCTTGTACATTCTCCTATGAAAATTTTCCTTGCTGTGCCTGTTTATTTTACCACAGATTAATAAATTGCCATGAGGACTGACAACAAAAAGGAGCTTTATAAAATGATCAGTTTACAAAATATCTCTTCCTTAAGAGGAAATTTCAGTTGCTTTTACTGTGAAGGTCCTGACTTTCTCCTGAAGGAAGCAGTGGCATCTTCCCTACAGCTAATAGGGTGCTTAGTTCTCAGATGAGATTTCCCAAGTATTCTTCCTCAAATGCCTTCTGTTTTTGGCATGATAGAGATTTGTACTGAGGTCTTTCAAAATTTATTATCCATCTGGATATACAGATGTGCAAATGTAGGGTATTATCAGCTGAAGCTCTTCCAGCTTTTGAGAAAGAGCTCAGTCATTGAGGCTGAGACAGTGAATTACAACGACCAAGCCCATGAATAAGAAAAAATCACCAAGGAGGTAGGATGATCATTTAATTATACAAAGTAGAACAGTTTAGTAGATAACATAATGCTGTTTAAGAGAGGGTTCAAATCTCTCAGTTAAAGCAGGGTTTGAAATAGTCCCTCCCAGGGATATTCTCTAGCCCTAAACTGTTGGATAAAACTAGAAAAGACCAGCCAAACCCAGAAAAACTGCTCCCTCATGTTTCCACAGCCTTATTGTGCACCTATTCTCTTATTCTTTGGTATGTTGTGAGTTTCACTGGTAGTGTTTTTCATAGTTACAAAGAAGTATATTCTCTACTTTGCCTTCAGTGTTTTTAGAGGCATCATTTCAGGGAGCAGAATTACAGCTGTGCACAACCAATAGTTTAATTATGAAGGAAAGTACATTTTGAAATACATGGAGCTAAGATTTCTGTCTTTCTGTGCAAGACCTTTGTGCATGGAAAATAAGGAGCATCAAGGTTGGTTGAAGGCAGCAGTGATTTGGTTGAAGTTAACAAAAGTTTCCTAGTGCCCTTCTTGTCAATGTCTTCCTCTTTTCTTCAGAATCAGAAGTCTTTTCTAATTTGCCTTTGCATAACTCTATGTATGAAAATGTTTTTGGGAGACTAATATCGTGTTTATTCTCTTACTAGTAGGGTTCCTCCTTCCCTAATTCTAGTGCTTTCTTCAGATCACCTTAAAAAAACAATAATATGTATTCTTAGATACACGTGCCACTGCTACTTTTAAGTTTAAAAAGTAATATATATAGCAAGTCCTAGCTAAACTAAATACATCTACTATTTGAGTAAGCTAGAAATCAGGTTGCCTTTACTTATATCTTAATGGAAATAGTGATTTAGATCAGTAGTAAGAATAAACATCCAAAAGCTAGCATTCTTATGAAGTATTAGTGAGGTCCTCACTAAAAAGTTGACAGAAATCATCCTAAAACAGGCTTTCTTTTCTTATTTAGGCAATCTGCTGGAAATAATAACCACTTTTTTTGCAGCAGTGGAGAAAGGATCAAAACCAAAGTTTTGATCCAAATTTCATTTAAAACTGTATATTTTTAGTTTATCTTAAGGTATATTTGTGATCAATAGTCCCAATGGGGATTCTGTTTTGTTTCTGTTTTTTTAAGGAATTATTATTCTGTCCTCATTACCAAAGATTCATACTGATGGGTGATTATTGAGTGTCCAAACCATATTTGAATCTCTGATTATGTGCTCTCTCAGACCATACAGGTTATGATTCCTGGGTTTGCAAACTCGTTACAATACTGGATTTTAAACAAGTTTTTGACAGCTTTGTTTTCATTAAAAACATAGCATATTTTTCAAGGCACATAAGCTTCATATCTTAGTTGACTTAGCAGATTGCTATTTGACTGAGAAGTATAAAAAACAAGAGGATGAAGCAAAAAGTATACCAACAATCTGTCTTTTGTTTCTAACACATATTGCACCAAGATGAATATTTCAGGCTGAATGGGTGGAATTGTCTTCATAAGAAAAAAAAACCAAGAGACAAAGGGTACTTAATAAGCACAGAAAACTGAACAAAACCAAAAATGCTTGACATTGTTCAAGTAACTTAGTTCTGTATCATCAAAAGGACCATGGTGCTTAAACCAGCAGCAACTACTGTAGAATATCACTTTGGTACAATGTGCAGTGAAATGGCGAAGGATGAGAATTAATCCGGAAAGTTAACAAATTCCATTTACAGTATCTTGCATGAAAATTGCAATGGCTGGAAGTGAGCCAGAAAATGCCAGTGTTGGATAATCGTTGAAGTTCTGACCAGGTTCAAGAGCCATCAAATTAAAATCCATGGGTCAGCATACACCAATGGATACATAGGAAGGAGAGGTTGATTTGCCTGTCCCCATATTTAGCGCTTGCATTTCTCATACATGCTCCACACTACCTGTTCAAAAAAACCCAAGCTTGTTGGGTTACTGTTGCTGTTTATGCCCAGACAGGTTCAGAATTTAACTGTTCTGCAGTTATCTGAAAGTGGTAGAGGGTAGTCTAAGAAAAAGTCACTCCCCTGAGGAATGGATACTGATGGTGATACTCAGCCACAGGAGCACAGAAGATGCTATGTTAAACTATCATTACCCAGAAATAGCAGGACCAGAAACCAGATTCTCTGTACTACCCCCTCCTAAATGTAGTCGAAGTTTCTCTTACCTCTGGAAGAAAGACTGATGATTTTCCTGTTTCTGCCTGCCTGACAATCAGACTTCAGAAGGAAATACAGTTCTTCGGGTTATTTCAGGGAGTAAGGCTTTTGGAGTTGGGGCTTCAACGCATGCAGGCTAATCAGGCCATCAACCTCAGAGCCTTGCATGTAAAAGTGCTGTGACTACCACCACGTTGTGTTAGGTAGGGTGCATCACAAACAACTAACAAAGCCTAAAATCTCCTGCATACAATGGAAGGTTAAGACAGTGAAGTTCAGTGCTTTGACTCTTTTCTTAAGACCTGACAATAATTCATTATTTGGCCAAATGGGAAGGAAGATACAGAGGAAGAAGAAAAAGACTGAGGAAAAGCGCCCAGGCTGAACAGAGCAGAGCCACCTCCCCTTCTCTTCAGGGATGTGTACTTGTCACTGTTGACAGAGGGAGAATATACATCACTGTATTTGATAATATTCAAACTTTTTTTCCAGGAATCAAAACGTCCAGTGAGTTTGTGTTTACATTAGATTGCCATATTAGGTGCAGGAGGAGCTAGACGGGATTCTTTCATATTGTTGGTTTGTATGTATTGACATGGCAGCTTGTGAAAAAACTGTGCAGATAATCTGGCCTGTGAGAAATGGATGAAAAGTGATTGAATAAATGAACATCTTATTGCATGATAATATTAGCCTATAAATTAGAAAAATTCCCTGTCTTTAATGAGGTAAATAAGCTAAGGAGTCTAATCTACAATGTCTGTACCTTGCAATTGTTTGTCACTTGTGAATGATAACCAGCCTGACATCAAGAAAGAGACAGGAACTCTAGCACTATGTAAGGTTGGTGCAGCATGCTTTTAGTAATGTGTTTACTAAATGCAGGCTTTTTCTTCTGTTTATGAATTATTTATTACAAGATTGTGACTTTGTGTTCATTATTGATGTTATTTATTGACTCATAGATGCTATAGGGTCCTTGCTACAGCATCTTAACCATTTTTCTCCAAGAATCTTGCTCTGAAGAGCTTTTAGTAAATAATTCTGCAAGCAGCTCACTCTGAAGTTAAGATTTCTATTACATTTGACCACAGTACTAGTGTGTATTTCCTAGTATTTCTGTTCTCAAGCAGGTATCTGTAATACTTTGAAAGCGAGTATCAGGGTGAGTGAATTTAAATGTTAACATTATGTAATTCTCTAATATTGTGTAGAATAAAAAATTTCTGCAAGTCCTCCCTGCCTATAAACTCTTATGCTCTGATTTTCATAGAAAATTGATACTTCTTACACCGTTTTTTTTAGAGGCTGAATGACTAAGTGTGCAGAAATTGTGGAATCATTGGGAATTTTATGAACAACTGTACGGTATTTCCCATGGTTATAATCAGATTAGGCTCCCCAAGACACAACCTCCTGAGGCAATTGTCAGGATTAGGCTGAAAGTAGCTGACAGAAGGGGAAAAATTTTCAGTAAGACTGAAATTTCCTGGGGACAGCCCTTGCTATTTAGACAGAACTTCCATGTTTTATTGTTTGTTGTTTTGTAGCTGGGGTACTTTCTGTAAAAGAATAAGGATGTTCTGAAGATCAAAGTGAAGGTCCAGGCAATGAATCCAGGCAACAAATTTTCCTTCTAAACAAACTCTCTGTATGTCAGTATCAAGAGCTTCTCTGTTTCCTTCTTTGGTGTGATATGAATAAACCTGTGAAATATTATCTGCAAATTGATGTTCATCCATGATGAGAAGAAGATGTACATTCCATTGCAGAATTTTGAAAAACATCACTAAAGTTACGAAAGCTCAACAAATTTTTGGAATATAGAGGTCACGTAAAGTTTCATTGTTGGAATGTCAGGTCTTGTATTGGAAAAAGCCTTTTGCAGAAAATTATTTGTTCACTACAGTATTTTGTTTCCTCCCACTGGGCAAAGGATTTGTCTTCTATCTTGCATTCTTAAGCATCCATTTACTTAATAAAATAACAGAAGTCCTAGATTATTTTATGGAAATTGAGAGGCAGACTCTTAACATGTTAAGCAAAGCCCCTGCTTTTCAAGCAAATGAGATAATTAAAGGTGCAAAGCTCATCACAAGACAGATGTTCAGCTGTTTAGTGTTCTTGGAGTTCTACATCTGGTTAGTATTTGTCTGGTGAAAAATAATAAATCATGACACATTTAAAATATTTTTTAAGCATTTTCTCTCTCTTTTCCAAGTAACAAAGGAAGATGAAAATGAAGAGGAATGAGAGGAGCTTATCACTATAGAAGGCGGCTTTGTTAATGAGCTGACATTTTTCCTGTTGATCCTAGCTAGGCTGCTCAGAGCTTGGAATGTTACACATTGGCAGTTGTAAATGTGTTCTCGGTTTTACATGTAAGAAAGGACTTGATTCTCTGTGAGTGTAGCAGGATAAGCAGTAAACAGCAAAGAGATTACAGATTATGTTATCTGCCAGAAGACAGCTTGCTTCCCAAGGCTTGTAGACCCTCACTAAAATGTATAAAGCTGTGCTTTATCCCGGTTTAGGTGACACCGTATCCTGTGTTTTGTCCCCTTTGCGCGGACTCCGGTTATTGTGTGCAAGGAAGCTGGAATAGGCCACCCTAACAAAAAGTATGCTTCCTGCTTTAATTTTAAGGGGATATAGTTTTTACTTCATATTGCAAAGTATAAAAGGTTGTTTACAAGTTCAGCATTTAAAAAACTCCCCTGGTTCTGAAAGAACAATGTTTTATTAGCTTCTTCCTAAATGTACAAGAGCATCGTTCTCTAATACAGTCACCCTTGGCCAACTCTATTTATGCTCCTCCCATGCCAGATGCTACCTTCATTTTCACCTCCTGTTTCTAATATGACATGACCCAGACAACTGTCTTGTCATCTGGCACACGAGATCCAGCATCACCCATTCTGGCTTCACAGAAGGATAAAGATCACAGGCTCCATTAGTAAATTCCATGAAGTCTAAGGCAGATTGATACCAAAGCGATACAGTCAGATGATAAGCCTTCCTGCATACACAGTCTACTGGCAAGAATGTAGCAGAAAGTGTTAGTTAACAACAGCTTTGGTTTTGGGGAGAGGGGAATTTATATGTGTGTAACAATAGCAGAGAAAATGATGGGTTGTTTTGAGTTTGGACTCAAACTGGCTTTGTGGAACAGAATCCTGGGGAGATGTTGATAACATCCAGGTCATGGTTTTGATGTGGATTGCTGCATCTACAGAAATAGTAAATTATCCCCACTATAAAAGTTTGTATTAAATATCTCTGTGTCTTTGGGTCACTTTGAAGAAACATTCAGTATACTGAAAGATACAATTTCTCCCTCTCCTTTCATAATCTTTCTTATTTAAAGTAATTGAACCAAATATAATATAATACTATTTAATTTTGTGTATTTATACTGATAAGGATCAAAGGTAATTTAAATCAAAGTAACATGCCATTTAGTTCTGTGGGTTTGGGATGCAGTTTATAGACCCAGATTCTAAACAGATGCCTAACCCACTTTAAAAAAATTTGCTTTTCTTTAGATTCATGTATCCTAGCTTATCATAAGGTCTTGATTCAGGAAAGTGTCTCTACTATGAAGAGTAACTGAAGTTCAAACTATGACATCAAAGTTTGTGAGGTTCTTGACTTTCAGGAGCAGAAACATGCAATGTACCTGCAAGCTGAAAAAGAAAAATCTTTGTTGTGTGATATATAAGTTGAGGAATTTTGAATTATTTCAAATTGTATTCTTGCTATAAGATGAATGTTCTGTTCTATTTTGCTCAAGTTTTAGATCAAAGTTTTAACTGGAGAAAACTATATTGTAGTAAGCAGAGACATAAGAATAATACAATTTTTCCTTTAATTTATCTAGCTATACTTAGCTATGCTGAAGCCATAAAATAAGTTTGACAGAAAGAACTTATAGGAGTTCCTTATATAGTTCAAAAGTAGACAAAGAGTGTTCATTGACATCATATGAAGGCAAATGGGACTAAGGTGAAGAGCTTCTTCAGCGATACACTATTTTAGTGGAATGTGTAGATTTCATCATCATTGGTATTTCAAGAGGTGTTTTGATAGACTGATAGAAAGAAAATAAAAATATATAAATCACTCCTCATATTTACCTCCAAAATATGAAACGGTAAATTGTTAAATAAATATTCTTTGAGTCAAATTATCCTGTCTGTAAATGCATTTAATAGCATGTATTCATTAAAGACAAAATATGTTTATTACACATTTAAAAAGTTTTTTACTGCTTTATAGTTTATCTCTTACCGAGATAAAGAAGGTTTCATTCTGTTTTCTGATGTTGTAACATAAAGTAAAACCCAGCCCTGATCTTAGGAGCCAGGAATCTAAAGAACAGCAACAGGACTCAAAAGCCCTTTGAGGAAGAGTTTTAGGAAGGCTGACATAGATCACAGACTCTTACGAACTAGGTTGCTCGAAAGGAGGAATATTGAATGTCCTTGTGCTGTTTGTTAAAGACATACTTTTATAATTAAGGATAGAGAATGATCATTGGCAGCATTTCATTTTCTTATTGTTGAACCTGCGAAGAGTAAGATTGAGAAGCAGTTACTTCTGTCAAAAGGCAAATGTATTCTAGAAAGACAGTATAGACAATATCTTGATCTATGCTTGTACAGATTCTTTCTCCATTGGAACCTGAGTTTAAAAATTAACTAAAACAAAGGATAGATCCATCCTGTAAGACTGAATTTTTAGCTCAAGTTTTTACCTCAAGTTTGTATCTTAAAATCATAAATATATTTAGGATCAAATGATCGTATCTATATATGGATTTCATAACATATTTTAATTTATGAGTAATACTTTGTTCTTACATTGTCTTTACAGATCAAAGAATCTAAGGAGAAAAAAAAAGGTAGTACATATTTGTATTTTTATTTGGAGCGAATGGATACTTGAAAACTCTGTTAACAAAACTATGTATACCGCTAATGAAGTATGCATTTGGTATGTATTTATAAACTAACTATTAGCAGGTAAGTGCACGCAGAAAGATTTACCTTATAAAAGCAGCACAATCCATCAGAGAGGCCCTCTGCAAATTATTGGCAGACTTTGCATGTAATGATAAGTACTTTCTTTTCCTATAAATATAGAGGCTACTTTACAGACAGATCTGCGTAAATAACACTTCCCTCACTGCTATTGTTACATATTTCATAAGATCACAGGTATTAGGTAAAGAAAACAAAATATGGGATCATATTACCCTTTCTTAAAACATTTTCAGGTTCATTTCTTGAAGTTTATCCTCATAAGGCTTGAATTAAATGTATATATAGCTAAAATATAATTTTTTCTCTTTCTCTTTCACATCACCATAGTAATTACTCATGGAACAATGTGACATTTCTGTGGATGATGCATATATTTAAATAACATACTTAAATATTTTCTTGTGAGTTATTTGGTTTCTCCTAGCTTGCTGGCATTTCTTCTTTCTCTACATGGCTGACTTTTAAAACTGCCTGGATTTAATGGTGTTTGAGGAACAACATTAGGCTTTTAAATGACAGAACATGAGGTTGGCAAACAGCAGTAACAGATTAATGCAGAAAGTAGACTTACCTACATAGCATAACTAATCTGAAGCTCAGCTATCAGTGACGTGAGCAACTGATGTGAACAACATGTTCACCTTTCAGGCTTTTACATGTCATTTTTACTGTTATGAATACTCCATATAAAACTCTACAATGCAGTAGAAGCACTGTTGTCTGCCTGGCCAAAGAAACAGACAGTACAACCATCTTGCACCCCTAAAAAAGCCACTTGTGGTAAGGTTAGAAAAAGTAACACCTTTGGGCAGGTTGCCTCTTGAAGAGTGTAGTTCAATCACAAGCTTTTCTCTGTTAAAATTGTTGGACTGTTTCTTCTTACCACCCTTCAGAAATTATGTTTAGCACTGGCTTGCTAGAAGAAGCCAGGATGGATTTCAGTATATTCTTGGGAATTGTCGTTATTTGGTAGACATTTAACAATGGTCCACATCCTTCATTTCCCGTGTTCTGAGAGGTAGGCCTGACTTTTACAAAGATTGTAATTTGGATTAATTTCTGGTTCCAGTAAGAACTGCAAATGAGTACCTCTGACAACCGAATCTGCAGTGGCCACCTTTGGGTGTTCAGAAGTTGCCACTTAAAATATGTGACACTTTTCAAAAGGTGAGGCCAAGAGACGACTTTCTCTTTTTGTTTTTCCATAACTTTCTCTTTCTTACGAAGTGGCTAAGAATCAAAAGATTTTTTTGTTATATCTATCCATATATGGTCATAAAAGGTGTGTTTGTTTCAGAGGTCCTCTTGCACAGAAGTTCTTTCCTCATAGGCAGTTGGTATTGATGTGTTACAAGTGAAGCAGCTATCAGTTTAATTTGTAGTTGTTTTTCTTCATACTGCATATTGAAATGTCCTGAAAGTCATAAAAACAGATGTTACCCTGTGGTTTCTGAATCTTCATGTCAGCTTCTATACTATATGTTTATTTAAGAATTCCAACTATTAGACAGTCTTTTTTGAGGCTTCTGGTAGCATGCTGCTTCTCAAGGAAAGACATGTGGGCTCTCTTTCCAAATCTACTGCTAAGCCCATCAACCTTTTCAGGCTTCAGAAGGAGGTTGAATTATGTAGAATGGTGTTCAGAATTAGAACTGAGAAAGATACGTAAGCTTCATGTTTCTTTGCATTTTTTTATCACATCAATGTCAAGAATAAATTCATAGTTGGACACTTTCACAGAAATATAGAACATAAGCTGCATAAAATTGTGGTGGTGATGATTGCAGGATAATACTGTGCTGAGAAACGAAGAAGACATGGCGTCTCAAAGACCCTGCCACGCTCAGTTTGTTGTCTTGCCTGCTATGAGACTGTATGCTTGTACAGGCACTGGGGTTAACAGGTGACCTTCATGACTGCTTCTCCTGTCACCTTTTTCCACCAATTCCAGTGTGTGCAGCCAGTCAGCGCCATCTCTTCCGGTCTGCCCACACATCTTTAGTGGAAATACGTGTTCTTGAATGAGGCCTAAAAGATGAAAATGAGGTCAATGTTTCAGCACCAGCACTCTAAAAAAAACAGATTTATACTTCTGTTGGTCAAGATATAAATATGAGATAGCATACAGCTGGCCTTAATGTCTGTGTATTAGTTCTCTTCTTGTCGTACTTGCTACCAACTTCTTTTGCGGCTTTGGAAAAAAATATTAAAAAAACCCAATTCCATTCTCATATAGGGGAAAGCAACTTCTCTTTTTGCTTGGTCATTTTTATCTAGCAGTTTCTGTTCTGCCAAATTATTTGCCAAACTCCCTGCCTTCAAATTGTGTTTCTTACCTCCAGTCATGGTCTTTGAGGTAGGTTGCCTAGGTGGGTTCCAACCAGAACAAGTCAGAAAGAGGTCTTTATAAGAGATTACCTGTTTGCTGAAAGATAAGTGTACAATCTGTAATTTTACCTGGGTGTGACAATGTCTTTCCTCATTCTATGTCAACAACTCTATTTCATACAGACTGGATATCCCTTATTGTGTGTAGTAGTTGAACACAAAATCCAGCCAAGGATCTATCCAACTGCATATATGCATAAAATATGTTTTAAATTAAAATTTTAATCTTGATGATTTCATGTCATGCTTGGTTTACTTAAATACTTAAATACTTAAATAGAGCTACTTAAGTGTGTATTTAAACACCTGTTCGTAATTGTAGAAATGACTTTCTATTCTTATAGGCAAGAATCAGGGAACTATTTCTGTTATAAATATCTAGAAAAAGATAGCTCTGTCCTTGAAGATTGTCACTGCTAGACACTTGAAATTACTTGCTCTAAGTGTTCCCATTAAAAAAGAAATTATACAGACATTCTTTTGCACTGCTGA
>Ga0181612_177436_pt1 | contig 12108 bp, 8 predicted proteins | sample HoacroProtozoa21_FD_119630 | JGI IMG/M metagenome (GOLD analysis project Ga0181612, IMG submission 119630) | Hoatzin crop microbial communities from Cojedes, Venezuel. Combined Assembly of Gp0051906, Gp0051904, Gp0051908
CTCAGAGCAGCTTGAGTGAAGGACAGAGTGTCACAGCCTTAACTTGAACATTTCCTGGCTTTTGTTGGTTTGTTTCACAGCCTTCACATTCCTTAAACATAGGTTTGTTTGATTTTAATTTCCTTTTCTTGGTTAAAAGAATGAAGAAACTTGTTTGAGGGGTGCCCTGAGCATGATTTCTTTTCACAGCCACAACTGAAATTTCCTATGTTTGTTTTTTCTTTTACGATGTTTAGTGTTAAAGACGAACTTCTGGGGAGGTGATGCAGCCAGTGACAGAATGCGTGTTTCGAGACAGAAAGGACCATCTCAGACTATGCTGGTCATCCAGCTCATGGTGGGCTTTAGTTCAAGTTCTTCTGCCACAGACCTTACCAAGGGGCCTTAGTCAAACCATTGCATGTTAGGCTCTGCATGGGGCTTGTAGTGTTGCAGTGTCTAACTTTGCATTATTTGTTTTGCAGGTGGTTAAAAAACCCCAAACAAACATCCTAAATTTGCGCCACACAAAAGAAGGGTCAGCTTGACTTAGTCAGTTTGAAGGCAAGCCCAGTTACCTGCATTACTTTTATAATTTTCCCACTGAAGTGCACAAGTGCTGCTGTCTTAAATCCCATTTTCTCCAGAGCCTGACATTAGACCTTGCTTCACAGTTCAGATCCACCATCCACAGCCCTTTCCCAGTTTCATATCATATCATAATATCACATAAATAAAAAGTTCTGCTAAGTGAGATCCTTTTTTTCGCTTTCAAATTCCTGTTATCACCCCACTTTATCCCTCCTACTCACTCCTTTTCTCTAAAAGGATTCATATAGAGGTACAAGAGGCTTGGCCATTGCCCTCTTCATATTTTCCCATGTAGAGCTACCTCTTTCAACTGTATTTCAAGAATTCACCTTACCTCCACGATGTTATTTTTGTTGTGAGTCTTCTAATCCAATTACAGAGGGATCATTCATGTACTTTCTTTTTCTCTGGATTATATAAAGAGACCCAGAAAGCTATGAAAGGATTGCAGAGCCATCAAGAAATGGACATGATATACAGGTGGGAGAGAAGTGAAAGGAGTGAAATTTCCAGTGGCATTGGTTCCTTTCATTGGTGCTCATGAGGGGAAGTTTCTGAAAGACTCTTGGTCCAGAGCCTGGATGCAAAGCCCAGTGAAGGTTATAAAACCGCATTAGCGGGTGCAGTAAAATAGGTCTACAGGATGCTCCAAATGGGTTATCTGTAACAGTGAAATAGCACAAGGGCAGACATAAGGGGAAAATGGCAGCTTTGAAATGACTTCAAGAGCTTCTCAGAAAGGGAATTCTCCCCACCCACTCTGTTCCTTCTCTCCCGGGATTTTTTCAGGCTCTCACACCTCCAATTACTCATTAATTTTTTCCCCTCTAGCCTCAGTTCTGCAAAGTCAACATGGCTTATGAAAATCAAGTTGTATTCTGTATACTTAATACATCATCTCTAAGAATAATCATTTTGGAATCTGAACTTGTTTCTGTTATCTGGCTCTGCTTGACAATGATTTATGAAGCAGAAAACAAGACAGCTTCATTTTCATAAGGCAGCCTGAACCTTCTGGACAAGGAAGAGCTCTGAAAGTTGTTTTGACTAGTAAACTGAAACAAACATGACACAAAAGTCAATACAACTGCAACATCAGCCTCTCATTTTACAAAGTAACTTTCCTCGGCTAGAGCAATCTGACAGTCAAAATGTTGTGATATTCGATAACATTCTGCATCTTCACTAATTACAACTGCAGGGTACTTGCTGTGATGGACATTTTAGATGCAAACGAAATACATGGCAGCCATTCACAAAGCATGTCTGGTTAGCAGTTAAAAGGACACTGTCATCGCGTTTGGCTTGCATTTCATTTCTGTAGATAGAGATGTTACACATTATATTCGAACATAATCTGGATTTATATTAGCTCTCTGAAAATATGAAGTGAGTTATGTGAATCTGTACATGTTTATTTGGCGATGCATGTGTTGAAATACATGTGATTGATTCTTTGGAATTTCATTCATGTTCGCTGCCATTATGCAATACCAAGAAACTCGAAGATGCAATTCCCATGAAGATCTTAGAAAAAGCCTTACAATTTTAGTTCAAGTAGAGTCTCCACCCATATAAAACATATGGCACATGCCAGAGACAATGTAGATATATGTATCTACTGCTTAGCTTATTGCACCTCCTTTTAATGTGAAAGAAGTAATATAAATAGTACAAATGTTTCCATATTAGATTAATTTATTTTGAGCCTTTACTTAATGATTTATAAAACAAACTAGCAAAGGGAGCATGGTGGAAAACATTATGAAATGAGGCAAACTGAAATTTTTTGAGTTATTTAAAATGTTAATAGAAAAGATTTATTTTATACTATGTCTGAACAGATACCCAGAAAGCGAAGCTGGTCCATCCACAAACATTATGCAGGCCTAGTTAAAGTATTTTGAGGTATATTTTGGAGGATTTTTTTTAAACTAATGTTAACTGTCTAGATTTTTATTATTGCTACAGGTAACACTTCAGATAAATATATTATAGTTTTTATTTAACTGTATCCATTCAAAGTTTAGTTAAACTGGTGCTAAATTGATCCAAATTTCAGGACAGTGTGTTTATAAAACAGAACCATGATTGCTGAGGAAAGGCTATTAAAGAACGTGGTCAGTCCATTTTATGCAAAATTGTCTGCTTCAACATTTCTTAAAATCAGCTGCCAGTGGACCCCTAAACAGAGCCTAGAAGATACTGCAGCATACTGCAGCCCTTGAGAAAGAGTGCAATGGCAAGGAGTCGCTTGTTTATTCATTTACTTGCTTTGCCGTGAGAAGGGCTTCCAAGAAATCCAAGCTGGGCTGTGCAAGGCCTTTTCTCTGTTCTCACTGGAGCAATCAGGTGTAGCTCCACTTTAAATCCATATGCGTGCATGGTCAGAAACATGTCCAGAATTGCTCTTCGCCCTACCCGTCTGCCTCCCTAGAGCACTTCTTATTCGTATTCTCTAGCTGTGAGCTGGCACGTAGCTCCGCTGATATTCACAACGCAGGGTTCACAGTACAATCTCATATATGGGGGCCAGTGTACCCATGAGCACCACGATAGGTGTGTGGGCTGGCAGGGAACATGTCTGCTCTTGGGGTATGATATACCTCCACTTCCCTTCCTCCCTCCCAAATGTGATTTTTTTCCTGCCCCCTCTTTCTTCAGATCAGTAAAACCAAGGGCACGGGGCACTCGGAGAATATTTGATTTTTGAAGCTTTACAGTAAAGTCTGTCAAATTTGGAGTAAAAAGCACTGATGTTTTAGTCCCAGCATCAGTATGTAAGTAGATTGTGTACTTGACTTTAACAATCTTTCAAGATATAAAGCCATTTGACTGAGGTCATACTTAAGATAATAAAACTCTCTTTGATGAGGTTCATTTACATATTTGTTTTCCTTGCCTGAGCCCATTTTTTTGTATAGATTTAGTGCAGTTGTTTACAATGCTGGAATTTTTATGATTAAGGTCATACATGAGAATATTTACAACACCAGGAATAAACACCACTCCTATTTAAGAAGCATATCCTGTTCCCAAATGAGATCCAAGCCCTGCTTATAATGTCATGCATTTGCAGAGCACTTAATAAATGATTATTTTCAGATATAATTATAAACAATTCTTGCATTGTTGCGGTAGGACGTGGACTTTACGTCTCTTGACATTAGCACAGTAGATACCCATTAGGCAATATATGCCTGTTTTAGAGGTGGTTTGACCTCCAACCCTGTCTGCAGAGGGCAATCCCTTGCTTTGTGACACCATGGCTTGCAAATGATGCTTTAACTCATACCTTGAAGGGTCCAAGGAAACACTCTAAATAAATGAACACACGCATACATGTCTTGGATATTTAAAAGAAATTAAAGTTAGCATACCAGCTCCAGGCCACCACTACCTGCTGAGAATGATGAATTTTGGGGTGATGGGGCATGCGGTCAGTTGAAACTGCAGCGATCTCACAAATGTTTTCAGAAAAGTGACCAAGAGCTTGGCTTTGTTTTGTTTGTTTTGTTTTGCTTTCCGGCTCATGGCCCCTGCCCCTTTGTATGAAATCCATAGACATTCTGGCAACAGACCTCTCTTGTTGGAGGGGCAGAGAAAAAAAAAGAATCACCAGAAAAAACAATGGGGAGATGTAACACGTGCACTGTAATTAGATGAGGAAGCCATTAATTATGTTGTTTCCAATATCCTCTAAAAGGGTTGCCCACCCTTAACTACATATTTATACATATTTACTTGTTAATCAATAAAGGAAAATGGCTACATTATTTTGATTAAAACATCAACCAAATGTGTGGCAATAAAATCAAATTTCAGGGGGAAGGTAAAAAAAAGAAAGAGAGGGAGACTGAGAGAGATAGCTATGTATGCCTTCCTCCAGACCATGATATATGATATTTTCAGGCTGCTAGGAGAGCAGACACATTAAGAAAATAGTGCTAATGATATTAAAGTACTTTACAAGGCTTGTTACTAAGCGCTGACAAACCTGTCAAGTGTATAATGTAGGAGGCTATTGTAGCGTTCTCAGAAAACCATACCTCTGCCCCATTTCAGTGCAATCTCCTAATAATGGAGCTGCTATAAATTCTAGCCAGCAATGGGACAGACTCCTGGCTTCTCACCCCAATGTGAAGACATGATAAATATAAAAGAAAATGGCTGTCAGTTTTGGCGCCCGAACCTTATTACAAAGTCTTAATCTTACTGGCCTCAGCACCTTTTATCACCGCCTTGTTATGAGCTGATGGCTTTTTTATTTGCTGGGAGATGGAGGATGTGTCATTTGATGTCCTTTTATGTAGCCACTGCTCTGTCCTCTCATGGAAAAAAAAATCCTTTTTTATATGTTTACTACAGTAACCGATTAAATGCAAGGCTCACAGTGTGTTTGGTGCAAGCATCTTCCTGGTTGAGTTTTACAGAAGCTCAGATTAGATAGCCATACAGAGTTATTAAGAATGTGGGCACAACGGAGTGTTATTTTTATTTTCTGGCTCCTGGAGTGATGGCCTCAGTGTTGGTGTTATTATGTATTATTATTTATTGTTTTGTTTTCCATATGGATTTTTCTCTCTTACCAAGGTCAGAAAGAAACCGTAAGTCCTGGCTCATTTTCTTTCCCCCTTTCTCCCCCCCCCCCCCCCCCCCTTCCTCTTGGTGAGTGTCAGCCACAAAGATGATGGGCCTGTAAACAAAGTTTGACTCAAAACTCAGCTCAGGTTCAATCAGTTTGAACTTTAAGATGAGATATCTCGCAATTATCTAAATATTATTCCTAAACCTCACAGCTGACTTCCTGTCTTCTTCGTTTATGGCAAACAAAAGACTGAACTCCACTTGAAACAATGACCCTGTCAGAGCCCTCATCCCCCCAAGAACTGAAGCAAAGTGCCAGCATCAGGTACTTAACTCAAGATGACATTGATGGGTTGCTTTCAAGCTGTGGCCGGAGACTCCATCACTTGTTCTCATCCTCAATTTGAAGACGGGGCGGCCTACTTTGTTGCTGCAGAGGAGTCCCCTCCCTCCGATTTTGTCTGCCAGATGGTGACCAAGCTCCGAGCAGGGCTGGACCCATTAGCCGAGCTCCCCATCTAGTGGCTGCCAGAGCGAGGGGGCTGGGGGGCGGCAGGCAGGAGCTGAAGCAGCACCTGTCGCCCTCCAAAGGCCAAAGCTAAACCGGAGAAGAGGGCAAAAAGAAAAAAAAAAAACAACAAAACACAGAGAGAAAAAGAACAGGTCTTCCAACCAAGTGTCAGTGAGGGGAAGTTTGTCTCCTGTGAGACTCAGTCTGGGCTCCTCTGCACTGTACATCATTGACTTTCCCAAGACCCTGACTCCAGCTGCAGGTACTTACAGCTCGTGGGGATAAACAGTGCATGTGCACACAAATGCACACAAACATCCAACGCTCTGTCACACAGAAATAACCAACAGAAATACGCACATAGTCTCCTGTGCCTACTCCTGCTTCCTATAAAGGCTCCAATAGGCAATGACTGTATTTAACTGATCATCATACAGGCACATTGTCAAGGAAGCTCCTTGCACAACATAATTTACAATCTAAATGGATTTAGAAGACAATGCAGTGGGAACAAGAAATACAAAGATATCTAAAAACATCTCTAACTTGCCTCAGCAGATCAGTGGCAGAGCTAGGAATAAAACATTCTTGAGTTTGCAATTCACCTCAGCCAAACTGGCTGTTCTCCTTCTACACGTATTAGAGGATTGTCATGTAGATACTGATGTATATGAAGTGAGGTTTATTTTTACCCTACAACTCACAAGCAGTTAGGTTCCTATGAGTTGCATGAAGTTAGGCAGTTCGGTAAAGGATGGAGACCCTACAGATTCTGATTATGGGAAAAGTCTGAGCATGAGTTCACACATTAACAGACATCAGAAAATGTGCAGGTGATCAAGTGCCTCTCACCCTCCCCCTCACTCACTACTGCCCAGGCTCTGAAAGAAATTTCAATATGAGCTCTCACCATCCTGGAGCTCACGCTCAATCATCCAGAAGAGGTTTGGTCAGTTCTGCTGCATAAGGAGTTGCTGTATAGCCCAGGGATGAACACAGCTGGAAGGACGAGGGGTAGACCCTACAGTGAAAAGATCTTTCTCTCCCTCACCATCTGCTGGGCACGTGCTGCATTGGTGTTGCTAAAGGGGAAGAGCAGGAGAGCCACAGCTTCTTGAGTTTGTGTCCATGAAGGCATGTCTGGTGATAGACGTATTAGAATAAGGATTGTGAAAGAGGAATGAATGGCTTGACCAGGGATATGCAGGGATATATGTGAAGTTTCCTACAACGGCATCTGTCACACATAATGCCACTCTGAATCTTTTTATATCCTAGGGAAAAGATGTCTCAATATCCCTTATTCTGGATTATCATCCTATTGTTAATATGCAGCTAAAGTAAAACAAAATGGTCTTTAATACATCCTGGGGTATTAGCTTGTTGCATATCTTTGGAAGTGTGTTTGCACTTTAAAAGCAACCTTCAGGGTGAGAGATCACAGGAACAGTGTGATAGTTACTGTAATAAGGCACTTGTGGTTTGCTACAGCACAAGGGGAAGAAAAACAATTGATGAAAAACTCAATAGGATGGGAAAGGCAAATTGCTTGGCTGGAGATTTAATTAAAAAGGAAACAGCCCTCCCCATTTAAAGGTCGGTTTGCACCCCTTAAATTACAAAAAGAACTCGGGGCTGAAATCAACACACGATGCATGTTAATAAGAAAGAGCAGCAGGCCGCGGGACTGATCCAGCTCTTCTCAGGCAGGGCTAGCAGGCTGCAAGACATGGCCAGTGCATGCCAGCTATCCCTGGGACCTGACTACTTGTGAAAGCTATGCACTGGCTACTACAGAAGCTGCCTACAGCAGATATGATGCTAACCTGGATTACATGAAACATGCAGAATGAAATATAATTTGGTTTAAGTCTCTGTTTGCCATTTTTCTCCTCCTGTCTCCCACCCCTGTTTATTTATTACTGTTGGCTTTGTGCAGCACTTTCAGTGCCATGAATGCCTCTCTCCCATGGGAGAACTTGATGAAGGTTATCCATTGTCACCCAGTGTTATACTGGGATGTCAGGACACCTTGAATAAACGGTTTACTTGAGATGTTGCCTCTAAGTGCATCCTCGGAAAAACTGCCATTGCCCTTTGCTGAGAAAGTTAACATCATAAAGTGAAGGCTGCCTCCGACCAAATGGGAATGACATTGCAGATTAAGGGCTCTTTAAATTATGCATTTAGTTCAGACTCCCGGGGAGACAGTATATGAGATAAAGCTAGCAGACTTACTCTGCAGTGTGGCTCTGGAACCAAAGACATTTTAAAAATATTTTTCCAAAGAAACTTCTGTAGAGGTAAAAAACCCTACCCAAAAACAACAAATCCAAAACAACAAAAAAACTTGGTCATATCTTTAAGGGCACATATTATTTAAATGAGGAAAAAAGAGAAAAGTGAGGAAAGGGGGGAAGAAAATTTCTCAGGGCTTTCGCATGACGGTGACTATATCCCAGTTTCAGTGATACAATTTTAATTTATGTTTGAAATTCCTGCCAGCAGAACCAGGATTACATTTCCCAAACTTTTATTGGATTGAAAATGCCCTTATTTGTTTACCAGGCTGATCACGCCATATACTCATTGTCCCTCGAAACACTGAAGTATTCAGGGCATCCTCACAGTTTGTACCTGCTGAGACAGATTTGAGCAAAAAACCTCTCGGTTCCCCTGTTTGCATGCAGCTCTGTAACCTGCAACTTCCTGCCTTCATTTAGCAGAGTTTAAATTGCAAATTCATGTTTCTTAAAAATGCTGTAACATCATAAGTGGGACAGTTTTATGACAGCTCTGAATTACCAGACAATACTGACACATGCCGCGTGCACTTACTTTGCCTACCAGTTATGGCTGTATTTATCTGCCCATATGTCACTCTGTGTCTAACGCATCTATTTACCACGTTGAGATGGATATTCCACAATTGAGGGCTCATAGTGCATCCTTTAGAATAAAAAAAAACAAACCCAAACCTCGTTCCTCAGATAATTTATTTTATAGGTGATAGTTCTGCCTTTTTGAGGGATTTTGCATACATATTTTGCAGTTCCTTTATTTCCAGATGACACTGATTTGGAACTCTTCCCTGAAAGGCAAAATGGGTCGAGTCTTCATTTTGTTGACGGTAAAACACAGAGACGACGCTCACAGGCATTTGTAGGTGAAATTGGGTTGGCTGATGCAGAAGATATACTCCCTTGGCTGGTAGATCGACATACAAATCCAAAATGAACCTTCACTGAAGATTTGCCAGTCTTCCTCATGCTTTTTCCCTCCTCCACAGACTCACACAGAGAAATTGTTGTGAGCCTCCCCGCCCTGCTTTCGTGCATCCAACGGGCACTAACTGGCCACAATTCTGGTGAAATACTCAGGGGAGAAGTTCCCAGCACAAAGTCGCTGGTGACCAGAAGGGACAGGCACCTGGGGGAGAGATGTTCAGTCTGCAGTTCCGCATGACCACTGCAGCCAAAGCCGTTTTGATAAACTCTGAGGCTCCTCCTGGATATTTTGCCCGAACTGGAAAAATTGGTAATTGGCTGGTAGCTCTCCTCTCCCTGAGGTGACAAAACCTGGATGCAATAAGGCACTTCCGTCCTTCATTATTTTGCTAGGATTTTAATGTGGTTTTGTAGATTTAGCTGTATTTCTAAAGAGCAGGCAGTAAAGTTCCAAAAAACTTAGAAGATTGTCAATTTTGCAGAAGATAATATATATATATATGTAAGCATGCACACATACATGGAGAGAAAAAGAAAACGAGGCATAGAGAGATATAGAGAGAGGCTTATGCATATTTAGATATATGTATATTATGCATACATAAAAATGCTCATTTTTTGGGGACCTTTACCCAAATGTATGATCTGCTTTGACCAATATTCACTGGCATAATTTGCATTTTACTCTTCATTATTTTGAATCACTCTTAGGGTGATCTTTATTCATCCAAAAGAAACAAAAATGTTTTATCCAAATATACCAACAGATGCAACTCCCTATGATTCAAATACTGCACAAGTTTTTCCTGAGCTGGAGTTGCTTATACTCTAAAGGAATAATTTCTGCCATCACAGAAGCGCTGCCGTTTTGTGGTGAAACACAGCAACTGTGTAACGAAGTGCAGAAACACTTCACAGTAAGCCAGGCCCAGGTCTAAAATGCAGTATGTCCAACAGAGATCACCAGGGAGAATTTTGGTCAGTGGATTATTTAGACTTAGTCTGAAGTTTTTTCCTCTGAATCTTTATCCTGCAAAAAGATCCACAGGTCGTTAACACCTGGCAAGCTGGTTTACCTCATGGTCAAAAGTTATCTGCTGCTACCACACAAAGCCATTAAAATTGTTCTTTGGGTGCAATTCGATGATTCTGAGGACTGTCACTCTTTCAATCTGCTACCACTTTCTTGCAGCATTTGAAGCTTGAACATCTGCATCCTATTGGAGAAGGTCTGGAAGCCAGGTATTGACTAGATTTGACTGCTCACGAGAGCTCAGAGAAAGATGAGACAACCTCCTTCTTCCACAGATAAGGAGAAATCCGACTTTTTTCCTCCACTTACTAGACAGACAGGAAAATTACTCCTTCAAGGTAGAGCAAGAGCAATTGCACCATCCCCTTAATCAGTACTTGCAGCATATCAAGCTCATCATCTTGATGGTAATAGCTGTTTGACAAGCCAGGATAAAAGTGATAGTCTTCTGAAAATGAGATAACAATCCAGTTTAAAAAAGAAACCAAAAGAAAAGGAAAAAAAAAAAAAGAAAAAAAGACATGACCCAGTGTAAGGTGTCTTTTAATTTAATATCATCCAAGGATAACAGTTTGCCCAAAAATGTCTTTCATGAGTCACGTACAGTATTTCAATCTGTCATCTCGTATTGACCTGGCTAACATGGAAATATACTGCACTGAGCTTTTGTCAAGCTTACCAGCTTGGTCTAAAATTTGATGATTTCTTTTTTAGACCATAACTGTGCTGAACTATCTGCTTCCACTTTCTTCTCTCACATGCAGAGAGCTCAAAATGGAAAATTCATCCAAATGCAAAAAGAAACAGCATGATCTGGCTCACAGCTCCTCAGAAGTAAAGGCAAAATTGAATTTTACTGTTTTTATAGAAGTGAAGGCCCTGAGTCGAGCCAATGCAATCACAGAAAAGCGAAAGGGAAATGGCTGCAGCAGAAGAGGGATAAAAGGAGCCAGGCAGAGCAGCAACAGGGAAAAGTGCTGTTGCAACAATTCTAACATGGTTTTATTTTAACAACAATTAGCTTTAAAAAGTTATTCACAGACTTTCATAGGAGTCAACTGGAAGAAATTGTTATTTGTATGTATTGATGGATTGTGATACAACTATTTCACATTATTCCGTAGCAGAGTGAGAAGTAGAAATGAGTTCAGTCTTGATTTGGTTAATCCTGAGGAGAGGTACCAGTTGGGCAGGTTGCTGGTCTTTAACTGCTGAAGTGTCTCTGAGAATTTAGCTTCCAATTCAAATATTTATAACACCAGAATTAGTTTTCTGGGAATCTTCTCTACTCTTTTCTTTAAGGTAACTAAAATAATAAATTAAAATACCCACGCTGCTCTATGAGTATTCCTGACAGTGAACTTGTTTCCTGGAAGCAGAAGGGGAGAAAATACAATCAAAGCAAATGTATTTAAAACTAAATAAATCTTTATACAGCTTCGTTTGAACATTTCGTCTCCTCTGGTATTTACTCTGCTCTGGTTGTTGCTTCCCGGGCTTCAATGATCAATCTCTCTATGCTGTTAAAACTGTGCCACCAGAACACTACCCTAGAACACAGCAAATTAAGTGTTAGTGTATTCCAGCAGTGGGATCAGTGATTTCTTACTGACCCCCCCACCAACTCTCTCCGCCACCCGAAAGAAAATCAACAAAAAACAGGCAATGAAAACCAGCCTAGAACAATGGACTGTTTTTAAGCTGGAAAAGGAGTATTTCATGGAAGTCATGGTACACCATCTACGATCTTAGAAGTTGTGCCAAATGGACACGAGAACGGGAAGTGGAGAATGACCAGGCATGTGTTCTTACAGCGCGTTCAGTGGATTAAAGGCTTATCTGAGATTTATCAGAAAAGCGATACTAAAGAAATGAAGCTGAGATTTTCACAAGCAAGACCTTCCTTGCAAAATTTCCTACATTTTCAAAATCTACAACGAATTCAGTCCTTTCAAGCCTGTTCTTGAAATCTGTGGTGTCATCAAGGTAGTTTATACCTTTTACTTTTCCCACACATCATCTTGCTCTAAGAACTTTTTGCAAGGGCACGTAATGATAGGACAAGGGGTAATGGTTTTAAACTACAAGAGGGTAGATTTAAGAATACACAGAAGAAATTCTTTACGATGAGGGTGGTGAGGCACTGGAACAGGTTGTCCAGAGAATTTGTTGCTGCCCCC
>Ga0181612_182705_pt1 | contig 12108 bp, 8 predicted proteins | sample HoacroProtozoa21_FD_119630 | JGI IMG/M metagenome (GOLD analysis project Ga0181612, IMG submission 119630) | Hoatzin crop microbial communities from Cojedes, Venezuel. Combined Assembly of Gp0051906, Gp0051904, Gp0051908
CAGGTGCAGGACGCTGCACTTGCCCTTGTTGAACTTCATGAGCTTCCTCTCCGCCCAACTTTCTAACCTGTACAGGTTTTTACGTGTTTACGGTTGTGTTACAGTATTGCTGGAAAGAGAAAACCTCAGTGTTCTTCTTTGGTGTACTCATAGTCAGTAGTTATTCTACAAACTGCAGCATCATCTGTCTGGGCAACTGTAATCCAATATGAAGAAGTTGTCATTTGGTGAAAGAAAGTCTCCCTAAAGCATAGATTGAAGAAAGTTTCTTGTTATTTCTGTTTTCTGTGGGAGTGTGATGTCAGCAGGGCCTGCATATGCCCTTCCAGGTAGAGCTTAAAGTGTTTTCTAGCGCAAATGATCTCTTACATCATTGAGTTGATCGTTGTTGTAAAGAACAAAAGTAAACTGTGGTCAACAGCCTGTGCTAGAGAGATTAGAATTAATTTATCTCTGTCACCGATTCCCACCAAGTCATCCGTTGCTGCTGGTGAAGTTGCTTCTGTGCTCGTTCTTCCTGTGTGTCTGAGATTTAGAATACTTGTTTTAGCTGGATGAGCTTGGTGTTGGTATTTGGTTCACTTTCTGGCATAGCTGCTGCTTGTGTGGATCAATACCTGTGCTAGCATTAAATTGGCTAGCTTGGGTACTAATATTAGTGTAGCTATGGTAACTGTGAGTGCACAGGAGCTGCGATCCCACCTGGAATCACAGATTAATATTGAGGCACCTGTCCTATGCAGACCTCTGCATTTCCTTGTCTGCACCGTTACCAGCATCTGCATCAGCTAGTTTAAAACCAGTTAGTAAATCTGCATGAGTTGTAGCCACAGCTGGAAGGTAGACAGGTAATTATTTTGTGCAAGAGTAGAAGGTTTTAACAGGTGAAGTTGTTCTGACAGCTGCTGGATTGGCTGCATTGTAGCATATCTGAAGAAAGAAGGGAAGATAATTTCTGTGAACAAAGCTGTAGCCTGGGTCAAGAACCACTTGATGGGTTTGAAGCTTCTTAGGAATTAGATGTCTAGCATTTCATGACCTCAGTTTGTCTTGAAAGGCTTCAGTGGAGAAACATTCATGGATCTAAATCCACCTTAGTAGTTATTTCTAAGAATCTGACTCCATATGCAGACTTATTGAGAAAGTAAACTTCTCACAGGAAAAGAATTCTTTTATAAAGATAAAATCGTACTGCCCATTCTTTGGGATATGTTTCAAGCATTTAAAGGAAGGACTGAGTGGTTTTTGCAGTTTTACTTGAAAATTTATTCACTGAACTCCGCAAATATTGAACCATTTTTTTGTTGCATTTTCCCTAAAAGGGTTCTCTAGTCTGTGAGATTATTGTCTTATCTATAGGATTTTACTGTAACACACTCTCATAAAATGTTTCGGAGGAAGAAACCCCTCTTGTGATAATTGAAGTTGTCTTCAATAACTGTAGTGTACATGTTTGAAAGGCCATCCGTGTATTTCCTCTGAACTCTCAGTGTAAGTTTTTGCTGTACATTCATTTGGCAGTTTGTATTTTAACATATTGTAACATTAATACAAGTTCTGTAAAATCTATTTTTACTGAAGTGACATCTGCTACTGCTGTGCTTTCAGTGCAGCTGCACTTTTCCTGCAATGTAAATGAAGATTCATTCCTTGAATGGGTAGTGGTATACGTTTTGGTTTGAATAGGTCTTGTAAGACAAAGTTGTTTCAAAGTTGACACTGATTTCTGTTTTCTTTTTTCTTTTTCTTTTTTTCCCCCCCCAGAAAGTGGATCATTATTGCAGATGATTTTTGATGGGAAATATGAGGCAATATTTTCAAATTCAGTCATCCAGAATGTTTTCAGCGCATCTTCTGTGGCGGAGGAGAACATTGACAGTTACTTGGAGAAACAGATTCTAGCGTACCTGGACTGTTCTGCAGAGGCCGATAATGTGGAAAGGTGGAAATTATCATTTATTATATGGAAGAGTAATAGAGGCCATGTTTCATTTTTACAAAAGGCTTTTTCAAAATTTTGTAATATGTGACGTAAGGATTACAAAATTCTTGTTCTGACAGAAAAACAGATTTCTCAGGTTGTTCCTCCCATTCCCTTGGGACATCTATTCATTATCATTGTTTCTTTCACTGGATAGTGTTGCAGTAGGAGGGTTTGTTGAAAATACTAGCTTTATTTACAGTGACAACCTCTGAAGCTGCTGATATAAAGAAGCTAACCAATGTAAATTCATGTTGCCATGTATCATCAAACAATTTATTAACAGTTTTCTCTCTGAAACATTGTATTACATTTATTTGACTTCTTGAAGTACCATGTAATGTTACTGTCCGAGCAATGCCTGTATTTCTACATCTGATTCATAGTAAGGTTGTTCTACTCTTCTTAATGTAAAGTAAGGTATTGCTCATGGATGCTTTTCGTTGATTAATTATTTTCTTCACAAGACTTCCTCTGATAGATTTTCTTTAATTGTACTGCATATACTAATTCTTGCTGTTCATGAGTCTGACATTAGTGTTTACACTTTGCTACATAGAACAGACTGAAATCTATCATGCTAGGGACAGTAGAAGCAGAAAACTATATATGTGTGTGTATGTATTTGTTTACTTTAAAAGTTATGGGAAGGAAAAAGTTTTGCCAAAACAAGAGCAAAAGAGAAGAGAAGGTGAAGGTAAAAAGAAAGTAAGAGGAAGGTAACGTATTGCCGTTAAGTGTGGCTGAGTACAAATGCCTATGTTTTGGTATGAAGACATAAACCCATGAGTTTTTGCTGAAATACCAGAGAGAAACAAATAGTTGGCACCTCTAAAATATTGAGCTGAGATTTGTTAGTGATGCTAGCATATCAAAAGCTATTCTTCCGGTGTGGTACACAATACAATGCAATGCGCTCCTGTTTTCTGAGTTGGAATGTTCAGAGGTTGTTCCCATGCATTTTTGTCTCTAGGTGTTTTTTTTCTTTTTTCTTTTTTTCTTTCTTACTTTGTTGTGCTGTTGCTGTTAAATATTATCTGGATTTTAGATGGTAACATAGAGAAATTTTTCGATATTGCTAGATTCTGTCATCTTACAAGAGTTTATCCAGAATAATACAGCAAGGAAAGAAAGATAGGTCAGGGCTTAAAACAGACTCGATCTTGGTCTTAATCATTGCTTGAGGTATGTGTTGCTGCTTTTATGAACCATTCATCTCCTTGAAGATAATCATAATCTGTATCATGCACTCAGTAATAATTTATACATATCCTGTTGTGGTGATGTGTCCTCTTCTCCTTCTTGCCCTATGAGCTTTTGTTGGCCTGTATGCCATTTACAGACCTCTGCTGCTGCTGTCCTGCTGCAGACAGCAAAGCAATTAGTTCCTCAGGTGCTCATACTCCAGCTCTGGTCTTTTCTTGTTCCCTCTGCAGCTCTAGGCAGCATTGGAAGCCCCCTTGCCAGAAGATATGGAGGCATATTTGCAATATTTAGCCTTTCAGAAGCAGAGGGTTTTCTGCCCAGAATTGCAGCCTGGAGTTTTATTCAAAATGAAAGCGTGTAGTCTTCAAAATGTATTAGTGTCTGCCAGAAACATGTTTTGTTTGTAGCAGTCAAGTGAATTTTTCAAGCTCCATTAGTAATAATGTAAGAAGTTTTGAATGATATTAATGCAGAAGTAAGGAAGTTGTGACTCTTTTGGTAGAAAAACTTCTTCTGAAAGACAGATCATTTGCTGGTTTAGGTAGACACTGCTGATAGCACTTGAATCTGTACCATGTTTGTTTGTCTCTGATGACTTTCTAGGTTAAAATGTGTTACATAGTTATTTTTGTTACCTGCAGGCCGTGTACCCTGTGACTGCCCTATGGAAGGAATTAATGCAATTTTTGCACTCTGACCTTCCATTGCCTATGGTGAAAATGTTTTTGTCTGTTTTTTTTATGGGTGAAATGAAATTTTCTTTTTCAGCTGAGTGATTCAAAGGAAGTGCTGCAAACATCTAACTTCTAGCTCACAAAATTCAGTAAGACACTGTTTTTCTTGTGACTGTTAGTAGATGCGCTTAGTTCAAATACATGCTTTTTTTCCTGAACTGCAAGTTGTAATTCTGGAGATTAAAAAACTCAATGGGAGTTGAATTCAGTCGGAAACAGAAAGTTGGATAATGTTAATCTTATTCTTTTAGCACAATATAAATGCAGTACAAAATACAGTTTTATAATAGTGCTAAAAGCACTCTGTAAGACTTCTTTTTCTGAAGCTAAAACAGCAGCTTGAGGGCAAAACAGCTCAAAATTTGCATGTAGATTATAATTTCTTTGGATGTAGGCTGAAACTTTTTCCACTTTCAAATCCATGTACTCTAAGGAAAATATTTAACAGTATTTTAAAATTTTTGCGTGTTCCTTACAATAAACTTAGTGATTAGGAGATTTTTTTTTACACTTTTTCCTGCTGTTACTACTCACTTCAATGGTTAACAGCTATCTTCTACAGAAAAGCTTCATAGCTGTATTTTAAATCAGCAAATTGTAGAGGATGAAGCAATAGTATAGGTGTTAACCATGTGGAGGGGGAAAGCCTTTTTGTTTTTTCCTGAGGTGAATTCGTTGTCTGACATGCAGTTTGATTCTAAAGACTATAAGGAAATAGTGTGCAGGACACAACAAAAAGATAGGATTTTTCAGAGAGCTTGTTTCAAAAGAGCTTGAAGGCCTCTTATTACGTTTGATTTCAAAACCTAAAGGAACAAGGAAATGAGCACCAATACTTCTTAATATTTAATGACTGTGTATTTACTACTTTTACTTTATCCAACATGTAAATGAATACTGAACTTTCCAAAACAAATCCATTCAATAAAGCTTGTTATGATTTCTGAATGCTATTTCTGGTATTTCTCTTGGGACATCCAATGGTTCGTTAAAGGGTATGCTATATATATTGAAAAACAAAAATGAAGAAGTTCTTGCTGTTTCTGCAGCTTGCTTTGATGCATATGAATTGAAAAAAAAAACTATGCAGTGTCTAATTTTGTTTTGACTTCTCTTCTGTAATTTCTGGCCTCACTAAAAAGAAAACACTCCCAAAACCAAAACCTGTAACCTAATCACATCTTAAGCATAGCCTGGCTGTTGAGTATTTTCTCACTCATATCTTTTATTTGTAAATTCTAGCATTATATGCAAATCCATTATTTTTTCAAATACTCTATTATTCTTTATTTTGGGTTTCAGTAAGTTTAGGTATAGCAGTATGAACATTACAGTGGAGTGTATATAAGCATCTGCTTATATCACAGTCCTACTGCACTTGCTGTAAACAGTGTTAAATAAAAAAAGGCAGCAAAACCTCCATTCACTTAAAAAAAGGAAGAACAAGATGAATGGTTATAGACATATGTCTAAGGCAATATAAGAAATAAATTAAGCTGTGTAGGTCACTGTAGTAAGTGGGACACTAGCAGCAGTCCTGTTGCTTTTCAGGCAGCACAGAAGAGCCATTTTTAGGCAGCTTTGGGAGGTGAGCGTTTGCAGGTCTGCTTTGTATAAGCGTAAAGGGCCGTCAGAGAGACAGAACGACATTTTTTCTTGGGGAAAAAAAATAGGGGTAGGCAAAGGAGGCTAGCATTTGCAGGGTTTAGAGCTTGAAATTGACCTTCTGATACAGAATGAGTGATAAGGAGACTGGAAGTTGGTCATGGATCTGAAGATGGGGGGGGGAAGTCAAATGGTGATGACAGATTAGCCAGTGGAAAGACGATCAAAGTAATGGAATTATGTTGCAGAGGCGTTCTGCGAGGTTATAACTGTCAAGACTTCAAACCAGTTTGCTTAGTAGACAGGTAGATGTCACTGATGTTAAAATAAAAAAATATTAGTAGAAATAGTAGTGTAAATGACAAAATGACGACAGTGAGTCTTTGAAAGACTGAAGTGCATCTGTCAAACCACAGTGCAAAGATGGTTATTCTGTATGTTATTTTTCAGAAGCTTTGAAGCATGATTCCTCATGGAAGAATAATTAGAAAATGTATGTCTATGTAGTCGTTTTGTGTGCAATGGTAATAATCTAGTGTACAGTAATTGTTAGTGCTGTGTGTTCTTGGGCTGTTTGGAAGTTTAACGGTAATCTTAGATACGTATTCAAGTAATACTTGCTGGTAGATAGTTACTGTCTGAACAATGACAGCTAGTAAATGTTGTCTTGTTTGACAAGAGCTATTTATACCAGTACTTGTTCTCTTAACTCTCCTGAAGGCTCTGTGCATTTTTTTCAATCAAGCATTCCCCACCCCTGCTTTCTCATCGTTCTACGTCTTTTGTCACATTCTTCCCCAACAGCTGCTTGTGTGTATGCGGCTTTTCTGTTTGACTTTGGTTTTTTAGGGGTTGTGTAGCACTTTATCCTTTTGTTTCCAATTGGAGGACTCTTGCATCTTGAAGTCCTTGTTTTATGCGGGGCAGGGTGGAAGAGGGAAGGAGACTAGTTTTTTTCAATTTGGTTGTGCTCCTTAACATGCCAATTTTTACATCAAACAAGCACAATTAAAATCTTAACTTTTTGTAGGCAGGAGACATGTTATATATGTGGCGGGGCCCTTATTGGCACATGACAGATTAGAACACAGTACGTTCTAAGTCATTGAGGAATCATAAAGCAAACTAGAAGTTTGTGTAAATCTCCTGAAAGTCTACACCTGTTAAATTGACTGTTAAATTCTGAGGGATTTTGCCCTGCCTTCTGTACACCACATTGATTATTTATTGCTGTAGATGCATAAAGAAATAATATCATAATGATGTTAGTTGAGGTTAGCCTTAGCCTGCTAAATAAGAAAAATCTTACCGTACTTAGTTTCAGGAATGAAACAAAGTCTCCTAATTTCATCTTTGATTTCAACTATAATATTTTATTTAAAAAGCATGATTAAATGAGATAACATTTACTGTCAAAGTATCTGAAACAACTCAGAACACAGTTGTTAACTATTTTGATGTTCATTTAATTATTATCAGAGGGAGTGAAAATAAACAGCTATGTCAAAACAAAAATAAACGTGCTGTTTTGTGACATATACTAATGCAATATCTTTTATCTGAAAATGGTGAGGATTAGATGTATCGTAAGAAAATATAACTGTGCAATAGGCAAATATGGGATATTCTGCATCCTATACTAATCTCCTTCTGATCTCTGATAGAGAGGCTCTGATACAGCCTTTAAATTTTGAAAGATATGAACTAAATCTGCTTCCAAAATGTTTATTAATTACAGCCATTACAAACAAACGTCTTTCCAAGCCTTTTAGCTCCCCCATGTGCATTCTTGAATACTGCATTCATTGTATTTTCTTGACAAGAGAGTGATTCTTTTAAGGCTGAGGGTTTTGAATTAGTGCAAGAATTAATCAGATCTTTTAGCCTTAATTAAAAATGTGGTATGTTACTAATTGCTTTTCTTATCTATATTGCAGGCAGAGGCAGATGTTTCTGCTTGGTGTGGGCAGTTTGCAGCTCTTCGTTCAAAGTAATTGGACTGGGCCTCCTGTTCAGTTAAAGCTTCAGCAATTTTTGCCACCTGCATTGTTACAGAAATTCTGTGAGGTATTTATATTCACTGCTGTTCACAAATAACCATAACAAACAGGTTTGTCGGAGAAGGCACATCTGTGGGCACAGTGCCAGAATGAATTGACTTGATTGTTGGTCCTACTGGGTTCTATTGCAAGCAGCTACAGCTATATCAGTTCTGTAAGAAATGTCCTAAAAGTAGTTACTCTGTTTCTCTGCTTAAGAGATTTCCTGCTAGAGATGTTGGTTTTGGATGGGGAAGATAAGTTTATTATATGGTAGCATTTACTCCAAGGGCATTTTCAGTCAAACTTTTTTTTAATTTGTTTTGTGATGTGTTCTTTGCTGGATCGAAGAAAGATATTTATAAATGGTTTAGATATTTTCCCTCCTTAGGGTGAGGTAGAAGCTGCATATCTTGCAAATAGCAGAACATCTGGCAGATACTAAGAGAACAGTAGATTTGGATGCTCAGAATCCTGTTAGGTTCATGGATGATGCCAAGTGAATTGTAGTAATATTACTACAAAACTGCAAACTCAAATAGAGCTTTTGGAAGAGGAGGCGGGAAATGTAGGAGATGAAACTGAGGACTGTCAATTTTATTTACTTTGGCATCTTTTTCTGTAAATAACTAATCAACACTGTAATTTATGACATGCATATATTATTTCTCTTGGAAGTACCATACTTCATCTTGTGACTCTCCTGTGCTTGTGGTTCAGCACAGCTTCTTAAGCATTAATGTTTCTCTTGGAATTAAAGCTATGGTAAAATACTGATTACTGCAGCATGTCAGGGAAGAACATATCACTAGTCTCTGCTAATGCTGAACCTACACAGGAGTTTGAATTCAGAATTTCTCTGTGAACAGGATATGGGCCATGAACAATGTAAATGCTGTGAGCTGTGGGGAAGTTTGAGTATATGAAGTTTCACATAAAACTGTTGGATCTGTGTTGCATTATTGTGGCATGTTTTTGCAAGAATTCAAGAATTCAAAGTCCTGTCCTAGGTTCATTTGCAAGGTTGTATTTCCACATAGCTAATTCAGATACAGTGTCTCTCCTCTTTTTTTGAATAGGTGTTTAGCAGGTTGGTTAGTCTTTTAGAGCTGACATGGTGTGTATATAGGCTTGTTTTTTGCTCGATTTTTGATACTAGAAATTCAAGCCTTGTCTTCTGATGACTAAATAAGAAGTAACAGTGGAAACCAAGTGTACTAAACCTTCTAGGATGTGAAATGAGTTAGCAGAAATTTTAAAGTATGCTATTTCTGAGGGGAAGATGAGTTCAATGTATACATATTAATACATATAAATAATTAAAAAAGAAATACAAACGAATTCTTCCATTCTCCTTGTCTGTTTATAATCTTCAAGATTATAGTATTATAATATTCTTATAATCTGTGGGTTCTGTTTACTGAAGAACTCTAATAATCTACGTTAGTGCGTATGCAGAGGCTGCAGCCCAAGATGATAGTCACAGAATTGCTGTCAATGACAGAGTTCACAGACCTGTATAACACAATGTTCATAATTTCTATTAACCATCCCATTTATTGTCTGTCTTAGTGTAAGAATGAGATACTAATTGCCTGTTGAGTAAGGGAATACATGCCCTCTGTTTAGTTTCTGTTTTATTTCTGCTCTGGCTATGACTGTAGTGCATTGAAACATTTTTGCTTACACAGAGGTGGTATTCCAGAAACTAAATGGGCAAGAGATTGTAAAGGAAAACAGACATGAGCATATTTGATTTCTACCGAGAACTACATTGGACTTTGATATTGCTGCAAGATTTAGCTATTTATGCATTCAGGCAGAAGAAGTTTACCTTTATTTATATTACTGCTATCTGTATTACCTTATTCTGAAATGTGAGGGTTTTCTCCAAGAGAACTAAATATTTATGTGCTGAAATATAATATCCAGTTCTCCTGTTTATTACAGTTCTTAATTCAAAAGCTTTTGTATGTTTTGAGTTATCTTTACGGACTTACTTTTCTTTCCAAGGATTCTTAATATATAAACACTCTGTAAAAAATGAACATCTCTGTAAACGGACATTTTTGTGCTTCCATTAATCCGTTCTTCCTCTCTTGCATGCACAGATATTCTGAAAAAGTGGGTTAAAAATATAGCTCTATTTTTCTCCATCTGTTGTAATCTTCCATATTCTGTCGTCAAGACTAATACAGTCCCTTTATAAATAGACCTTCCATTTTTCAGGTTTTCAGACTAAAAGGATCTTTTCCCATGTCAAGGTTAAAAAATTATGCCTTCATGTTTCTTTTAGCCTGTTCTGAGTAATATTACTAACTTTCAGCCTTACAATGTCTCATTTATTTCAGAAATATTTTCAAAACTCTTGTTTTCAGAACAGTTTATTGGATTAGTCTTAACTTTGTGCTTTCAGGCTATATAACAGCTGCCATTTCTGTCCTTTGAAAGTTTCAACTCTGGGTCAATGGCATAGTTTCATTTCTGTGCCCAGATAACTTCTGAATGCATCATTAATTTCTTATGAGTGCATTAAGACTGCGTGAGACTATAATTAATTTCAGTGAAGAACCAATAAACCAGCCTCTTTTAGATGAGTTGCTGGTAGGGGCCTCTTGGATGTCTTCCATGAACAATATTCATGAGTAAGTGTACGTTTATTCTCATCCCCCAAATTGATTCCAGCCTTCTCTGTAAATTCTGGTTACATTCATATACTCTATTAGGACCTCTTTTTATGTCCTGCAGAAATGGCTTGTGCTTTTGTCTTTTGAGTCCACACAGAAAAGTAGTTCAGTAATTTCTAAACAGAAAACCAACTAGCGTTTTAGTTAAGGGTCTTTCAGTTTCCTAAAAATAACTTTGAGACTTTACCACACCGGTTAAATAGTCTGACTGATACTACCTTGAGTTTTTTAGTGACAAGTGAATTTTGTTAAAGGGAGATTTAGGAAGTACTGGATTTCAGTTAAAATGGATTAGCAGTTCTGGCTTTGAGCTTGCTGGGATTAGACTAAAAGATTTTTAGTGAGCTAAGTGCTTATAATAAGTGGGATATAATGATAGGCTCCTTGTGTCTGTAAGAACGGTCACTGGCTCTTTGCATGTAAGGGAATAAAAGGTACAGAACTGTTGAAGTTGAAGCCTGTTTATCCTGCCTTCAGTCTCAGAATTTCTGAGTATTAGCTCATACAATGAAGTTTATTTTTTTCAGTAGATGAACTGGACAAAACTGTGTAGTAGGACTACTTAAGACCACCGATGTCTGTAAGAATGTTGTGAGAACAAGCTGCTGCAATTGTTTGTTGTCTGATTTCGTGTTCACAAGTAGGATGTATTTGGTGACAGTGAGAAGCTCCATCTGGAAGAAGATCTCATTGTGTTAATTGATAATACATGTAAATAACTGGTAGGAATCCTCCAAATACATCGATCAACAGCTCCTGCTGGCCTTTGTATAACTTTCAGGTTGATTCCAAATAATGAGTTTCGGAATGCATTTGAATAATTCTTTTTCCTTGTACTTGTATTACTGCTTCTTTTATGTATTATTTGGTCCTTTTGCTGGAAGAGACAGAAATATTACCACACTTGTATTGATACCAATAGCCATGTTCGTAACTCCTAAGAAAAATCCCAATGTACTATGTACTGTCTCAAATCCAATGTGATTCCTTAGCCTTGTTAATTCAATCTGTTGGGAATTCCCTGTTTTTTTCCAGACCCAGATGCTTGGCTTCTATTAGCATAAACTAGCCAGAAAGAAGGAGGAGTTGTGTTTAGGCTGACTGATGTGCTGTTTGAATACCAGTGACCAGCAAGATATAGGCTTTGAAGATTTTGCAAATTTCTCCCTCTTGTGGGGAATATAAGGAGTGATGATAAAGGCTAAATGTGGAGGCTGAGTCTTGTAAGCAGAGATAATCTGCTAAAATAGCCTACAGTCTTGCCCTACATTCCTTTGCTATGAATATAGAAAGGAAGGGAGATTCTTAATGCAGCCACTGGGAAAATAATCCCTTAAAAATAGAGCAAAGTTATTCTCATAGGGAATATGAACAGGAGCGTTCATAATAAGTACTTCTCCATGTAGTAGTCTTAGGGAAGACTTGCTTACGTTTGCTTACCTTTATTATCTTCCGTCTGCAACTCAGCTTTGCATGGGTTACCTGGTGCCAATTTGGAACGTGTTTGGAGACAGCCTCCACTGTACTCTTATTGCCTTTGCAGAAAGTTGGAGAGAAGCAGTTACAAAGAAAACCAGTTTTTCCATCCCCTAAAGTCTAGCACAAAGAATGAATTCTGTTCCAAAGGACCAAATCTTTGGCTGATAACCTCAGTGCATCCTCCATTATTCTGGAAGATACGTCACCTTAGCTTTGCCACATGGCAAATTGTTGTGCAGTAGTCTTTGTACTGTTTAAAATCTGAGAAGCCCAGTATATAAGGCTTCCTTTGATTGTTTGTTTGTTTGTTTTTTCTCAAGTCCAGCACCAGCAAAGTTTCAGAAATGCCATTTTTATACTCTTGTAAAGGCGGTGGG
>Ga0181612_102139_pt1 | contig 12107 bp, 8 predicted proteins | sample HoacroProtozoa21_FD_119630 | JGI IMG/M metagenome (GOLD analysis project Ga0181612, IMG submission 119630) | Hoatzin crop microbial communities from Cojedes, Venezuel. Combined Assembly of Gp0051906, Gp0051904, Gp0051908
CCGCTCTTCCGATCTGCTTTGTGGAGCCAGTTGATTTAAACACATCATTTTCCAGCAGGCAGACAAGTTTCCCTTTCAGCAACGTGCTTTATCGGCCAGTACATGAGTTGGTTGGTAAAATGCATAAGTATGTTGTTAATCAGGATGTATGATGAGCAGTGCGTGCAGTGTCGAGCCCTTCCCTAGGGGAACTGGGTTTTCCAGGGAACCCAGGCTGCAAACACAGCTCATCTCATGCTCAGCAAAATGTATGCGAGTAGCAGCGACGCTCGGCCAAGCACCACAAGCTGGTGAGCACCCGAGTTGCCCCAGCCACACAACAGCCAGAGAGGTCGGTGCTGGGGATTCAGGGACACCAATCATGGGCTGAAAGCTGGCTTATGACACAGCGCACACTCCGGCGAGGGCAGCAAGACAGCAGGTGGGATAATGGAGGATAATAGCTGTACAGTTAGAAATCATAATGATTCAGCCTACACAGAGGGTTAGTTTTCAAGAGAGCCGTTATCTCAGCTCTGATGCCTGGATGTCAGAGCTCCTATGCCTGTTTTATTGGTTAAGTACATGGTTTTATTGCTGTTTATAGAAGTACGTCTGCATACAGAGCAGCAAGGGAGCACATTAGCCGGGAAGTGCTGAGCTTGCACCGACTGCTGTGTGAGAGCATCCAGATCCCAGCCCAGCCTCTCTGAGGGGGCTGATCAGTGCATGTAGAGGGCCACCTTAATTTCCAGGTCATGATCCCTGTCTGATAAACAAAAGTAACCCAAATCACTTTTCCTTGTTGATGAAAATGTTGTTAACAGGGAGAAGGGAGTCAGAGGAAAAGTGGAGCAAAGCCCTTTCTTCTCTCGTGTCACCCTTGGGCTGTTTTCCCATCTGCCTTCCAGGTTTGTGACTATTTCTGCACTCTACTACTTTCTACATTAAATATCACCACTCGTTGGTGATACACTTTCTGGTACGTTTCCAGGGGAGCCCCACAGGGGCTGGCCACTGCAGCGGGGTTTTACGTAGAGCTTAGCAGCATCTGCAGGCCCTTGGGTGATGGAGGATCCCTTCCCAGAACCCCAAACCCTTTAATTTCCACTCATTTCAAGTTCTCAGCTCTAAAAGCAAAACAAGCCCACAAAGGAGTGATACCTGTGCCAGCCTACACTTGCCCCTCTCAGGACAGCCCTGCTCCCAGGGGTGCAGATTTCCCCAGCTCTGGAAGGGATGACATGGCCCTGACTGCCTTTGTGGTATTCTTTGGGAGCTGCTGAGGCAGGCAGGGGTTAGATCCCCCCAGCAGCAGGAGGGAAATAGAGTCTTGGCTGCCTCTTCCCAGTGCAAAACTTTCAGCTTCTTTCCATGGGTCTGAAAGGAAAATTCGCATCATTCCTCCTTCATATGTGACAGCCACACTATTTCACTCTGTCTCAAAGAAAACCTACTTTTGAAATAAAGGTAGGCTGCAGAGATTTTACTTTAATTATGTAAATATATCTATAAAGGAATAAACCTGAGGGATATTGCAAATCATTTTCCAGGCTGGTGCGTATCTGTGCATGGAAAATGGATCTAGAGATGGGTGACTCGGGCTTTTCTGCAGGCACACTTATGCCAGGACTTCTTTTTCTTTATTATTATTATTATTATTTCTCTGACAAATTGAAGCAAAGCAAAATATTTGGGCTCAAGCTTCTCTGCTGAACACTCTACCCTAGTTCTTCCCAAAGACGACCAGCCCTAAGGTAGTCACTGTACATTACGAAATTCTGAAACAGAAAGCCAGCGTCCCACCTGATGAACATTGCAGAGTTCACATGTTGTGGGAAGTCCGGAGGGCGATGAACCACGGTGACGGCCTGTGCTGGTGGGTTGAGCAGAAGAAGGATGCGAGCAGGCCAGATGCACCTCTCCACTCCCCCTACAGCTAGGCACCCCATTCCCAGCCCCGTCACCCCACAGGCAGGTGAAAGCCCTGGGTTGTGGGGCTGCAGCTCTCACCTATGCAGGCTGAGCTGATGTTGCTCTGGGACACCCAGAGCAGCTGGGCTCTCACAGCCTGGCGTTTGGGAGGATGGCACCATCTGCTGCAGAGCACCCAGGTGCTAGGTCAGAGTTTGGCCTGGAGCAAAGGACACTGGAGGGAATCAGCCGTCTTTGGGGAGCTGTATGCAAAATGTCATCTGAGCAGCAGCTGTCTGCTCCTCACCCTGCGCAGATTCCACCATGGCTCCCAGAGCCCATCCTGGCAGATCACCAGTGTCCTCCCAGCAGCAAGAGACACTTGCACATCCAGTTGTCACCGATGGAAGTCCACAGACACCTGGACTTTACCTCAAATGAGCTCAGAATCCACCCTGGTGCATTCTGCAAAGGCAACAAGGGGCATGTAGACTAAAAAGTACTCAAACACTAAACATTAGCAGCTACAGAGAGGCTGTGGGAATAGGCACATTAGATACCGCAGCTGCACAGGAAGTTTTTTTCCCACTTCTGCAGTTTCACTGTGCAGCTCTTGGCAGCCCCACAGCATCCCACTGCCCACACGTGGGCTCATGCCATAGCAGTGGGTGCCCAGCCGTCCCCAACTCACAGCATCCCCTGTGCCATCTGCACAACGGCTCTTGGGGAAGGAAAAAGGAAATGAGTGGGAGAGAATAACATGCAACAGTTGTATTTTTGCTTTGCATTAAGATTTGTTTGTCAAGTAAAATCGCCCTCTTACGAGCTTTGATGACTGGAACACTGGGATATTCAACTGCCTACACTTCAAGTTTGACTCCAGCCCCTTAGTAGAGTCTGAACCCATTCTGGAGATTGTTCCATCCCCCCTGGAGCAGCATTGCTTTAATTACATCTTTACAGCCCTAATGGATGTCCTTGGTAAAGATTATAGACCTGCTGTTAGAAATTTGTTGTGGGACAATGCTTAGACAATGATAACACAGCTACTGGGGAGCTAGCAGTTCGGTGTAAGGATGGTGCAATTCACAGTGCACCGTGTGAGTTGTGTTTGCGTTGACACATTCTGTGGAAACAGAAACATGAACTATTAGGAATGACTGTAATTAGCATATGACTAATTCATTGGGCTATTTCAGTTTCCATTTCATTTAGAAAAAGTTTCAGGATCACACATCATCTGGGAGAAGTGTATTACAGACCAGCAGGCAAATCCCTCGATTTTCTGGTCTAGTCCCACCGGCAGTTTCTGATAACTCAGCTCCTGCTGCAGAGCACACAGAAGCCATGAATGAGCCCAACTCTTTCCTATGAAATCCTGTTTCAGACTGACCTGCCCCCTATCATAAGCTCTCACACACCCAGCAAACAGGAATCTCTGCCAAATAACTCAAGGTTTGGGTCCCTTCACTGAGGAACACAGTGCTGCAGAGGAAGAGTCAGACCCCACCTTTAGATTTCGCTGTAGAAAGCTGTCTCACGCACAGACAAGGTGTGGAGCCAATTAGACTACAGTAGTATTGAGGTTAGTGTCCAGATCCTTCACAGAGCAAAGAAATTAGATGGTCAGGCCCTTTCAGAGCCCTTCAGGAGCTGTCTGCTCATCATAACACTGTCACAGAGGTTTTGCCGTAAATCATACAGCACTAATGATCACCAAACTACTCAGCCATGGAAAATTGCCTTAATGCTATGTCAATGTATTAATGAATGATCCATTAATTAATTCAAATATTACTGAACATTGGCCTTGCTTTCCTACTAGGCTAGAATGACTTAGTGTCAAATCCAAACAGGAGAGTGGTGTTTAAGCCATCTCTGAAACCATGACATGAGGACCCCAGACACCTGCGGGCCAGCAGCAGCCAGTGTTTGTTTGATGAGCAAAGGAGAAAGCATGAGTCTCCACCAAGCTGGAATGGTCTTTCTGGTAAGAGGGAGCAGGTCCCTTTGCAGATCCAAAGCATCATTGCATCTCACCCAGAGAAGGCCTTCAACCATGAAGCTCCTTTGAAGGGACCCTTGGCAGTACCAGGGACAAAAGCAGATTTGCAGCCACGCCTGGCAATGCTGCTCCTGCAGGTGCTCGTGCCTTGGGCACAGACAGAGGAAGAGAAGTCTCTGATGCATAAGCACCGTGCTTTTAAATTTTCCAGCATAGTCATAAAGTCTGGAAAGCTTTCACATCCTTTCTTTCTGCAAAAGTATTAGATTATTGATTCATTACTAAAACAAACAAAAAAACTACTTGGATTGTTTATGAAGAGGTTACTAATGTAGTAAATCCCTTGATACAGGAATTAATTCACTGTAGTGTTAATCACTTAACTGGCCAGTAAGCCAGTGATATCAGCAAGCAATGGTTAGAAACTACAGGTGTTCTGAACACAGCAGGAATCCAACTACAAAGAATAGCTGAGGCACAACTAGTTCCATCCAGGAAAGAGTTGAGATGGGATGTTTTATATTTTATAACGAAGACAATGTCCAATGCCTGCAAGCTGAAGCTGAGTACATTCAGCGTTAAAATAAGCAGCAGCTTCCCATCTTTGTGGAAGACCTAAACACTGAAAGAACAGGGAAGTCTTTAAAATGGGATCTTTCTGAAAGGCAAGATTTCATCTGCATCCAGGAGAAAAAGTCCTTTGCAAGCACAGGATCATGTCAGCCTTGCTGCATCCCAGGAGCAGAGATGTGCGCAGCAGCAGATTTCTTTCCATGAAAGAGATCAAGAGTCACTAGAAACCCTCTGAACAGGTCAAAAAGAGAGGTAAAATGAGTAAGGAAAGGACTGAGATCTCCTGAGCTCAGAGTCTCCAATCATCTCACACGTTTTCTCTGGGAAATTGGGATGATCACAATGCAAAGCCTCCCGTATGAGCTTGGTCTCACCACACTGGCAGAAGAAAGCTTGGTGCACCCAGCCCTGCCCCACAGCAGCATGTCTCCCTGGGGAAGCTGAGTCTTTGGAAATCACTGTAACTTCAAAACATGGTGGATGATGATAACCTCAGTCCACAGCCAGGAGGAACTGCAACACTTTTTTTAATGGAAGCAGAATTAGATCAACTCCAGCTACTAGGGATAATCTTTCCTAATAGCTGTTATTAGAATACAAATCTCTATGGCACCAGCCACCAGCACATTGTTAACCATTTCTGCATAGAAGTTAATTAAAATTACAAAAGTCCTGCAAGGCAGGAAGCATTCTTTCCTCGCAGTAGAGAACAGTAAGTGCAGAGGCGAGAGTTAAAAGGACTTGCCCTTGGTCCCTCGAGCAGCTCGGCAAACCAGCACATTCTCAGCTCCATCCCCTGCCTCAGAGAGGACCCAGCCCCGTGCATTGTCCTCAGGGCCAGGCTAGGGAAATAGAGGACACGTTATTAAAAAGAGAAGAATAGCTCCTACCTAATAGCAACTCCCATGCATTTTTAAGTGACTGGGGGTTCAGGTGTGACACTGAAGCAATAAAGGTGGGAGGGGACATAAAAAAACCCACTACAACCCTAAGGTGGTGAGGATTAGCCAATTATACATTCAGGAAGCTGTGTTAATTAGAAGCTTTTCAGGAGAAACGTCAAAGGACTTTGGAAACACAGGAGGAAACCGATTTTTAACAAGCAGTTTTAAGTCCCCGTGTTGGAGAGGAGTCAGCAGTGCAATGTCCTCTGCTGGCATCTCCAGTTACTGCGGGGAATCGCTCCAGCCGAGGCTGTGCTACACCAGCAGCCACCCGTCACCAACCGAGTGCAAGCCAGCGATTAGTCCGAGTGATTTTTTGGGGAATATTGTCATATTAAAATGAGTAATCATGTAGCCGGGACTGGTGCAGGATTATTCCCTACATAATAGTCATAGCTCTTTGTGAGAGCCCAAAAGCACCTGGGTCATCTGATGGCTCAGAAGTGGCTCAGCGTCAGTGGCTCAGGGAGGAGGAATTGATTTTTCTGTTTTCTTAATGACAATGTGTAATGCAGCAGGTTTATGCACTAGTCAACAGAGACCTGGGCTGTTCAAGAGGATTTGATAATAGCTCACATCTGAAACAGTTTATTTTTCCCAGGCAGAGGGAAGTGCAAATCAGAGAGTGGAACAAGTCACAATTAATTTACTTGTTCTTTATATCTGGTTATGGTCATCTCCTTTCTTGCTTAAGTCAGGCAAGCTCAGAACATGGGTGTGAATTTGTTTACGAGCGTCAAAATTGGTTCTTTTAAGCGTTACATATGCCTTCTTAAGAAGGGCACATGAAAACCATTTATTTTTTTTATAATTCTGAACAGACTGACCAGAGCTGTTTTAGCCTATTCCCAAATCAACACTAACTTTGAGGTAATTCTTGAGGTTTATTGCACTAATCAAGAAAACCAGGTCACATAAAAAGAGCCCATATTACGTGTGCAGGCAAAAGTTCCTTCTCAGCAGAGACTTGTTCACTCTGTGCTTGTGCTAGACCATTATTTCCACTTCCCTGAGATGCACTTTGTGAGGAATACTACAGGGAGCAGACACCAGTTTTGGTGAATCATAGTGCACGGGGCTGTGAGTTGGAAACAAGGACCACAAACACCAAGATGTGGCAGATTTAATATTCCCCTCACACCCCCCCTCATCTTGAACAAGCGTGGAACATGGAGAGAAGTGTTGCTAAGAAACATCAGAGGGAAAAGGCTGCCCAGTGACCACAGGCACAAGTGATGGAGTCCCAGAGCCCAAAAAGTACTGACCACCTGCCAATGCCCCAGCCCATCCTTGCCAGCAGCTTGTTCACGTAGTGACAGACAATAAGTGGACACGATTTTTGACACAATAAACCTCAGAGACCTGATCAGGAGCTTCCAGACTCCCCTGGAGCACAAGCACAACTGCTCTGAGTAATAAACCTTGCAAAGGCCAGGTCTTGGTGTGGTGCTTAGGACACTGCACAAAGGCTGAGCATGGTTACAGCATTCGCAAACTCCAATGGCAGCCAGGGTAAGATGGCTGGGTTTTGTGACTCCATGTCCCTTGGCACCCATGCAGTGCACCCAGCTCTACCAGCCTGTCTTATGGGTCTTGAGAGGCTGTGAATGATGCACAGGGGCTCAGACAGTCAGCACCCACAAACATGATCTGGGGACTTGAAGTTTATTCACTTCACAAAAATGAAGCTTTCAATATTTCATTAGGATGTCTTGCATCTGTTAAACATCATCCCAGAGAGTTTGGTGACACTTACAATGAAGATGTGAAGAGATGTATTTGTTTTAGATGTAATTGGACAGCTGTTTTATTATGAACTAATGAACTGTGATGAATAAAAAGAATCCAGTTTTAGCAAACCATGTATTAACAAGTTCTCCTGACTGAAATCACAACTAAGGAAATGCTAGACAACTTTCATGACAATGACTGGAAGAAGAAGATGAAAAACTAGTGAGGTGCAACAGGGCAAGAGTTGCTCCCCATGTCAGGCATGGGTTCCCCACACTGCCATGCAGCAACCAGACCATTCCATGTGCCCATACTACTGCTCCGCATCACTGCCATCTCCTCTGGCCCAAAGACCCTTTTGGCCCAAATCAGCCTTCAGGGTCTGCTCACACTCCTCCATCTTCCCACCCCCTCTTCATTTTCATGTCCCTCCTCTGCCCCAGCCCTGGGACCCCGCGAGGGGCTGGGGAGGCAGAGGTAACAGCGATGGCAGTAGGCTCAGAGGTAGGAATAATTGACCTCTTTGTACTTGCAAAACATATTTCAGACTCCTTTTCCCGCTGCCCTGGTCACTTTGGCCAAGGCTATTTGCCCTAGAGACATTGCACAGAACAGGATGCTCTCCAGCACAGGGCCACGTCCTTCCTGGCCACATGGAGACAGCCCCACAGCCACACTGAGCATCAGCAGCACCACAAAAAGCTGATCCTGAGCTGGGGAGCCCGTATCCGTCCATCCCACACATTCCAGTTCAGAAGAGATTTCTGTATTTCAGCAGAACCCCATGCCAAAGACCAGAGGCCACAGAAAGAAGCTGTTGGAGTTTCCATAGGAGTTTCCCAGTTTGTATGGAGCAGGGAGCAGTTTTTAAGCAGTGAAATCATTGCCCTGAGAGTTTCAGTGAAAAAGCCCCAAAGAGTTAAATGAAGACAGGTACACATGCCATGTGTGCAAATCACTTATCTCCTGCTGCTAAAATAAATCTGTTCCCAATCATTGTGGCTTTGCAATAGCTGCCTCTTCATCTTTCTCCTCTTCAGCTCTCCATTTGGCCTTCTTTTCTATGTTCATCCTCAGCAGCGTGTGATCCTTTTTAGCAGCCTTGAAAAGAAATCATGAAAATCATCGCACACAGACATTTCCCACCACTAAATTTCCCCATATCTGCACCACTTGCTTTGACACCTCACTGTTCGATGTTTTGCAGTGACAGAAGATAATGTGTTTCCTTGTTTTACCAAATTTTCAGCATTTGCAGCTCTGATTAGAGGTGTAAATTGTTTACAGATGCACTGGGACATGTAAGTCAGGCTGGAGACCCTCCTTCCCCACCAGTGGGATGGGAAGCAGCAAGTGTCACAGGTCTTGGTGGCCACAGTGGCACGCAGGCAAGCCAGGCAGGACTGCAGGAGCTTCATGGCCCATGAATGCAGGGCAGGACCAGGTGACATCATTGATGTTATCTGAGCTACTCTACAACCAGCCTCTTGCTGAGATATCATCACACAGTGCATTGCACTGCAGGGATTCATGGCAAAGTGGGTCAGAAGGGGCACATTAACCAGCAAGTTGTGCTTCCCCATGCTGATCTTTCCTCTGGAGAATGGGGTGATACAGATCCTGTGCAAATATTGCTTGTATCGACCTATTCTCAAACATCTCTGCAACCCGGGTGCTCATTTACAAGGAGAGCATACATAGACCGTATGTTAAGTGGACCAGTTCACCCGGAAACAATACTCACTTCTTTGCCTCTGATTACCATGGCCAAACAGCCCAGCAAGGTCAATGCAATCATGATGTAGCAAACCTTTATCCTGACGCTGTTCCTTGCTGCGTCGAGGACTTCAGACCTGTAGAGGACAAAGCAGAGTTTCCATCCTGCAGCAGCATGTGTGAAACGAGATCGTGGGGAGCTAGGTAATGAATCCTCAAGTCTTTCAACAATTGCCTGTCAATGCTTTTCAGCCTTCTCTTCCTACAAGTGCTTAGAGGAGGACTCAAAAAATCAGCCTAAGGGGGAAAGATTTAGCCACCTTCCCACACAGGTGTGGTATTGCTACTCCCAATTGTTGTCAGTAACAACAGGAATAGCAAATCCCGTTCTTCTGCTTTCTTTTTTTTGCATATGAGAGATAACACCTGAAAAGTGACAAGAACAGGAAAGTCTTTCCATCGTCATAATGGAATTATGATGGGCCTGCCTTTGGCTGCTGCAGGGCACGGCATGGTGTGCTGCAGGGCACCACAAGACACTGGGGCCATGCCACCAGGGCCAGGCAATACCACCCTCAGTGGAATAAAAATGCATGCATGCCGTTTCGGCTAAGAGCAATGGATAGTTTTCACACAGCAAAGAGGCACAGCAAGTGGTGGTTGGGTCTGTGGTCACATCCCCATCCCAGCTGCACATGGTGCTTTGCAGCCAGGTCCCACTGCAGTGTAGCCTTCTGCCAGACAGCTGGCACCACCCCCACAAGCATCTGCCTGCAGCGGGAGGCTGAGCTGGGTTGGAGCAGACGACCGCACCATCCATGGGGAGTTGTCTTCCCAAGCAGCTGCACAGTCAGAGTGGGAAATCTCCACCAGCTTCCACGGGTGATTCACAGCGTTCATCCAACAACTCACGCTCGCAAGAGGCTGCAGCGTGGCAATGAGTTGTTCATGAAATCGTATCCAGCCATGGATTTGCTTACACCTGCAGGGGCAAGGCCAGCTGGAGGAGCCCCCAGGATGTCACAAGTCAGCCAGCATTAGGTCTCTGAAAATGGGCGACAAGCCTTTAACAAAATACCTCGACGAGGGGGTGAAACCTTAGCCCAGATGTGAGGAACGCGTTGGAGATGTCTGTCACCAAAGCTGTGTATAGCCCCAACTTCCTTTTGAAACGTATGCAGCATTATCAATTCCTAATCAATAAAAACTAGCAAAGCACAAAAAATTCTGAAGTGGATGATATTTCACCATGGTAACTTCCAAGTTACAAAGCCACTTCTCTTGCACAAGACTCTTCAGCTTAGTCTGAAATTTGTATCATCTAAACCAAGTGAATCCAGTTTACTTCACAGAGCCTGACAAAAAGTACATGGTCCCAAAAATTTGGATTTTTTTTGGACACAAGTAACAGCAGGCCTTGTCAGTGTGGAAGAGCGCTAATCCTCACCATGAGAGCACACTTTTGAGTAATGCAAACTAGGGTCTTATGTTGTATATTTACATCCAAAAACATCATTCAGGCAAAAATAATTTAATATCAGAAGAAAACAGGTCTACTTACGATATATGCTTAGGAATGTCCTCTTCCTTTTTAAAGCGTCCTGCCCATAATAACACCTTTTTATCAAAATTTGTAGGCCTTCTGTCATTTTTGAATGCATTGTAACCTGTAAGAGAATTTATTAAAGAAAACAATGAGCTAAGCTTAGAGAGAGGAAGAGGAAAAAAGCTGTTGTTATGGGGGAAAAGGATTGAAAGTTCAGAATGACACTATTCTATTCTGTGAGAGCCATATGTGCTTTCTAATGTCAAAAGGACTCAGCAGCTGGTGTGAGGAGCTTTGTTACATTAGCAGCTTATTTCATTTTGCTTCACTTTCTTTTTCCTTTAGTTTAAGTACGTTTAAAACCAAAAATCTCTTCTGATCTTCCTGATTCAGGAGAGAAAGGATGCAGCGCTGAAGCCACCCAAGCCTGCAGCATGCTCTCACCCTGCTAGCATCTTGCTTTCAAACGGCCCGACTCATGAGTTAAGCAAACTGCCAGCAGCACTAATAACTCCTCAAGAACATCTCCTTCTAAAAGCGCTGATGGAAAGATGAGGTCTGTTAAAATACAGCCTGGTGGGAGGCTGGCAGTCATTCTCATGCAAGCTGGGTACTGCATTACTGTACTCTAATGATGATACATTACACCCCACCAGACTACCACGGTGATGCCATTAGCATGCTGTACCATGAGCACAGTGAGAAAGGGACTCTGGCTCCTCTTGATGGAAACAAGCCCAGTGACAGCCCACAACAAGGGCAGTGGCAGGGAGACCCTGCAAAAACAAGGCAAGCAATGACTAGCTCAAATCCCGGCTTTTGCGTTGCACACCTGTACAGATGGTCATCGTGAGGTAGCTGAGACAGCTCACACACCCGGGTAGATGTACCCAAGATCCTAGGCTATGGTGCAGGACTGGTGTTTACAAATGCCCTGTGGGTAACTAGGGCATGCAGAAAGGGACGGACGTGAGGAGTCTCAGTGTCCCGCACTCCCTGGCTGCTGCAGGATTGCTGGTGCTTGGCTGCAAGGAAATCACTGCCATTGCAGAACAGGGCACAAGAAGGATCTCTTCCTGCCTGTGTTGAGATGGTGAAATGACACTAAGTGCCTTGGTTCCAGGCCTGCTCATGCATGCCAGCACATGTGAACAGCTGAAAAATCCCAGGTGTAAATCTTAGCACCCAGATCCCCAGGTAAATTTAATCTCCTGCTTCTCCTATTTCTCTTACGGAGTGCTGGTGAGATCAGGACAGGTACACCTGAAATATCAGCAAGTGTCTGAATGAGATCTGCAGCAAGCAGTAGGATGGATCACTAAAAGGACAAGCTCCATCCCAGGAAAGACAAGGGCAAAGCCCCGTGCTGGAGACACACAGCTGTTGCACAGGAGCACAGGCAGACCCGTGTGCCCAGCTTCGCTAGCCTGAGTCATCTGCAAAGGCACAACCAAGGAGGGGGTGGTACAGATTAAAAAGAGAAACTATCTCCGTGCCAGGGAGCTTGCCCATGTGGGAGCAGACCATGCCTGCTGCCTGCCAGCTAAGCCAGGGCACTGCCTGACACAAGCACGCACAGCTGGGGTGCAATCACAGACTGCTTTGGGTTGGAAGGGACTTTTAGCGGCCATCTAGCCCAACCCCCCTGCAGTGAGCAGGGGCATCTTCAACTAGACCAGGTTGCTCAGAGCCCTGTCCA
>Ga0181612_103435_pt1 | contig 12107 bp, 9 predicted proteins | sample HoacroProtozoa21_FD_119630 | JGI IMG/M metagenome (GOLD analysis project Ga0181612, IMG submission 119630) | Hoatzin crop microbial communities from Cojedes, Venezuel. Combined Assembly of Gp0051906, Gp0051904, Gp0051908
CGGCCGAAGTGCTGGAACACATCTCCGGTGGTCTTGTCATAAGTTACTGCAATAATCATAGTAATGCCTCCAAAGCAATTTTTAAGTATTGACTTAAGAACATTCTAGCCCAGAACAACATTTAAGTCAACACTTAAACTCATACTTCTGCTTTCATCCTCCCCCAGAGGCTCACACGAGGATTTCTGATTATTTATCGAAACATTAGTTCGAGAAATATTACGATGATTAGGAGGTCGCTTTTTATAAAGAAAAGACAGTTCGCTCTGGTTCTGGCTCTGTTACTATGCTTTGCGCTGTTTGCCTGCGGAAATCGGGGAATCGCTCATCTCCGCCGCAGTGGAAGACGGATGATCTTCACAATTGCGGCGGAAATCAGATAAAACTCAAATTCCGCCGCAGGGGAAGGCTTGCCGGTCATCATTTTTGCGGCGGAAATCAGGGAATAGCATATCTCCGCCGCATAAGGCAGACTGCGGCCCCGTATAATTGCGGCGGAAATCAGGGAATAGCTCATCTCCGCCGCAGGGGAAGGCTTGCTGGTCATCATTTTTGCGGCGGAAATCAGGGAATAGCATATCTCCGCCGCAGGGGAAGGCGGAATGGTCACCATAATTGCGGCGGAAATCGGTTGATGGTTTATCTCCGACGCAGGACGTGGTGCGTTGGGGTACTAGATGACAGATTAAGAGACAATTTTCGGTATAACTGGTTTCTGTCAAGCGGCAACTTCTTCAAAATGCGGAGCTGCAGAGGGGTCTGCTTATGAGCTCCGCACCGGTGGGCTGGTTGAAGCTCCAAAGTGCGGAGCTGTGGAGGGGTCTGCCTATGAGCTCCGCACCAGTGGAAAAGAAGGAGTTGAAGGGGATGGAGAGATTGGTTGGGGTGAGAGGGATGAGGAAAGTAGTGGTGGATGGAGCGGCTGACTGATGTAAGAGGTGTGGAGAAAATAGTGGTGGATGGAAAAGTGGATCGGTGTAAGAGGTGGGTTATAAATAGTGGTATAAAGAGAGGCTGATGGGTGTTAGAGGTGGGAAGAAGGTAGTGATGGCAGGAAAGATTGCTTAGTGTGAAAGGTGGGGAGAAAGAAGTGGTGAGCAGAGTGGGAGAAAGAAGTGAATGGATTTGCGAAAAAAGTATTGCATTTTGGGTGGGGTTTTGTTAATATAAATATCGCTGTTTGGCACATGCTGATGTGGCACAGGCGGTAGCGCACATCCTTGGTAAGGATGAGGTCACCGGTTCGAATCCGGTCATCAGCTCCAGAACCTGCTTCTTCGGAAGCAGGTTTTTCTTTTGTTTGGAATTATTCCAAGTCAGCAAAAAAACCAACCCAAATGGAATGGGTCCATGACAGACTTTGGTTTGGATCATCATCAATCTGCCCATAAAAGGCCAAGTTGCGTCAGTTAGAGAATGGCTTAAATAAAGGAAAAGTGCGGTTGAACAGGAAGGACATAGGAAGGGGTGGAAAGAGTCGAAACAACTGGCGAAAATGTCCGAACAATAGTCCGACAGATGTAAGAAATCTGTTGGATTTTGACAACAAAATTGACAAATTTGCCAATTTGTAATAGCCGATAACCGGGGTTTGTGTTACCATATAAATGTGGATAAATTAAATAAGACTAAATAGGAGAGAATCATAAGGAGAACCCCATGAGAAGAGCACTCTCAGTCCTTTTGACCCTCTGCCTTTTTTTATGCTTGTTTACCGGCAACGCCTATGCGGCGAAAGCTGCCGGGGACGGCCTCGACATCGATTTGGAACTGGGTTCCAATCTGGATGTCGACCTTGTTGACCCGCCCGTGACGCTCTTTGTCAAAAAGAGCAAGGCCGGCGGCCTTGATGGGAAGGTCACGGTCAACTTTGACGCCACTGGTCTGACCGGCACTCTGTATCTGCCCGGCGGCGTGAATCCCGAGAAGCTGTCTTTTTCCTGGAAGGAAAAAGGCATTGTTCTGTCACGCGGCGGGAAGACCTACAAAAGCGGGAAGGCTCCCGTTGCCGCTGCCGGCGAACGAATCACCTATAAAGTAAATAACGGTTCCACGACATCCCTGGTCTCTATTGAGACGATCCAGGGCTCTTCGTCCGTGGAACCGATGTTTTTGTCTATTGACGAAAAGCTCGGAACAATTGAGGCCATGAAGGCCGACGAAGAACACGACACCTCCTGCTATGGCACCGTGAAATTTGACGGTAATAAGAACGCCATGAGCATCAAAGGCCGCGGCAACTCCACCTGGACTTTTGCGAAAAAGCCGTACAATATTACGCTCTACAAGGATAACGGCAAGTACGACGACAAAAAGAAGGTCGAGTACATTGACGGCGTGAAGGCCAAGAAGTGGTCACTCCTTGCCAATCATCTTGACAACTCTCTCCTGCGCAACAAGATTGCTATGGATCTGGCCGACGACCTCGGCATCGGCCTGAAGGCCCGCTTCGTGGACCTCTACATGAACGGCGAATATCTGGGCAACTACCTGATGACGCCGAAGACGGACTACAACGCGCCGGACACCGGCTACATGCTGGAAAACGACAACTATGTGGAAGAAACCGACCAGTTTGAGATCCCCGGCATGTTTGAAATCGACAGCATCCCCGGCGTCTCCATCCTGGGCAGCGGCTACCACAACCGCATGCGGATCGTCGACATCGGGGACGAAGCGGCCGCCAAAGGCGCCACAAACAAGAGCATTGAAAAGCACTTCCTCAAAGCCTGGGCGGCCTTGGAGGACTATGATTCGGAAGAGTACCAGAAGTACTTCGACATCGACTCCTGGGCCAAGATGTACCTGATGGTCGAGGTCTCCAAACTGTACGACTGCTATGCGGGCAGCCTGTTTATGCACCGCGACGGCCTGACCGGCAAAGACAAAATCATTGCCGGCCCGGCCTGGGACTACGACGTCTGCTTCGGCCGCACGCTGCACAAGTTCTTTGTGGGCATCACGGAGCCCATGCAGATGAACGCGGAGGGCTGGTACATTGACTCTATCGGCCTGGAACTGACGGACAATCCGGTCAGCCTTCTGCAGGAACTGGGCCGCCACAAGAGTTTCCGGAACAACGTGGCCAAGGTGTACCGGGAATACGAGTGGGCGTTCCAGGACCTGGACAACAACGTGACGCGCCAGGCCAAACTGCTGGAGGCCTCGGCGCTGATGAACAATGAACTCTGGGGCACGCACAACCTGTGCGCGGAATACGTAGTGGCGCCGGATATCATGAGCAGCATTGGAACCGGCAAATACAAACTCAACTATGAAGTCACCACATCCTGGAACTCCTATGTCCGAAATATGAGGGAGTTCTGTGCCAAGCGGGTCCTGTGGTTGTCGGATCATCTGTAAAAAGCCATTTGCAAGCCATTATTATTTGAGAAGAAAAGAGGAGCGGAATGAAGGTTTTAAGGGCAGGAATCTCGTTGGTACTCAGTATCATTCTGCTAATCGGAGTGCTCTGCATTCCGGCAGCAGCAGAAGAGGACGACGCGCTGGAACAAAAGGCGGCGTCCACACTGGGCAAGATCCTCTCCGCGGTCCAGGTGGAGAAAAACAGTAAGGCCGGACTGGACGGCACCGTTAACGTGGCGCTCGACTGGCAGGAAGGGACCGGAATTCTGTACCTGCCGGGAAAAGCGAACCCCAAAAAGCTGCGCTTATCGTGGGACGACGAAGACGTCACCTTCTCCCGGAACGGAACGTCCTACAACAGCGGCGAGGCACCGGTGGCCCAGGACGGAAAGTCCCTGACCTATACGGTCTCCAAAGGCGTCCTGTCGGCCCGCCTGAAAATCAAGACAATGAAGAGTTCTGCCAGTGTGGAGCCCATGTTCCTGGAACTCGACGAGAGCAAGGGAACCATTGCGGCGATGGACCTGGACGACGACCACGAGACCTCCTGCTACGGCACGATCGTCTTCAAGGATCTCGAAAAGGCCATCAGCCTGAAGGGCCGCGGGAACTCCACCTGGGTGTTCCCGAAGAAGCCCTATAACATCACGTTTTATAAGAACGAAAAGTATCAGAAGAAAAAGAAGGCTGAACTGATCGACGGCGTGAAGTCCAAAAAGTGGACGCTCTTATCCAACTACTTCGACAACACGCTGCTCCGCAACAAGCTGGCGCAGGACCTGGCCTCGGATCTCGGCATCGGCCTGCAGGCCGAGTTTGTGGACCTGTACCGCAACGGCGAATACCTGGGCAACTATGTCCTGACGCCCAAAAAGGACTATCAGGTCCCGGACAACGGGTTTGTCCTGGAAAACGACCATATTCCGGCCGAGGGTGAAGACAAAGAGTACCAGTTCGATTTCCCTAATATCTATGAGATGCCGCTCAAACACAACCGCCTGAACGTGGACGGAATCGGGGATGAAGCGGCGGCGCAGGGCGTCGACACCGCCTACATTGAAAAATGGTTTACCAAGGCGTGGAACACCGTGCTCGACACGGACTCCGAGGAATACCAGAAGTATTTCGATCTGGATTCCTGGGCCAAGATGTATCTGATGGTCGAAGTGTCCAAGACCTATGACTGTTACGCTGGCAACATCATCATGCACCGGGACGGTCTGTCGTCCAAGGACAAACTATATGCGGGTCCGGCATGGGATTACGACATTGCGTTCGGCCGCACGCTGCATAAGTTTCTGGTCGGCGTCACCGAGCCCATGCAGTTGAATGCCGAGGGCTGGTACAACGACAGCATCGGCTTCGAGGCGGTCGACGAACCGTGCAGCCTGCTGCAGGGCCTCGGCATGCACGAGAGCTTCCGCAAGCATGTGGCCAAGGTCTACCGCGAATACGAATGGGCGTTCGAAGACCTGGATACGGATGCCGCGAAGCTGGCCAAGCAGATTCAAAAGTCGGCGGCCATGAACAATTCCGTCTGGGGAACGAACCACCCCGGCGCTATGTACCTGGTAGCCCCCAACACCATGGCGGCGCTGGGCACCGGCAAGTACAAGCTCAACTATGAAATTACGACCACATGGGACGACTACGTCCGGAACCTCCAGGAGTACTGCGTGAAACGCGTCCTGTGGCTTTCGGACAACCTGTAAGAAAGGAGTTTTCCTATGAAGTTTCGTAAATCGGTTCTGGCACTGTTGCTCAGCGTAACCATGGTCTTCGGTCTCCTGCAGACCCCGGCCTTTGCCCTCAGCGCTAAGAAGTATCAAGATCTTCCCTATAAGTGCTACACCTATATCGGGGACAGCGTCCCCTTTGGCTACGGCCTGGTCTCCAAGGAGATCAGTTCCCACCAGATTGGATACCGCACCAAAGGGTCCTACCCGGACCTGGTGGGCAAGGTCCTCGAGGCCAACAACGACGCCGGCGTCTACGCGGCCGCATGTTCCGGTGCCCGCCTGTGTGACTTCCGCACCATTCTGGAGCGGTTCAACGGCGCCGACGACCCGACTCCGGTCAAACTGGACTGGTTTGCCAACCGCCATCCGGACCGCATCCAGACCCTGATGGCCACGGGTCCGTCCATCTGCCGGGAGGTCCGGAAATCGGACCTGGTCACGGTCCAGCTGGGCATCAACGACATCACGTCGTCCCTGGTCAACGCGGCCTGCGCCACCGGCGTCATCGACCTGAACCGGATCCAGGCCATGGACGGCGCCGGGGACATTCTGGACTACCTGGCCTATGCGCTGGGCAATCTGCAGGACGACCCCAACGTCCTGGGCAACTTCCTGGCCACATTCGGCGAGGAACTGATCGGCATCCGCCGCAACGCCCGCGCCGTGGTCCGGGAAATGGTCCGGCTGGCGCCGGAGGACACGCAGATTCTGGTCATTGGTTACCACAAGGCCACCAAGGGCATGCGCGTCATCCCGGGGACCAGCTATTCGTTCCTCTTTTCTCTAATCGACAATGTTCTGATGACCTTTAATACCTATCTGGCCACCACGACGTTGCCTTATGACAATGTGACCTTCGTCGAGGCCTCCGACGCCGATGTGTTCTTCCCGGAAGGGACGACCGTGGCCGAGGCCCTGGAGGACACCGACAACCTTCTGCTGAACCTTCATCCCAGCGCGGAGGGACACCGTTATATAGCCGAGCAAATTTTGGAGACTTTGGAAGAGAACCAGTAAGGACAGGAAGGATCTCATGAAAAGAACCCAATGGTCGTTTCGGAGAATTGAAAAGAAATACCTGATGAGTGTCGAGCAGTACACTCAACTGTGTGCTGTCTTACAGGAACATTTAGTACCGGATGACTACCCGGTCAGTACCGTGTGTAATTTGTATTACGACACACCCGACTATCTTCTGATCCGCCGGTCCATTGAAAAACCGGTTTATAAAGAGAAGTTCCGCCTGCGGAGCTACGGCATCCCGGCAGAGGACAGCCCCATTTTCATGGAAATCAAAAAGAAGTACGAGGGCGTGGTCTACAAACGCCGTGTTCGGACGGCCGCCGCAGAGGCGATGCATTATCTGCAGGGCGGACCGCACCCCGCGGTCAACGATCCGCAGATCCTGCGGGAGATCGACTGGTTCTGCCGCCGGTATCCGCTGATGCCGCGGATGATCTTGGCCTATGACCGCCAGTCGTTCAAGTCCGAACAGGACTGCGGCCTCCGGGTCACGTTCGACCGGAACATCCGTTACCGGATCGATGACCTGGACCTGACCCATGGTGCCCACGGCACACCGCTTTTGCCGGACGACAAAGTGCTGATGGAAATCAAAATCCCCGGGGCGTGCCCGGTGTGGCTCGCCGACGCGTTGAGTGAACTGAAAATTTTCCCGACGTCGTTTTCCAAGTACGGACGGGCGTACCAGCAGCTGTTGAAGAAAAAGATGATTCAGATGGAGGAGGACCACCGCCATGCTTCATAACCTTGTTACAGCCGACCTTAATACGACCACCTTCCTAATTTGCGTCGTGGTGGCAATCGTTCTGGGGATCGGGACCGCGCTGGTCTTTTCATTTAAACAAAAGCACACGGCTTCCATGTCGCTGACGCTGGCCATCATGCCGGCCGCCATTGCGGTGGTCATCATGCTGGTCAGCAACAGCCTGGGCGCCGGCATTGCCGTGGCAGGCGCGTTTGCCCTGGTCCGCTTCCGCAGCGTGCCCGGCACGGCCCGGGAGATTGCAGCAATCTTCGTGGCCATGGCCATTGGCCTGGCCTGCGGCATGAAACAGGTAGGCTTCGCGCTGCTGTTCTTTGCCATTATGGCGGTCCTGGTCATCGTGCTGACCCTGATCGGCTTCGGCGAAAAGGCGGCCCAGAAGCGGCAGCTCAAGATCACGATTCCCGAAAACCTGGACTACTATGACCTGTTCGATGACCTGATCGAACAGTACACCAGTTATGCGGAACTGGAGCGGGTCAAGACCACCAATATGGGGACCCTTTATGAACTGGTCTATGAGATCATCTTGCGCGACGACACTAAAGCCAAGGAGTTTATCGACGCGCTCCGCTGCCGCAACGGCAACCTGAACATCTCCCTCAGCCGCATTGTGGAAAAGAAGAGCCTGTAACCGCAAATTTTTCCAAAACCTGCTTCCTCACGAAGCAGGTTTTTCTTTTTTTTAAGACCCATTCACACTCCCGTCATGGATGGATTTTAGAATAGGGGAACTCAGAAAACTAACGATGAGAGGAGCGGTCCTGATGTCTGAATTTGATTTCTCCAACACCGCGGAGCTGAAGCCTCTGGGCTCCTCACACAAATCGGGCGGAGAACCGGGTGGCGCCCCGGCGCCGGTCCCGAAAAAGAAGCGCATGGCGCCGGAGATCCGGCAGATCATCGTCCTGGCCATTGTGGCAGTTCTCATTTTTGCCGGCGTTATGATCTACCTGCGCGCGTCCCGGCTGCATATCAAGACCAAGTTGGAAGACAACCCCTACATCAAATCTTCGGTCGAACTGACCGGGTATGATGGATTTGGCGAACTGGCGGACACCGCCACGCCGCTCTTAAAGCAGGTCGTGGATTTTGACGCGCTGTACGCCGCCATGACCGACCAGACCAAGGCCGCGGTCTCCGACGCCGGGATCTTTGATCCCGACCCGTCCGTGGAGACCTATCAGCCGAACACGGCGGAGGGCAAACTGTTCTACGACTGTTTTTCCATCGGCTTCCCGGAGGACGCCAAGAGTGACCTTCTGGGGAACGGCGACACGCTGGAACTGGAGCTCAAGGTCGACACCGCCAAGCTGAACGGTCTCAGTATGGTCACGCATAAGTTGAGTGACAAAGACACGTACACCTTCGAGTATCCGGTCAAAGGGCTGGAGGAGCCGCAGGGCGTCGTCGATCCGTTTGACGGCGTGGAAGCCGTCGTAGTGGATACGACAGACAAAAACAACATCATCCTGCAGCAGAAGTCCAAATACAAGGAGAAGTTTGGCAACCTTACCGTAGAGAACAAAACCAGTGACACCATGGACGCCACCGGCCTGATCGTCAGCAACAAGAAAGGGGAGGACGTCAACGGCCTGGTCTTTGAATCGGATCCGTACAACGGCGATGAAACGATCACGTTGAACGCCACGGTCTTCCTGGACGACGACCTGACCGTCCACGACAAGTATCTGGACTTCGGGGACGGCATGATCCTGTATCCGCTGACCAAGACCTTCGACGCGGAGATCTGGATGTATCTGGATTCCGAGACCGCCAGCGCGGATAAGACTCTTCTGCAGCCGATCTACGCAAAGGCCATGGAAGTGGCCGACTCGACGCTGACCGCGGACTGTTCGGCACTGGGCTGTTATCTCATGGTCAATCCGGAATCCGGCACGAGCGATGTGTATTACTCGGTCCAGTACGACTCCGCCGGAGAGACCCAGTACGGCCTGGTCACCGTGGCCGGCGTGAAGATCGACAAGGAGAAGAACCTGGCCGACACCGACAACTACCAGTACGAATGCGTCGGCGGCCTGGTAAACGCCGACGATATCTCCAAAGGTCTGACCACTACAGTGGCCACCTACAAAACCGAATACGACACCGACCTGGAATTGACCGAACTCCCGATGTAGTTTTGGAACATCGGTTGGTGAAACGACCCCGAGGGAACTCCCTCGGGGTTTTCTTCTGCCAATGTGCACAAACGCAATGCGGGAAATTCCACAGAATTGTGCATTGAAAGCCGTGGATAGGCATGACTATAAACGTCTTTGCCGGAGATCCGCTGGATGCAGGGACATTCCCACATGCCGCCGAAGTCCTCGTAGCCGGGGACGTTCAGTTCGCCGGCGAAGGTCCAGCCGGACAGCAGTTCCGTGGATTCGTAGACTAGCACGCGGCCTTTCAAGTCCAGATTCTGGGCGCCGATAAAGATGAAATATTTGTTTTTCTCCTCGACGTAGAAGACCTTGGGGTCCCGCTGGTGTTCACTGTAGTCGTCTCGCGGGCCGAAGAGCGGCTCCGGCAGTTTGGCCGGAACGCCGTTTTCGTCCAGTTTGGCGGCGCAGGTGTACGGGGTGCGGGTCCAGTCCTCGTCCCGGTGGTTGCCGGTGTAGAAAAAGTAGAGGTCTTCGCCGTCCGTGATGGCGGAGCCGGAATGGCAGCCGCGGTTGTCATAGACGGTGTCCGGCCACATGCCGACCCCGGCGTTGGTCCAGTGGACGAGGTCGGGGGAGGTGACATGGTACCAGTATTTCAACCCATGGACCGCGCCCCAGGGACACCACTGATAGCAGAGGTGCCAGGTGCCGTCAAACAGGGCGAACCCGTTGGGGTCACTGGACAGGCCGGTGATGGGCTGAATGTGATAGGTCTGCCGGTAGGGAGAGGCCGCGTTGCGGGCGTGCAGGTCGGCGATCTCCGAGGCGTCGTGCAGAACGCGATAGCGCTCTTCGCGCGTCCATGTTCTCATGGGGGTCCTTTCTGTTACAACTTACACTGTTCGTTGATGCTCTTCACGAAGTCGCGGTCGAATTTTTCGACCATGCGGTCGTAGGTGATCAGACCGTTGATTTCCCCCTCAACGTCCGACACCTGGGTGTAGACCGTGGCGGACAGGCCGCGGTCGATCTTGTTCAGAATGTTGCGCTTATACAGTTTCTTGTACCCTTTGGCGAGCCGCTTGTTGCTGAAATACACGCGGTAGCCGAAGGGGACCTTGCTCATCATGTGGCCCTTGGTCGGCTTGGCCAGGCCGCCGAATTCGGACAGCAGGTAGCAGCGCTCATCCTTCGGCACCCAGACGGGTGTGAAGTAGATGTGCTTGGAGACGAAGTCGCCGGACTTCTGATCGTGCCAGCCGCTGGTGCGGTCAATGGTGCGGGTCGGGTCGAGTTTCGCCAGCTCCTCCGAAATGCGGTCGGAGTCAAACTGGCCCCAGCCCTCGTTGAACGGCACCCACATGGCAATGGACGGCACGTTCCGAAGCAGCGCGACGGTGTCCTTCATCTCTTGCTCGTAGAGCGCGCGGCCTTCGGCGTCCTTGCGGGCGAACAGGCCGTACTTGTTGTCCTTGAGCATGATGCCCAGGAAGGGGAGGACGGCAATGACGGCCGGATTGTAGTTGGCACCGCCGCCGTTGATGATGTCCTGCCAGACGAGCATGCCGATGCGGTCGCAGTGATAGTACCACCGCATGGGCTCGATTTTAATGTGCTTGCGGATCATGTTGAAGCCCATGTCCTTAAGCATCTGGATGTCGTACACCATGGCCTCGTCCGTGGGCGGCGTATACATGCCGTCCGACCAGTAGCCCTGGTCCAGGACGCCGCAGTGGAAGTACGGCTGGTTGTTCAGGAAGAGGCGGGCAATGCCCTTGTCGTCTTTGCCGACGCCAAACTTCCTCATGGCGAAGTAGGAGGACACCTTGTCAATGCCCGCCGTGATCTCCAGGTCATAGAGCTTCGGATTTTCCGGCGACCACAGTTCGTAGTCCGTCAGATGCAGTTCCACCGTGGGCGAGCCACTGGTGCCGGTGGCTTCGGCAATCACCTTGCCGCCGTCCAGCGCTTTGACAGTAAACTCCCGGGCGCCGGTCTTGACTGTGATGGACACCTTGTCCGCGTCGATGTCCGGCACGATGGTCAGGTCCTCCACGTAGCTGGCGGGGACCGATTCCATCCAGACCGTGCCCCAGATGCCGGACTGCGGGGTGTACCAGATATTGCCCGGCTTCAGGGTCTGCTTGCCGCGCGCCTGCGGACCTTTGGTCGTCGGGTCCGTCACGGTGACCTCCACCGTGTTGGTCCCGACCACGGCCACGTCCGACACGTCCAGCGCGAACGGCCAGTAGCCGCCCTCATGCGAGCCGACGTCCTTGCCGTTCAGCCTAATGCTGCAGACATAGTCCACGGCGCCGAAGTGCAGCAGGGTCTTCGTCTTCAGAAAGCCTTCCGGAATTTCAAACGTGTTCCGGTAATACAGCACGTCATCCGGCGTGACGATCTTCTCCACGCCGGACAGCAGGCACTCCGGCGAAAACGGCACCAGGATCTCACCCTGGTATTCGCCCAGCCGCTCCGTGCACGGCAGAATGGCATACTCCCACTTGCCGTTGAGGTTCAGATAACTGTCCCTCTGCAGCTGCGGCCGCGGATACTCCTGCAGCGGCTTCGTCCCGACGTCCTCATAGAATCTGGATTTCATGGCCATGGCGCCCCACTCCTTTTTCAAAATAGTTCTTTACTTTTTAATTATAAAGGAAACCGCCCCCTCCGCACAACGGTCATTTCCCCTCGACCCCATATTTTCCACCGCTGCCCAACGTACCACCATACAGGATCTCGCTTCACAGAAACCAAACTCAAAACGACTCAACTTAAAGCGACTCGACTCAAATCAACTCAACTCAACTCAACTCAACCCTCAACAGCTCAACTATCAATCACTCAACTCTCAACTGCCGACCCCTCAGCTTCCCACCCGGTGACACCCTAACCCGTGACAGTTTGGCCCCCGAACCTCGACCCGCACCCCTCGACCCGCAGGCCCTCGATCCATAGGCATTCGCCCCGCAAGCACTCGACCCGCAACCCTCGACCCGCAGACCCTCGGCCCGCAACCCCTCGACCCGCAACCCCTCGACCCGCAAGCCCTCGGCCAACAGACCCTCAACCTGCAAACCCTCGACCCGCAACCCCTCGACCCGC
>Ga0181612_122417_pt1 | contig 12107 bp, 7 predicted proteins | sample HoacroProtozoa21_FD_119630 | JGI IMG/M metagenome (GOLD analysis project Ga0181612, IMG submission 119630) | Hoatzin crop microbial communities from Cojedes, Venezuel. Combined Assembly of Gp0051906, Gp0051904, Gp0051908
AGACTATTTCTGACTCTCAGGGGAATCTAAGGGCCACCACTAGGAAATGTACTTTCAGGAAAATAAAGCAAAAGAGCAGCACTTGTCAGGAATATTAGCTCAGGTTTTTTAATGTGTATGTGCAGGGCAGTCTCACAAGAACCTATCCAGGTAATGGTCCACTGTGCTGTGCACAGGCACTTTGAAGGCTTAATAGTCTAAACAGGAAATCACTCCTTTCCTCACTAATCCACATTTTGCATAGTTCATTCCTTTCCTTCAGGTTTCTAATCTTTTACCTGTTCTCCTTACCTATTCCTCTTCCATGCTTAAACTCTCTGCATCCTTCCATCTCTAACATCCCAAAACATGCTCCTGACTCAGTCTGCAATGCCTGCACTACAGAAGGTGTTCCTCACCTATCTTATAAAGTTGTCTTACCTATCCCATAACACTCTTAAGAAGCTCTGTTTAAATTATGACCTTAAATTACCAACTGTCCCAGGGAACAAATAACCTATTTTAAAAGAAGGAAACCGCTGCCCCAGGTGTATTTACCTCTCTCCCTCAAAGAAACCCTAACCCAATGGATTAAACATCTAAGGACCCTCTCCCGTATGACTATCCTGACTCTAGGTAGAAATAGGTCAGGCAATCTGTCACTGAAAATTACTGATGTTAAAAGACTTCAGTCCATTTACACTGTGTGTCTTAAATTCAAGTCAGAGATCAAACTAAAAATATACTACAACCGCTGGTCTAGATGTCTTGAAAGCATTAGAGGTACGTTCTAAGTAAACAGCATGCAGACTGATCAAATGCATATAGAGCACACACCAAAATAAAGCACATATTAACTTGGGTAAATAGTACTTTTGTCAAAGTAACCCCTACAAATTTACACAAATCTAAATGGTGTTTATCCAAGAGTCCAAAATAGCTCCCAAGTTCCCACAGTATTTTACCCTTTCCCAGATTAAATTAAAGCGTTCACAACTGTTGATCCATGGTGGCGGTGCATTACCATTTCCAAACAAAGCCCTTCATTACTATGCAGGCAGTGCCCGATTCTTGAGAAATATTTACCCTGAAAGTCAAGCGTGGATGTAACTTGGAATCAGAGTGCCCCACGTGCATGTCGTTATTCCCTGCATCCCGAAACCCTCAGCATAACCACGCTGCTGAGAGCTTCATGACAACACCAACTAAGGCTCATTTATTTTATCCCTTACCCTCATCTTTGGATCTTTGCTTCTTCTGCTGCACATTTTCTCTGCTCCCTGCTTTTGCAGCACAGATCATCCCTTCAACAGCAAAGCTTGGCCCTTATTTCCTGCTTCACAAATTGGCAATGACCCTGTAAAATTTTATAATGTCACTAAAGCTCAGCAGATATTTACTGGGGAGCTGAAAATACACAGTAACCTGTCCGTCAGTGACTATGTGAAAGGACAGCAAAAAGCAACATTTTGCCTGCTGCTGAAAATGGCTGACAATCCATAAAAACGAAGCAATAACCTGCAAGAGCTGTTCATTTCAGAATTGACCAAAACCTCTCATGTCAATTGTGCGTGGTAATATAATCCCAAAATTCCTTCCTTTCACTGCCTTTGAGATTTCTTGTTATTCCTTGCATCCAGAACCAGCTGCATAAGCACTAGCCTTTTGAACTCAGCCTGTAGTCTGCTAACACAGCAATTAGTTTAAGCCCCAATAGCAGTAAGTGAAAACCAGCGATTATTTGTAGGAGGGATTACATCATACAAGTGATAACAAAAATGGCTTTGTTCCTTTCTTGTCTGTACTTTGTTCTTCAGGATACAGATGACCCAAATAATTACCTGTTTCATCAGACTCCACAAAAGCGAGCCCATTGCCCTCGTTCGAATCATGCATGCAAAGTAACCTAGAATCATTAACCACAGCTTGTAATTGCAAACAATACATCAAGGAGTAAGCAGCAGTACAAAAGATACCCACATTATAATTACAAGTCAAATTAATACTTCTGCACTGAATACACCCTCCTTTTTCCACTTGACTTTAAATACCATTTTCTCTCCTACCCATATCCCTAGATTCAGATATTCACTTTACTTGAAATGCCATTTCTTTCACTCAGCTTCATGCTGAATTTCTTTTTCTATCTAGTCACAGGACCCACCTAGCTGGTGCGGTGCCAGCCAGAGAGTTTGGTGGCTGCAGACAGCAGCTGACCCACTGGAGGTAGGTGAGGTTGTACCTGAGAGTCAGCCAGCAAGCACTTCACATCACCCACACAGCAAGAAAGAGTCTGTATCTATTTAGTTCCTTTTAAAAGCATTGTCTTCTCTTAAAAGCAATTAGAAAATCAGTCACAAATAATTGACCTAATGAAAACATTTCCCTGCATGCATGCACATACTGTCACAGCATAACTAAGCAGTGTCAGAGCCCTGAGTGCACTATCAGGCCCTCAGTCACCTTGGCCATTGTCACCTGAGACCCCCAAGCAAACCTTTGCCCACAGTGCAGAAGCTCTAGATAAGCTCAGGCTGTCCCCCTACTCCTTGCCTGAGCTGTTTGTTTCCTGTCTTCAGCCCCATCTCCTGGATAGACCTTGGACTAACCTTGTAGCTATGTGTGCAGTACATCCATCTCCACCCTCCCACCTTGCTGCTCCTGTCCCTAACTCCTGCTGCTGACGCCCTGGATGGACCTCAGTGTGGTTCATCCCCTTGACTTGTCTGAAGATGCTGGACCTTGCTGCCAGCTCCCTTCTCTGGCCACCCTTCTCAGGTGTTGTGGGGCTGCACCTTGGCCAGTGCAGGTGCTGGGGTCTCCCTTGGTTCCCAGCTCATCCCCTGCCTTGTGGAGCAGCTCCCTCACAGGCAGGGCCACAGAGGAGCACCTCGGAGTCAGCAATGAACTCCCCAGAAAGTTGTATTCCCCTTGCAGGAGAACACATCCCCAGATTTTGCAGGTCCTACAGAGATTATAACCACCTGCTCTAGAAATCTTAGTTCAACCCTTTTAGAAACTCCAAAAAACTCACCTGCACTTAAATCGAAGCCTAATTTCACTTATGCTGAGAACTGGTCTGTTGGAAGGCTGGTATTTGCATTAGCCCTAGCTTGAGTATAATTGGGTTATTACCCACTACAATTTTGACAGGAAAGCTAATTTTGGTAGACAGGGCTAAAAGGCAAAAGTGGGTGGACCTTGCATTGTAGGTGACACCCTGCACCTGCTTCCCCATTAGGAGCTACGGGTGCAGCACTGCACTGAGCACAAGCCCCCACCACCCACCTTCCAGCCTTCCAGTCCCATCCCTACTTCTCAGACCAGCAACAACCCTTAGCCCCCAGATTCAAAACAATCCCTTCTCAAGGATAATACGAGTTAAGGTGGGTTTTTTCTTATCTAGAAGAGATAAATGCAACAGAAACCAACGTCCAAATTAACTGAGATTGTTCAGATTACAAATAAGGCATTTTTCACAGTGATGGTAATTATCCACTGGAAAAAGCTTATCCAAAGGAATGGTTCAAATTAAGACCACCACCAGAAAACAGCGCACTTTCTGAATGACAGGTTTTATCTAAATGAAATTGCTGAGCTCAGTATGCAACAGGGAGAAATTGATGGAAGTGAGGAGTAAATGAGCTGAATCAACAGTTCTGTTCAAACAAAACCTATTCCACCATTAGAAAAATAAAATATAGCAGCTGTAGTGTTGAAAACAAAAGTTATTTCCTGGAGCATCACAGATAATTGTAACAAGTGAGCACTGCAGAAGTTATGTAAAGAAAACAAGATGCTTAAATAAGTGCAGAAAAAAGTTTTACTGCTACTTTACATTAATATAGCCCCTGGAAACATGAAATATAAGAGAATGAAAATTCAGAGACTACAATCTATGAATCAGACAGTAGACTTCACTGCTAACCAAAACCAGCTTCTGGGCCCATCCCACACTTTGGAGGTCTTCTGGGGAACAGAAAAAAAACTTAAGAGGAAGATGGACTGTGTCAAATCATTCAGGAGATCATAAGGAAATCAGAGGAGCAGTTCTTGATCACTGTTTGCTACTCCGTTACCCACCAAAAATCAAAGATTTACTATGACCATCTTCTCACCCCGATCATTAATGACATACTGGCATAGCCAGGCCAGAGGTTGACGCAGAAACCATTCCACCTCCACTAGCTGCTACCAGACCTCCAGCACAACTTGCCGTAGGAGATGTACTCATGCAGTCAACCCCAGCCCTCCAGGGGAGCCATTCTTCCCTGCTTCATTCCTTGCTTCTTCCCCTATTTCCCTTTTTTAAACTTCAAAGAAGACCAGCTTAGCTGATGAAGATGACCTCTCTCACTGTGGCTGGGAAAGCCTGTGGTCACAGGGGCAGCCCAGAGCAGTGCCTCTGCCAGACTGGCACTGCTGCTGCCACGTCTTGGAGAGGCTGGCGAGGGCACCGGCCTTCTGTCAGCATGCCAGCGGTGGCAAAGAGCCTGCGCCCCAGGGAGAAGCTCCGCTTTCTGCTGTTGGCTTCTCCTTTCGTTCCCTCTGCTTTCACCAGTTTCTCTTGTTTCAGCCTCAGAAAAGCACGATGAGATTTTAGCAACAGCACTTAGCTCACTTTCTTCTCAATGTCTCTGCAAACAAAGGTTAGACATAACCATCTCTAATACCAGGACTTCAAAAAGCTGTCAGATTTCCCCTCCTCTCCAAGTAAAAATTCTCTCCTGCTTTCAAGCACTTCAATTTTTTTTCTCCCCCTCTTTTTCTATAGCTAATAAAAGGTTAAAAAGATTTTTACAGGTGAGCAGAAGCCATGGGGCCAGGCAAGCAGACATGTCCTCTATTTGAATCCCAAGCTGTGCTTTGCTGCTTAGTGCCATGCAGTGACCTGTCCACACCCAGCCACAAAGAAAACGCTGCAGACTTCAAACTCTTCACATCCACTCTGAGTTACACCCACCCACTTCTTGAAACAACTCGGATGCGTAACTGCTCCCTGCCTGGGCACTCCTTTCCTAGTGGCACTCACTCTCTATTTTAGTCTTAGGTTAAAAAGAAAAGAATCCAGAGACATTGAAAGACTTTTGGAAGGTATTTGATAGAGCTAAGCAAAGTGACAAGTTCAAGAATACCTGTCCGTGTTTAGAAGCCCACCTTTTATTCTTTCATGTCAGAATTCTTAATATTTCTTGTCATTAAATTACTGCAGTAAGTGTGAATACATATGACAAATGCATTTTTATGCATAGGTATTTACTAAAAGCACATTTTTGCTCTGGTTCACAAGTCACACCGTGAGTGCCAGAAATTCAGTGAGGGAAACTCTTCTGCTCTCCAAATACATACGTCTTAGCCAGTCAGCATAAATTTCAAACTCCGAGCCTAAGCAGTCGACTCTTCTCACACAATGGAGAAAGTGAGACCTGATCAGCAGAGGTTGAGAACACTTTCAAACCAATTCAAGAAACACACATCAAATGAGTTTCAAAGCTTGGGAGCAGAAAGAAAATGTGATCATTTTGAAACACACTAACAAAATGAAAACAACACATCTGAGATTTTTAAGGTAGCAACTTCAGCACTTGATTTCAAACACATTCCAGGGGCCTGAATTTCAGCAAGTTATTGCTGTTCAGCTTCTGGAAAACCAGCTTCCTCCGGAGCTTGCTCCTAGCTCTGCACTCTCAAACAACACTAGCAAGTCACTCACGGTCCTTGGTTGGATAGCAAAGCTTCATGCATTTCTCCCAAGGCTGCACACATCAGCTTGCCATCACGTAGCAGGGGTCAAAACATGCATTTTGCATTCGTAGCTCACTTCTGTTTCTAAACATTAGACCATGATTGATAGCCTCAAGCACACATGGCAAGTCCTTTCAAAATAAGAGGTGAAAGTGAATCAACAGCCATATGCTAGTACTAAAGTGAAAGCTGTCATATTTTGGGCTTCTACACCCTATGGTATCAGTAAAGGGAGTCTTGAAGTCGCGTTACTAATTTGCTGTCACTGACAGTGAGTCATCGCTGCTCCGAAAATTGCATTGCACTGTCACTCATGACAGGCTTGCAGCTTGCAGTTGCTGTGTTCAGGCTGCAAGCCCACCTACAATTTCAGAATTTTTCTTTCTTCTGTAGATGAGCATAAGTTTTCTAGACTATTTTCTTCCACAAGCAGACGTTAGTATAACTGGTTATTTAACTACCTGCAACGGACATTTCATCAGCCAAAGCCAGACCTGTGCTGGCTGGACATCAGGTCTCAGTGGAGGAGCAAAGCCCACTGGAGTCATGCTTTGTACCTACCCCGAGCTATTTTGAAATTTCAGTTTGAAGGTGTGAAAAGCCTGAAGAGAAATTGGCTTACACCCAGTTGTCTAGAAAGCCAGTGTGATCTAAGGGGTGGAAGAGGTCAGCAAGACAAAACAAGTGGCAACTCTAGAGGGATAACACTCCCAGGACTCCAAGAGAAACTGGAAGGATCATCTTCAGTGGATCAGGGTGTGCTTTAATCACCATCCTCATCTGCTAAAAAAGGCAACAGCCAGGAGCATCTTCATAGGGAAAGGAGGAGGAAACTGTGCCAAAGTCCAGGACACCAAGCAGGATTTTTAAAAGAGGCTGGAAGCTACATTAACCCTCCAGCCCTCACCCTCCAGGGCCCAGGGCTGGCAAGGAGCTGCCTCTGCAGGCTCTCAAGCCCTCCTGCTGCCTGCCGAGCAGCTCATCGCTGGGCTGAAAGGACCACCTATCTAGAGTGTCTGCAGCATCTTGGCAGGCTTCGTAGTTCTGTCTGCAAAGGTGAAGCCTCCTGGCACAGAGCAACACAAACTTCCAAGTCCAGGGAAAAAGGAAACATTCCAGTCCCAGTGCTCCATTCCCCTATGACCCACACAGTTCCTTCCTCCACTGCAAGACTGACCACTGTTTACACTGGCAGTGTTACTCTGCTATACCAAAAATCAAAGCCATGAAATTCAGATCCCAGCGAGTACACAATAAGACTGCATGTGTTTAATTTGTGGCAGATTTAAAGGTTGTCCCCAAGCTATAAACCAGGAATTTCAGTACCATTGCATATTATAATTTTAATAAACTAATTAAATCTGTTCAGAGCCTGGTAAAAATAAGTGAAAATTATGAAAGAATAGCAAATTCTTCTTATTATCTCATTATGTAAGCTTACATACTTCTATTCTTTATTTTCAGGGAACAGTTACAAATATCATACCTTCCTTGAAGGACTGCACCTATTATCTATTAATCTACCCGAGTCAAAAAGCAGAAACAAACATTTTTAGTAATAACTTTCAGAGTCCTTCTGATTTACTGACAACAGCTAATATTCATGCCATGAACTATGTTTCAACCTGAACTTGGAACAAAAAAGGTTTAAATAGGTGGGATGTTATGCACCCGAGCAGCAAGCATGATCTGGCTCAGCCATTTCATCTTTGTTTTTGTAAACTGTATGTCCTTGTCTAACTTGATAACCTGGTGTCATTTAGATGTTCAGATACATTGAACCATACTAGAGCTCTGCTTCTTTGAAAGCTATGCCTTTCTTGACTTGTCATCGTTTTCCCGCAAAGTAATGTCCAAATGGCATCTCTGACATTTCAAAGTGACAGCAAACAGGCTGAGTAAGTACATTCACTGGAGAGAAAAAAAAAAAATCAATAACATAAAAAGGCGGCATTTGCTTACAGTAGGGTAATGAATTCTCAGAGCCAAGTCAGGCAGACACACTGTCACGACGAGAATCAGAGAGTTCTTGCTTTTCTTTTTGGCTTCCAAACATTAATGGAGGGAGGAAGATATGGAATAAGGTTATTTTGGGGAAGAAGGTGTGGCAAGAGAACTATAAAAATTCATCTGGGAAGCTTATCTACCCCTTATTACGAATAATACTACCAAGTTTTCCAGTTAAGACTGGAAAGTATTTGCTGTAAAAGTTAGCTATCTATTTACAAATGAAAATAAGTGCATGACTGCGTAAAAACAGTCCCTGTACCAGGAAACTTCCCAGATGCTGAAAACCTGCAGAACCCATCAGGCCAGACCCAAAATAATTTCCCAGATTCTGATACCTCTTTTCATTATGACATAAATTAATGACAGCAGAGAAATATGCTAAGCACAAGAATTACATTTTCCTGCACAGCAAAAATGACTGAAGATCTTCAAAAGCAGCAGTCGCCGGTCTATTATTCAGATACAGTGGATAAGGTTGTGCAAGGCAGTTTTGCACTCCGTAGAAGTAATGTCTGAACTAAAAAAGGATATAATTTTGTGTAAGGTTGATTGCCAGAGCAATCCATGTGCATTAAAGTGAAATGGCTGTAATGGATTTCATAGTGGGAACAGAGTACAGCACCACAGAATCACATGTAACCCCACACATAAGGCTGCTATGAAAAGTCACTGGTAAATAGAGCACTTCAGCAGTCTTCATTGCAGAGGGAATGGATACACATAATTCTATGTCATTTTAGGAGACGCACCCACCTCCTCTCTGCTGATAAGAGGCTGTCCTTTGACTTGACATGGTAACAGGGAATGGAGACACCAGCAGTTAGTGTTCACCTTATACATTTAGGCAAGGATCTAGTCTGCTCTTGCCCTAATGCAAACAGAAACTATATCCACCGAGAACAGCCAGAAGCAAGGAAACTGGAGGGAAGGTGGTTTTGTTTCTTGCACATTTCAAAAGCATCGAGTGCCAGGCCCCCTGGAAATAGAGACAGGTGTTCTACCCCACTAGAGCTTCAGGGGGCAGGTGGAGAAATTGCATTTCTTCTGATTTGCTCTTTCATAATAAGATCATAATGCCTCCTGGAGCTCCACGTATTGCTGTATCAGCAGGCAGAGGTTTACAGAGATATTGCAAGGCCTGACCCCAGAGACACCTTGGATCCTTGCAAGTGCCATAGGCAGCATCTGCTAGCGGCACGTGTCCCTGCAATGGGTCTTAGACAGACACCACTTTCATTGTAGTGGTGCTAGCATGCAGAAATTGCACTATTAACCTAGTTTTTCATAACTGCTGGACCAGAGGGTAATCACACCTGTTCCCACCGAAACAGGCTGTGAGCATTTAAGAGCAGAAAAATGAGCTCTACTGTGGATGCCTAGAATAAGTTGGCATGATTGCGGACTCCGTCTACCATCTGATCCTCAACAAACATCCAGCTTAATGACCATAGGAACATTTCACCCTGCAATCTACACCTGAGGATACCAGTCAGTCATGCACTCCTGATCACCCCAAACCTGCCCAGCATTGCAGGCACTTCAAGGAGTTATTAACATGCACCTCCAGTTGGAAATTTTTTGTCTTTGACAGCAAAAGCACCCAAAGCTGTCAGCTCCCCTTGAGTTTACTTCAAGCAGAGAAGCATAAAGAACAAAAGCCCAAAGAGCTTGATTTGAGCAAAGCAGAGAGGAAAGTTCTTGAGAAGTAGCAAGTAATAAAACAGAATGGAAAACAAAACCGGAAGCGGTAAGAAAAATCTTAAGATATACCTGGTATCAGTATCCTTTCCCAGGAGTGGATCAGGAAGTTATGAAGTACGAAAACCCATCTCCAGAATGTCTCTCCTTCCGTCTCCTTCAGTCAAAAATTTTTCCTTCTAGTTTCACAGTCTGGTATTTGAAAGATTACAAAGGGAGCACTGGCAAGCATTTTTAGCAATGACATTTCACAGGTGAAGAGATTTGCTGAAATGCTGACTACTCCCTCAAGTTTCTCTTTTCCTTCCCAGTACAAATAACAGACACACATCAGTATACTGACTGCATCTACTTAGGCATGCCTTTAAGTAATTCAGCTTGAACTCTCAATCAAGAACTACAAAGTTCTTTCCAAGCCTTACATTTTGTATTGCAGAAGTCCATCTGGGTAGCGGGTAGTGGCTGCTCTAGTGTCAATGATACAGCCTCCTCACCTCCCATAGCTCCACAGTGAACTGCTGACAACGACTTACCTTTCAAGAGAAAGTAAAATACAGAAATATATACAAGTAATTTTAGGATTAAAGAGTCCTTAATGGAAAAAAAAACAAAAACACAGATATTCCAAAATTCTTCTACTGATTTACCTTCTGAAATGCAGGTTCAACCCCACTCCTTCACTGGTTGTGCTCACCTTGGGCTCCCGGCCAGCAGTGAAGAGCAGCGTTTGCCCTGGGGAACTGAGCAGCATCAGCACTCTGCCTCAGCTATCTCCATGCAAACTCAGCATGGATCAGGGAAGCTCTTGCTCAGGACCTCCATCCTGGCTACATTTTACAGCCATTAGGTCTCTGTGGAGAACAGCTCCACACTCTAAGGTGCCAGGCTCGTGTTTGCAGAGAAGCAGAGTGGAAGCAGTGGGATGAAACTTGCAGAGATGGAGGGACTGCCCTGTAGGGTCACCAGGAATTTTAAGTCTCTTCAAGCTTAGGACAAGTCTAAGCCATCACGCAGACACAGCTTATTGTCACACTTTGTAAATAGCAGGTCATAAAAGGATGTCTATGCAGTTTCTTTCACAGGCCTTTGCCCATAAATCAAGCTTATTCAGGGTGTTGCAACCGGGAGCAATTCCCTATGCCCTCAATCATTGTTAATCGGTGTCATGTTACTAATTTCAACCCTTGTTTTGCAAAGTTGCTTCTAAGTAATACATAGCAAGAGTCAACGTCTGCGCTAGTCCAAAGACTAATCCAAATCTGCAATAGCTGCAAGACTGTGCTATCAGTAAGAAAACGTAATAAAAGGGTGAAACAGTTATTTGCAAAGAATTATAATTTACAGGGAGGGAGCATTTTTGTATTATTAACTTTAAATAGCAAGGATTTTACATCCTCTTTTTCAGCTTGCTTACTTGTAAAATGCACATATCATTCACTCACAAATGCCTAGCTATGCTCAAAGCAAGAAGTGACCAGTGTAGATGCCTGCTTTGTTTCAGACAATTAGTAGAGGCTTGAAAGGGATGCAGTAGCTAGATATCATAGTTTATTCATTCTAAACAGAAGTGTATAAACATACATGACTATAAATATAAGTTAGCATCAGTTAAAGTTGCATTGTTTGAGTTATGGAAGATCTGTACTGAATTACATCCGCTGGTTCCACTCTGTGCTCACCAGTGTCTTACAAAAGGAACAAACTGTATTACAGAAATAAAACTGGCAGGAAAATGCCACAAAGTAATAATGACATGGTATTATATTTTATATCCCCCAAACATTTCCATATGGTTATTTTTTAAAGACATTTATGGTTAAGGAAAGTGCCTAGTTTTAAAATAAGTGGTGCTAAATCTGCAGAATGACCTATAAATTGGCCAGCCACAAAGAAGTCATCCCTCTGGAACAAGCATGTGATAAATTCTAGAAAGTGCTTGGGATTTCAAATCACTACTAATAGATGAGATGTGGTAACTCACTCAGAGGCCAAAAATCCCTCTGCCTGTAACAGCCAACAAACCTGGTTTGAAGCTTAGGAACCACAGCAGCCAGCCACACATGGTTTGAGCAGAAGCCTGCAGCAGAATCTGTGTTGTAACAACAGAGAACTTGAACCCTTTTATTCACTTCAGATGTTGCCTCAGCACCTGAGGATCACAGTCAGCAAGACTGAGTGAGGGTATCACTCTCCCAACTGGGAGGAGTCCGCCTTCTCATTCCTATCCCATTCCTCTGCACCACCTTCCTTTTATTTACCTCCAAATCCTTCCTCACATAGATTTCGTTGAAGTCCCTGCACTCCAACTGCTAAAATGTTGACATAAGTAACCAAATAACTTTCAGCAAAAAATAATGCAGGAGATACACAGAAGTCCCACTTCTCACCATCAGTACAAGTTATTCCCCATTCCTAACAAGAATGAAGACACTAAGGTCATGATAGGACAGGCCATGGTGTAACTAACTCCCAGCTGCTTAGGACAAACACGTACTGCAGCATGTACCCTGCTGCTCAGAAGTCACTGCTTCCAAAAGAAAGCAGTAGAAACTGATGTAAGTTAGGGTCTGTTGACAAGTTCTCTAGCAGGAAAAGCATCTTTAAAAGGAAAATGGAGAAGTCACTGTCAAGTTCTGAAGAGGAGTGACCTCCGACTGAAGAGAAGAACTAGCATC
>Ga0181612_156183_pt1 | contig 12107 bp, 2 predicted proteins | sample HoacroProtozoa21_FD_119630 | JGI IMG/M metagenome (GOLD analysis project Ga0181612, IMG submission 119630) | Hoatzin crop microbial communities from Cojedes, Venezuel. Combined Assembly of Gp0051906, Gp0051904, Gp0051908
AGGCTGACCATGGCCAATGCCCCAGAAGGAGAATTCCAGTTGATTGGCCGTTACACCATCAACGAGGGCGAGATGAAATACACCCTTCCCGTCATCCCGTTGAAGACCTTCAACCTTGCCAACGGCAGTTACATAGAGTTCACCGGCGACCCCATGAACCCCACCCTCAACATCACCGCCACAGAGACCACCAAAGCCCTTGTGAGCAACTCCGATGGCGGCAACCGCAATGTGACGTTCGATGTGGGACTGAAAATCACCAACACGCTTGAAGACATGGGCCTTGAATTCATAATCGACGCCCCCGAAGACATGACAGTGAAGAACGAATTGGCCACGATGTCGGCAGAAGACAAGAACAAGATAGCCGTGGCGTTGCTTGCCACCGGAATGTACCTGTCGTCCACCAACTCAACAGGCTTCTCGTCAGCCAACGCCCTCAACAACTTCCTGTCTTCGGAAATCAACAACATAGCCGGCAAGGCGTTCAACTCATTCGTTGACGTCAGCATGGGCATAGAACAATCGCAGAATGTGGAAGGCGACACCCACACTGACTACTCGTTCAAATTCTCCAAGCGATTCTTCAGCGACCGCCTGAGCGTGGTGATTGGCGGCAAAGTGAGCGCGGACGACAATTCCGACACCCAAGCCTCGGGCACATACATAGACGACGTGTCGCTGGAATGGCGGCTTAACAAAGGCGGCACCCGCTACGTGCGCCTGTTCCACGACAAGAACTACGACAACCTGATAGAAGGAGAACTGATAGAGAACGGTGCGGGCATAGTGCTTCGCAAGAAAGTGGACCGCTTGTCGGAATTGCTGATATTCAAAGACAAGAAGAAAGACCAGGCACCAGCCGCTCCGGCGCAGAAAGAGAGTGAAACAGAAAACAAACCAGAATCAGAATCCCAGTCCTCAGAGGCAGGCGAAACAGATTCACAAACAGCAGAATGATGGCAAATAAACAAACATTAGCGATACTATCAGCCTTAATGCTGTTGTTGGCAAGTTCCTGCTCCACTACAAGCCATCTTCCGGAGAACGAAGAACTCTACACAGGCATAAAGAAGATGACTATCAACAGCGACTCAAAGGGCAAGTTCTACGACGACGCCATCACCGAAGTGAAGGCAGCCTTGGCGTATGCCCCCAACAGTTCGTTCATGGGCAGTTCCTACTACCGTTTCCCCATGCCTATAGGCCTATGGGTTTACAACAGCCTGGTGGATAAAGACCGCAACGGATTTGAGAATTGGCTCTACAAGTCATTCGGCAGGACTCCGGTGACGATAACCTCGGTGAACCCCGACACTCGCGTCCTTGTGGCGAGCAACACCCTTCAGAACTACGGCTACTTCAACGGCAAGGTTGATTACGACATAATAAGCCAAAAGAATCCGAAGAAAAAGAAGATTTCCTACACGATAACCACCGGCCAGCCCTATTATCTGGATTCCATAGCCTACATCTTCGAGGGCAAGGAAGACAGCATAGTAAGGTCGAAATGGGACGAGCGCATGTTCAAGAGCGGCGACCAGTTCAACGTGACCAAGCTGGAGGGCGAGCGCGAGCGCATAGTGAACTCATTCAGAAACAACGGTTACTATTACTACCGTCCCGAATACGTGATTTACGCCGCCGACTCCTCCATGGTGCCCCAGAAAGTGCAGTTGGTGGTAGCTGCCGACAGAGACATGCCATCGCGAGCCCATCGCCAATACCACATAGGCAACTTGAACATCAACCTCCGTCCGTCGGGGATGATGCCAACTGAATCGATGGACACATTCAAGATGCGGTCGCTGACAGTGAGCTACACAGGCGACAAGATGCCAATCACGCCCATGGCGTTGCTGCGCAACTTCAGGATGCGTCGCGGAGAATACTACAACCACGACAAGTACAAGACCACGGTGACCAACCTCAGCAACATGGGCATATTCTCGTCCATCCAGTTTGATTTCATGCCCCGTGACACTTCAGCCACCTGCGACACCCTCGACATGGTGTTGAACGCGATGCTCGACAAGCCTATAGACAGCGAGTTCGGTTTCAACTTCACCCAAAAGAGCAACTCCCAGGTGGGTCCGAACGCCACATTGAAGATAAGCAAGAAAAACGCCTTCCGCCATGGCGAAACATTCTCAGTAGGGCTGAAAGGCGCCTACGAATGGCAAACCGACCACAAGAAACGCCAAGACGGCACCCAAATAGACTCCTACGAATGGGGAGTGGAGACGTCAGTGAGCTATCCGCGAATCATGTTCCCTTGGCTCAATCGTCGTGTGCTGCGCTATCCCGCCACCACCACGTTCAGTTTCTCCATCGACCAGTTGCGGCGTTCGGGCTACTACAACCTGCTGTCGTCAACGGCAGAGGCTAGTTATGTGATTAAAGGGTCGAAATACATCACCCACACCATCAAGCCCCTCACCCTCACCTACAACAAGCTGATTAATTCGTCAGCCACCTTCGATTCCATAGCGGCAGTCAACACAGCCCTGTTTGTGACAGTGCGCAACCAGTTCATCCCAGCGATGCAATACACCTACACGTTCGACAACACCATGTCGGCATCGCGCCGCAACACCACCCGTTTTGAGGCGAGCATAAAGGAGTCGGGCAATCTGGTAAGCCTTCTGCAATCGACCATAGGCAAGGACTTCAACGAGCACGACAAGACGCTGTTTAAGTCGCCCTACTCGCAATTTCTGAAACTGACCCTCGACTTGCGCCATTACATCCGTTTGACAAAATATTCCCAGTTGGCAATGCGTCTTCTCACGGGTGCTGTATGGTCGTATGGCAACTCCACAGTGGCACCCTACACCGAACAGTTCTATGTGGGTGGCGCCAACGACATCCGCGCTTTCGGCGTGAGGAGCATCGGTCCTGGCCACTATTACGACTACGCCAACACTGGCACCTATCTGGACCAATCGGGCGACTTCAAGCTGGAGTTCAACACCGAATACCGTTTCCGCATGGTGAGCAACCTGTATGGAGCATTGTTCCTTGATGCGGGCAACGTGTGGCTGATGAAATCGGATGATTTCCACACCGGCGGCAGTTTGAGCGAGACCAATTTTCTCAAGGACATAGCGTTGGGCACCGGATTCGGTTTCCGTTACGACCTGGAATACCTGATACTCCGTCTTGATATAGGAGTAGGCATCCATGCACCCTACGACACCGGCAAGAGCGGTTACTACAACATCCCGAAATTCTGGAAAGGCCTAGGCTTGCATTTCGCTGTTGGATATCCATTCTGACAAAAAACGCCGTTATTGGCAAAAAAGTCAGAATATGTGTCCAAAAATATTATAAAAAAGTTTTACTTTGCACAGTCGGAAACTTGATTTGACCTGCAAAACAAAGCAATTAAGGCAATTACGTGCTATTCGTTCATTGTTTTCAATGGATTATCAGTTGACAAATAACCAACAGAAGAAACAAATTAATAATCATAAAACCTGAAACCAAATGCAGAAAAAAACGTTGACTACATTAGGTGTTTTGTTATTGTTGCTTTTCAGCGTAGGCGCAAAGGCTCAAAACGAGACAGTTACCATGACGAGCAGTGACATAACATCCACCTACAAGACCAAGACCAAGAGCCGTGTCAGTGTGCACGACCCGTCGATAGTGTATGACAACAAGTCGCAGTACTACATTTTCGGCACCCACACCGGCATAGCCAAGACATCAGATTTGCAGAGCTGGACCGGTGTGAGCAGCAGCACATTGTTTGGCAAGATCAACAGCAGGGGCAACACAGTGACCGCCACCTACACCGATGCTTTCAACACCAACCAGACCAAGACGGTCACAGCCCTGGTCAACGGTGTTGCGACGACAGTGGATTTCGGCAATTTCGACGCCGAGGCATGGGCATGCGCCTACAACAGCACTAGCGGCGATGCCTGGTCGTTGGCAGGCAATATGTGGGCTCCCGATATTATCTACAACAAGTCTATGGGCAAATGGTGCTTGTATCTCAGCCTTAACGGTTTGTACTGGAACAGCGTGATAATATTGCTGACCTCCAACAATATAGAAGGTCCCTACGTTTACCAAGGTCCGGTGGTGTACACCGGTTTCCGCAACGACACCGACAGCGGCATCAATTGGAAGCAGACCGACTTGGAGATGGTGATAGGCGAGCAGTCATCGCTTCCATCACGCTACAACACGGGAAACAGCTGGGGCAGCTATTGGGCGAACGGCATCGACCCGTGCGTGCTCTACGATGAAGAAGGCGAGTTGTGGATGAGCTACGGTTCGTGGAGCGGCGGCATCTTCATGCTCAAGCTCGACAACGAGACCGGTCTGCGCGACTACACCCACACCTATTCCTACAGCACCGACAACAGCGGCCGACCTCTGAGCGACCCATATTTCGGCACCCGCATAGCCGGTGGTTACTATGTGTCGGGCGAAGGTTCCTACATAGAGCATATAGGCGACTATTACTACCTGTTTGTGACCAATGGCGGACTGAGCGCGGCAGAGGGTTACACTATGCGTGTCTTCAGGTCGTCGTCAGTGACGGGTCCTTACAAAGACGCTGCAGGCAACAACGCCATATACAGTTCATATAAGATGAACTACGGTTCCAACGATGCAGCCCGCACCGGCAACCTGATAGTTGGTGCCCACAACAACTGGGGTTTCCAGACTACAGCTGAAGTGGCCCAGGGCCACAACTCAGCCCTGCTTGACAGCGACGGCCGCGCGTATTTGGTTTACCACACACGTTTCAACACAGGCAATGAAGGATTCCAGAACCGTGTTCGCCAATTGTTCACCACCTCCAACGGTTGGCTGGTAGCGGCTCCGTTTGAGTTCGATGGTGAGACATGGAGCGACGATTCCATCAAGTCGGGCTGCCAATACACTAAAGAGGAGATATGCGGCGACTACACCATACTCCGCCACAACTACGGCCTCGACAACACCAAGTTTGAGGTGGCGCCTATAAGCAACATCACCCTGACTTCCGACGGCAAAGTGAGCGGCGACCTGTCGGGCACTTGGTCGATGACAGAAGGAACGAGCTATATGACAATCCGCATCGGCGGCATCACATTCAACAGCGTAGTTGTAAAGCAGACTATAGACGGCACCACCCTCAAGGCGATAGGCATCACCGGCTTGTCACAGTCGGGCTCATGCGTATGGGGCTACAAGATGGAGCCGGCAAGCGCGATAGCCTACACAGTGAAAAACGCCACATTCCCGTTCAAGAGCGGTACCAACAAAGTGTCGGCAAGCGTTGACCTGTCGTTGGATATGACAAATGGCTGCGAATACGAATGGATTTCGTCGAATCCCGACGTATTGAGCAACACCGGCAAATACAATCCTACCGACGAGGCGGAATCGCTGACCATGACCTGCGTGATAAGCTGCGGAAACTACCAGTACGTGGTGGAATACGACGTAGAGGCGCAAGCCAAGAGCGAGGTGACAGGCGACTACAAGAGCGGAATGGTGGCATACTACAGTTTTGACGAAAAGCCAATAGTCAACGCTTTCGACTCCTTGCAGAAAGCAGTCACTTCAAAGCAAACCAACGGCACCCTGCCAGTATTAGAAGAAGACATAGCTCGCTACGGACAAGTGCTTCACGTATATGGAGGTTCGGAGAGCGACAAGAGCTGCTCATTCGCCAAGCTCACCAACCCTCTTTATGGCCAGACGGGCATCGACGGTTTCACCATAGCATTCTGGGTGAAGCGCGCCGACAACGACCTTTGGGGCACATTATGGAGCATCACTCCAAAATCACCAGCCTACATAACAAGCCAGAACCATCTGTCGTACAGCGGCAATGACTTTCTGTCGTTTGTGAACGACGCCGACACATTCGCCGTGAACTATCCAACGACTGAGAAATCCGACCTGTCAGTAGGCGCATGGAACCATGTGGTTATAACAGTGGATTCGTCAACATTCACCATCTATATCAACAAGCTGAAGAAGTACACCTACACATTCGCCTCCACGATGGGCAATGCCCGCAATTTCGACTACAGCAAGGTGCTTGACTTCGTCACAAGTTGCGAACACTTCACAATTGGCAAAGGCGGCGGTTACGGCAGCGCAGACGCATACTATGATGACCTGATGATCTACAACCGCGCATTGCCAATAGAAGACGTCAGAAGCTTGTATGCAATGGAGACCCGCGTATCGGAAGTGTCAACTGGAGAATTTGTGACCGGCATAGAAGACATCAATGTGGACAGCATAGAAAATTCTGCTGCCGGCAAGAGCCATGAGGGCATTTACGACATGACAGGCCGCAAGATAGAAAAGATTTCCTCTCCAGGAATTTATATCATAAACGGCAAGAAAGTCTTGACGAAATAAGACGCTTACGCTTACGCTCAGTGTTCAGAGTTCAGAGTGTAGTGTTTAGTTGATTAATCTATAAAACAAAAGAGGGCCAAACTTAAATGGTCCTCTTTTGTTTTATATATTGTTTATATGAATAGGCAAGACTTATGGCGCGCTATCACCATAGACTGCCCCAATCAAGGCTTTCTTCGTTTCCTTCGTCATCCATGTTGTCACTCCTGCCATTTGAGAGCTGTTCTCCACCCATGGAATCATGTATGATAATGTCATCCATTAGCCATCCGTCAGCCCTCAAATCCAAGCTGACAGAAGCCGGCTGAACATATTTTTTCAGTTCTTTCATTTTTACATTCAATATTAGGATTTTATGTCATTGTTTATGACAATGTCGTGCAAAGGTATAAAATTCATTTTAAACACACAAACATAATACTTTAATATTAACTTGCAAGAAAAAAAAACAGATTAATGAGGGAAATCCTCACATAATAAAGGAAATAGGATTTGTTGCTTCGCTCCAGTGCGTAGTGTATAGAATTGAATGCTGGATTGATTATGCTAATGGCAAATGAAGGTGGATAGAGAATCTTAACGGATGGGGAACGTTTTGGTGAAAATGGTGTTATCTTTGCATCACAATTAATAAATTTTTTGTAATTTTGTAAAATTCTATGCTACTAAGAAAATTAAATTTAAAATATTAGTAATTACGATGGAAGGAACGATTACTCGGAAGTAGAGAGCGGTGCGTTCCAAACATCAAGAATATGAGCAACTTAGAGAATCGCATAAAATCAAAATACAAATATAAGAAGATGACAAAACATTTACCAAATTGGTTCAGCAAGGCAATATTCCTGCTGACAATCATGTTTGCGTTGCCTCATTCGGCATTAGCAGAAACAATTTACTACCTTGATGAAAAGGGCGAAGTGCAGTCGTGCGACGCAACCCAGCTGACAAGCAGCACGACGTCGATTACTGGCAACTACTACGTCTCAGGCTCGGTAGAATTTTCCAGTTCACTCTCTGTAAGCGGGACTGCACAGCTTATCCTGCTGGATGGATGCACACTCCATGCCAATGAGGGTATCATTGTATCTGATGGAAATTCGTTGACCATTACTGCAGGCAACACCTCGGAAACTATTGATGGCACGGGCACTCTGACCGCAACAGGTAATGATGGTAGTGCAGGCATCGGCGGAGAATATGATGGTTCATGCGGAACAGTCAGCATCAATGGCGGAACTGTCACTGCTACGGGCGGTAGTTATGGTGCTGGCATAGGTGGAGGCAACTATGGTTCAGGCGGAACTGTCAGCATCAATGGTGGAACTGTTATAGCTACCAGCAGCGGATATGGATATGGAGCAGGTATCGGTGGAGGAAACAATGGTTCAGGCGGCAGTGTGAACATATCAGGTGGCACTGTAAATGCAACATCCACCAATGCCAACGCTATAGGTGCAGCAGGAGATCGTTCTGGAGGTACACTCGCTATCAGTGGTGATGTCGATGTAACCATGCACTCTTATTCCCAAAATTCTTACCATAATTACTACGTGCTCAATTGTACTACTGCCACTGCAACTCCCAATGAAAATTGTGCTGTAATCGTGGAGGAAGAAATGAATAAAGAAATAATTACCACATCAACGTCGGAACTCAACCTCTTGGAACTCGGTCTGGGTAGTAGTTATAAGCATGTTCGCATCTTCATTGGCCAGGCATACACCATAAGTTATAAAACAGACGGTGACGATGATGTAACAGTTAATTGCGCTGCTGGCGAGGTGACAACCATCATGGATGTCCCTGAGGTCAAAGATAATCTTTTCTTTGCCGGATGGAACACCCAGGCAGACGGCTCTGGAACGACCTATATGCCTGGTGATAAAACGTGTTTTGGAACCAGTGTCACCCTCTATCCCCAATGGGACGAAAACGGACTGCATTACATTACGGAGGATGGCGAACCCACTGGACTTGGTGAATCCATTTGCAGTGAACTTACAGCTGACGTCATAGCTTCTGCCGAATCAGGGCAACTAGCAAGCGGCTTCTGGAAAGTGTCGGGCGAATTGTCTTCCAGCACAAGGCTCAAAGTTGGTAGCAGCAAGGTAACTCTAATCCTTATGGATGGCACCAACATTGATTTGTCTTCTGGCATCTGGGTGTCTGAAAAAGGAACACTCACCATCACTGCGGGAAACAACTCAGAAGAAATTTCCGGCACGGGTGTTCTAATCGCTACAGGAAGTGAACATTATTCCGCTGGCATTGGCGGTGAATATAATGATAATTGTGGCACTGTGAACATCTGGGGTGGCACAGTGAACGCAACTGGTCAGCAGTTCGCTGCAGGCATCGGTGGAGCAAATAGTGGTGCTGGCGGTAATGTAACCATCACGGGCGGAACAGTAACCGCAATAGGTGGAACACATTCTGCCGGAATCGGCGGAGGTCTGACAGCTGCTGGAGGTACTACAACAATATCGGGAGGCACGGTGGAAGCAACAGGCGGAGAACACGCTGCTGGTATCGGTTCAGGTGGTGGTATCGTCACTGGCGGTACTACAACAATCTCAGGCGGCACAGTGACTGCTATAGGTGGACTTTGTAGCGCTGGAATCGGTGGAGGCAATAATAGTTCTGGCGGTATTATAACAATCTCGGGCGGCACGGTGAATTCAAAAGGTGGAGAGAACGGTGCTGGAATCGGTGGAGGTTTAAAAGCTTCAGGCGGCACAGTGAACATATCGGGTGGTACTGTGAATGCATCATCCACCAATGCAAGTGCTATCGGCGGTGGTAGTGGTGGTTCGGCTGGAACGCTTGCAATCAGCGGTAATTCCGATGTTACTGTGCAAAGCACTACGGATGGCGTTTATGCACTCTACTGTTCAACAGCTACAGCAACACCCGACGAAGGATGTGTTGTGTTTGTGCAAGATAGCAATAAAAAAGATATCGATGGCACGCCTTCAACCTCACAAGTTGACTTGAACGACATCGGTCTCGGCAGCACTTACCAATATGCACATATATTTATGTATTCTGTATCGGCACCGACAATCTCGCCTAATGGAGCAACATTCAGGGATTCGCAAGATGTGACGATTACAGCAGATGATAATCTGACCATCTACTACTCAACAGACGGAGAAAATTACGATGAATACAACGGAAAAATCACATTGACAGAGACGACCACAATCTATGCATACGCGCAGGATGCAGATGGTTACGAGAGCGGAATTGTATCAGCAACTTACACATTAAAAGAATTAAGCGTTTATTACACCGATGAATCGGGCGCTGCAGCAGGACCAGTAGTCGCTACTCCATTGACCAGCGATGTGACCACTTTGGGTGACGGCACTTTGGACAACACGAAATACTATTATGTGCTTGAAGACCTTACCATCAGCGACCGCATCAAGGTGGACGGCAATGCGATGCTCATTCTGGGCGACGGAGCCAAACTGACGGCATCATCTGGCATCACAGTGAATGCCGACAGCATCCTCACCATCACAGCAGGCTCAATATCCAGTAAAATCGAAGGAACCGGCTCACTCTATGCAGTGGGAGGCGAATCGGGTGATGTTTACAACGCAGGCACCGGCAGCACATCGCAGCAAAATGCCGGTGTCATCACCATCAACGGCGGCAACATCGAAGCTGCCTGCACGGAGAGCGGAACTGGCTATGGAGCAGGCATCGGCGGAGGAAATGGAGCAGAAAAAAACGGCGACTGGGGCACAGCCACTGGCGGCATGGGCGGAACAATCACCATCAATGGAGGCAACGTGACCGCTTATTGCTCGAAGACAGGAACAAGCAACACCGTCGCTATAGGACGCGGCTTCTATGCTGACTTGCATGGAAATGATTACTCCGGCACTATCACTATCAACGGCAACAGAGCCGTGGTGACGGCATACGGCAACAAGTCGATATACGCTTCAGAGGCTACAGCCAACCCGACCGATGGCGGTTTTGTGAAGATTGAATACGGAACAGAACCAACAAACAGCACAGCATACACATCTGACAAGAGTGTGGACCTCAAGAGTTTCGTAAACGGCTCTGAAGAGACTCTTTCCCTCGACAATTACCAGTACGCCCATATCTTCTTCGCTGCTGACGAAACTCCTACCATCACCGCTGATCCGACTTCCATTGAGATGAGCGCAAACGTGGGAGAAAGCGTGCAGAAGACTTTCACAGTAAAGGGCACCTACCTAACGAGCGACCTGACGCTAACTCTTAGCGACGATAACGGTGTATATAGCATTGATCCGTCCACCATCAGCGCAACCGACGCTGCCAACGGTGTGACCGTCACCGTGACCTACACTCGTACAGCCGATGGCACCCATAGTGCTGAGATTGTAATCAGTGGCGGTGGCGCCGACGATGTTACGGTGACCATCAATGGAACAACCACCGGTCCCGTGGTTGAGACTTTGACAGGTGACATTGTCTTCGACGATGTTGTAGACGGCGTACAAGCATGGTCATTCACCGGCAACACCGAAGATGTAACAAACTACTATGTGGTTACTGACAAAGACGGCAACGTTGTTGCTGAAGGCGAAGGCTTGTCGGTAATTCTTCCTGCAGCTGGCACAGAAGATGCTACTTACACTGTAACCGTAACCATTACTCCTAACGACACCGAAGCTTACACAGGCGAGGTCACAGCTAGCACTGACGTTACCGTTAAGGGCGAGGAAGACGAGCCCACAGATGTCACCTATACCGTAGCAGGAAATCTCACAGATGCCTTAGGAACATCTTGGGATGTTACCAACACCGACAACGACATGACGCTGGTGGATGGCATCTACACCCTGACCAAGACTGACGTAGAAATGACTGCTGGCACTACGCTGGAGTTCAAGGTGGCTAAGGACCATGATTGGGGAACTGCGTATCCCAGCGGTAACTACACCTACGACTTCACAAAGAGTGGTATTTACACCCTCGTGTTCACCTTCAATGACGAGACCAAGGAAGTTGGCTTCACTGCGCTGACAGAAGAGGGCGAGGAGGTTGACCCGTTCACTGGCGAGATGTATATCCTAGGCAACGTTAACGACAACGACTGGGATCCCAGCAATGGCGTCAACAAGATGGAGTACAACAGCGCTGACGACACATTCACGCTGACCGATGCCAAATTCAGCACGGCCTATGAAAGTGAATATTCCTACTTCAGTTTCACAACCAAATTAGGAGAGAACTCCGAAGACTGGAGTTTTGGTGATTACCGCTTTGGTGCTACCGAGAACGGCTTCGAAATCACCGAGGATCTGATGGATACTCAAATTGATCTGGTGTCAGGCGATAACGCGTTCATGGTTGCGCCGGGCATTTACGACGTAACTGTTTACTATTCCGCCAAGAAAGTTGTGCTCACCTATAAGGGACCAATACCTGCTAATGTGGACGTTTTGGCAGGTAAAATTGGCTTCTACAACGTTGAAGACGGTGTACAGGCCTGGGTATTTACTGGTATTGATGAATATATGACCGATGATGTAACCAGCAACTATGTGGTTACTGACAAAGATGGCAACATTGTTGCTGAGGGCGAAGGCTGGTCGGTAGTTCTTCCTGCAGCTGGCACAGAAGATGCTACTTACACTGTAACCGTAACCATTACTCCTAACGACACCGAAGCTTACACAGGCGAGGTCACAGCTAGCACTGACGTTACCGTTGAG
>Ga0181612_130726_pt1 | contig 12106 bp, 7 predicted proteins | sample HoacroProtozoa21_FD_119630 | JGI IMG/M metagenome (GOLD analysis project Ga0181612, IMG submission 119630) | Hoatzin crop microbial communities from Cojedes, Venezuel. Combined Assembly of Gp0051906, Gp0051904, Gp0051908
AAGCTGGCCAACAACAATATTCCATACCACAGGCATCATTTATCAATCAATTTATAAATGAGGGTTGGCTGAGGAGGAGGAACTCTCCTTTTTTTCTATGAGTTCAGACTTTTCAGGGAGTTTGGTTTTTTTCTGTGAGTTTAGCAAGTTCTGTGGAATTCATGAGTTTGGCAAAATCCAAGAAATCCAAGAGCTCAGCGAAATCTGCAGGTTCCACGATTGCTGCTTGGGGACTGGCTGCACAATCAATCTTCGGACAGTGAGAAAAATTGTATTGTGTATAGCTTATTTTGCATATTCTTTAATAGTAGTAGTAGTAGTCAACCTTTCTTTGTTGTCTTATTAAACTGTCCTTATCTCAGCACACAAGTTTTACTTTGTTCCATTCTCCTCCCTATCCCACTGAGTGGGGGACAACTGACTGAGTGGCTGCATGGTCCTAGTTGCCAGCTTCTGGGTTAAACCACAGCACCTTCCTTACACACACAGGTGGACAATATAATGAAAGAAGTTTTCTTCAGAAAGGAAGTTGAGATGAAAACAATGGTGAAAAATGATTGTGTGGCCTGGTGACTTTGAGAAAAGGTCTTTCCTTTTCTAAAATATTATTGGCACTGTAAGCTGAAAGAAAAGCCAGAAAATCCCTGAGGTCATATTCCTAAAAAAGCAGGTACTTCTACATTTATCAGACTATGTCTACTTTAAATTCTTCCTTTAATAAAACTTCATCCCTGTCCATTGTTGCTCACATTCCATAACAAACAAGTACAAATAGTCAAAAACTTGAGTCTTTCACAATAACAAAATTCACAACCATATTTATCTGGTAGAATTTGACTCAGAGGGAGCACAACAGTGTCACTCTGAGCTATCTTAGAGTATGTTATTTTTCATAATAAACACTTCCAAAAAACGAAGCAGGATCACAATGTTTCTAGCTTTCAAACAGAATCTGAGCTATGGGGAAAACAGAAATTAATTTATATGAGTAAAATATAAAAATGGTGCTTCACCAGAACTCTAAAGGACCTTCTGGATAAAATTTATGTGTTTATTTTTATGCATAAAACATCAGTAGTAAAGGACAATTTACACAATAGGTTTGGGGCAAAGCGCACTTTCCTTGGAAAGCCAACATAGCAACAGGAAAGCACTGCTCATAAGGGGCATACATAGGCTATAAATGTTTATAGCGTTATTGACAATTATCTGTTTAAGACTGGGATTACTCAATGAGTAGTTCAGAAAATACTGTGTTATGGTTTAATTGTTTCAGTATCTCGTTCATTTTCAAAATACCCTGTATATAAAGAAGATAGCAAAGTAGTGGATGTATGTTTATGAATGGAAATTTTGCTCTAGATGCTTTCCTTTCATTGAGATATTTCATGTTTGTTTCAATAAACAAAAAAAGATTCTGTTGCTTCATTTCCTCATATCTAATTAATATGTATGATATTTAGCTTCCAAATTTAGAATTAGCTGTGAATTCATTGCCCTAATAAAGTGATGGTAGGTGACACTTATTAGATCTTTCTGTACACTTGACAGTTAACTTACAGAGACTAACAAATACTAATGTTAATGTTGTAGTAACACATGAGATGCCTTTGATCCCAAAAGTATAACCAAAAGAGAGCCAGCAATGGTTCCACATCTGCCTGGAGAAAAGATATTTCTTTTACTGTAAATGAAAACTACATTGTGAACAGGTATTCTACAGATTCAGAAATCTTATTAGGTAACCTGGTTTATTCCCAAACTGAGGCAGAATTATTTCCCGTAACAAATTTTCAAGTGTAATATTTCATTATCAAGTCATTGGTTTCTACCACTTCACTTGTGACTGTTCCAAAGACAAATAGACTTACAAGTAAGGAAGTTTTACATATATTCAAACTATATTTTAGGCCATTACACCTAATTCTAGTGCACTAAATAATTTCTTGTGATGGGTTGACCCTCTGAATATTGTAGACCAGTATCATCTTGCAGTTAAATAATACATTTTTAGGTCTTCCAGCCTACCACCATAGCTGAGACTATTTCTCTCTTTTTAATTTTTAATTTATTTCTATGAAGACTGTGAATGTGAAAATAGGAAATCTTTCCTTCAGAGCATCAGTTGCAGAAATCAAGTAAGAACTCACAAGAATCATTCTGCTTAGAGAGACAGAGTCCAGGTACAAATAAGAAATACCAGCAAACCATTCTTAAAAAAATGTCTGGGAAGCCAGTTCTGAGGATGTGGTTAGGTTAGCAATCATCGCATGGCTCTTCTTCTACTGCTCTCTGTGTTTCCCAATATCTTCCTGACAGGTGAGGCCAATATGAGAAAAGAGCCATTGCCTCTTTCCTCTATGACAAGACATTCTTATTTATGAAGTACTAAATTAAATAGGACTTTTTAACATTCATGTCTAACGAACTAGTCTATAAAGGCAATACACTCTTCTCTTAAATCCCTCATTAAAGGCCACTTAATGCTAATTATTTGTATTACTACAGTGCCTAGGTGCCTCAATAATGTATTAGGTGTTTCTTGTAGTAGGTGCCTCATTGCAGCATTCCCTGCTATAGAGATTTTAATGCTGAGATAGAAGACATGACAACAAATGGAAGCTGACCAAGCACAGGGAAAAATACAATAATGCCTTACAAATTAACAAGTTTCTTGACTCAGGCTTTTTTCACCTTTTTCATCACAAAAAGCTTCACAACAATTTTTCAAAGAAAAGCACATTAGAAACCGCCCCAAACCCTTTTCTTCTTAATGGACTTTCAGACCTTGCGAAGGTTTGCACTTCAACAGGCAACATCAACAAAGCTACCTGAGACCCAACACGGTTACAAACCACGTCCTCCTGATCTCTGCTGCCCACGGAGGTCCCTGTTGGGAAGACCTGGCCCTCAAGGTCCCTTTCAGGCCAGGATCCTCTCAAATCTGGTAGTCCCAGAGCTCCCAGTGCCTGTGGTGACAGCACAGCAACTATGTTATTTGTTTTAAATCAGGAACTCAAGAATTCCTCAATCCACAAATCTGAGTAACCCAGAACTACACCGTCTCTCTTAACACTGGACACCTTTGGACAGTTTGGATCTGTAGCTCGTTTCTGCTAAAATGCTACTTCCTCCAAAAAATCAAGGGGATGGGAATGAAAACCCATTTTCCTAGTTCTATTTCAAAATACTGTTCATTGGCTTAACTGCTGTCCATCTTGAATAATTTAGAGCAGAGCTGAAAATCAATGATATGAAATAGGAAAAAACCCAAACATTTTCACTCTACTATTTTCCTCCATCTAGCAGTAATCTTATCAACAAGCAGAAAAAGAAGTGCAAAGTCTTTGGGACAACTACTTATAATTCTTTTTTCTTCATTTTCAATTCTTTTTTCAAGTCACAATGAATCATATGAATAAGAATAATTGACAAATGAAGGTTTGTTTGTGCTAGATTTGAACACTTCACATCCATTTCAGGAAAGTAGTTTATTCATGTACTTAAATTTTAAGCAGCTGAGGAGCCCAAAGTTTAGCAACTTTATCAACACCTGGTAGAAGTATCTCATACATTATGGGACATTCTGCTAAAATCCTAACCTTTAAATGCAGTGTTTAGTTTGTTAATCTCCGTAATATGAACCACTCAGAAATATTTTTATAAATGTGACATGAAGGAGGACTTGTGTGTCTCAGAATCTGTGTATTTTCCAAAATGTCAACCAAAAGACACCATCTTTCTTTTCAAACTTTGTTTTACCTGTGTCCCAGCGACAACATTACTATATATGTTTGCCTATTATTTCATCTATGCATCACATAGCAATTCACAAGGACAACCCAAATTTCCCTCTTTCTCAGCCACCGCCGTTGATCTGCATACAATTCTGCATGGCTGCTACCTAGAAGGGAGAAACATCATGTCAGCCTCCCAAAGTATTGCCACCAGAAATCATCGTACCACCAAAACGGCTCATTGCTCCCCTGCTGCAAGCTCCACGGCTGCATGACGTATGGCTGCTGGGTGTATGGGGAATGCATGGGCCCCAGAAGGCAAGAGTGTGGTTGAGCCACGCTGAACTCCACAGTGCATAAAACTAATATTGCAGAGACCATGGCAATATTGGCACTTACTGCTTTTGTTGTAGGCTGGCACCAAACAAGTATGTTGCACACAAAGAAGCATGACTCTTTCTAAAGCTGTTGTGGCTTTCCAAAGCAAAAAAACTCATATAAAAACTACAGGTACTATCCACTCTTGACTAACTTTTCTATCTCTAGCTGGTGGTTTTTGGATTTGTGTTTTTACTTAAAGATTTCATCTTCAGGACACAGTCCATAGAAGTTCAATGGCAAATGGAAAGGCATTTATTCAAGCTTCTCTAATATACAAGCATTGCTTAATGAAGACGACAGTATTTCTTTGTATACAAAGGAAAATAAAAACAACAAATCCAATTGTTTTTTAAAGTCTCTTTTGAGGACACATACGTGTCTGAGCCCAGATCCTAAATCTTCTAATCTCTTTGGAAGGGTTACATCAGAGCTTCTAATCTTATTTGCAGAATGCTCCCACATCTACAGTTCACTTAAAAACATTAAAATTCCAGATGGAAAAGTCAGGAAAAGGTGAAGTTTATCACCAAACTGCTTCTGTGATAGTACTTACGACCTTTAAAACAAAATGTATCCATCTCCGACATACTTTTGTAGGCTATCAAGGCAAAATAGCTTGGCTGGTTTGTTTTTTTTTTTCGCAGAAGCAACAAGACAAAAGCCTGACCCACACCACTATCAATAGTAAAAATTCCCATGTTTGTACCTACACAAGATTTTTTTTCTCAGAGTGTCCTTTAAACCACCTCAGAATTTACTTAAATGAAAGTCTCACCTCATAATTCTAAGGTGAGATCATATTAAATGAAATACCACTAACATTCTGTGCCTTTTTAATTTCATACTTAAGTTAACATAACAATGGCATTAGAGTTTGTCCATGAAGAAGTGACCTAAGACATTGGTAGAAATCAGAAAAAATTCATACAGTATTTTCCTAATCCAGCCACCTAATATTTTTTATCTGTAGATGTTTGTGTTACTGCCTTTCACATGCAATCTGTTCTGCAGTAGCGCAAGGCAGAGAGCACTAGCTCAACAAAACCATCCACATATAAGTATTATTTTTTGTTTCCTTCTCAGACATTATAATAAAAATGGATGTAGAAGCAGATTAGCCCATTTGTTCAGTTAACAATTATTTCTTATTAAATTCCAAAAAGTTTAATGTCTGCCTAATCTTGAGTGATAGCCCTAATCAAACTTTTTGTTGTCTCTTTCTCCCAGCATCTGAAGAGTGCTTAAAAGTAAACAGAAATGATGGAAAGGGAATCCCTATAGCAGAAATTAAGAAATAAAATACAGGGATTAACCTCCAGCCTTATGTGCCTTTATCTCTTCTCTGCCTTGCAACCAAAGGGAGACTGTTTAACCATTAAAACAGATTAAAGGTATTAATTAGACTAAGAGATAGAAACCTATCACCCTTCTGTCAGAGCAGACCAGAAATAAACCTTCTTCCAGATAAAAAAAAAATAAATCTATATTTTTAGACTTTGGTCAAAACAAAAGTCCTGCTGATCAGCTTTCTATACTCCTGCTGTTGTCTGAAAGATTAAACAAATGAACCTGGAATTCAATAAATATTTTGATGAATTTGTGTATGAGAGGCAGAGCCACTACTTACTCCTCATATCAAAGTAGCAGCACTAGACACAAACAAATATAATTCTGTTGGGATTTCATAAATCTATGTAAATAAAACAATAGAAGAAGATTAACAGACAGCCCCCAGCAGTGGAACTCTGAATTGCCTTTTTTTTCCTCCCTAAAATGAAGAAACTACACTGTACATTTAAATTATGTAGAAAGTATTTTAAATGCCTTTTGTGGTAGAAACAGATATTATACCAAACTGCAGCTATATGACATGTCTAAGGACAGATTAGACATCTTTTAGAGTCAGTTGTCAGTAGAAGATTAAAAAATATTATTCAAGACAGAAGACGACTGGCAGAAGAGAGCATACTTTTATGCAAGAATAACCCATTTTTTAATTTTTCGAAGTTGTATATGATTTTTTTTAAGTCTTATGGATTAAAAATAAATTGCAGCTTTTGAACAGACATCCTTATAATAAGAATAGATGTTAATAAAATACATTCATCCCAACATGTGTTAAAGGTGACCCTGCTAGAAAAATAGATTATGATGAGGTTGGAAAATTATAATGGGCTATATTAAATAGGTCTATTTGAAATATGTTAAAGTCAGCTGCTAAACAGCAAATTGAAAAAAATTATATTAAAGGTCACAATCAAAGGAATACTTTAGACTCATAGCATTCGTAAAAGATAAATCATTATTTTACTGAAAAGTGCTTTTTTGATATATATACATATACACAAATATTGAACACAGACACATAACTCACAAACAAAACATTTATACATAACTACCATTTTACTTTTCTCCACTTAAATCACTCTGTACCTGGAGTAATCACCCTGGGGTAGAGTACGTTGGATTCACACTTCTATAAGTAGCAAGTGTTTGGCTCCCAACATTTAATACTTCATACTCCTTTACTTATTTAACAGCTAATCAGACAACAATTTCACAGGAATTGAAACAGAAAGAAGCAGAACACTAGGACTGATTCCAGTGCTTTTTAGCTATTGAATGAATCTCAGTATCTTATTTACATGAAATATAAATAGCAGAATGGGAAGGATATTTTCTAAATATTTTAATTTCCAGACAACACAAGCTACATTCTCTGAAATCAATTCAGGATAAATTTAAAAGTTCTTGGAGAAAAAATTCCATTTGTGTGGGTTTTGTTGGGAAGATAATGTCTAAAATAAGGATTTGGTCACATGGTTTAATTCCCTGATACATGAATCAAAAAATTCAGTAACAAATATCTGCAAAGTTCTTGCTTTAAACATCAAGCAAAATTTTATTAACAGTCAGCGAGTACAATAGTGTATTAGCAATTGCAATGAAGGTGTCCAAATCATGACATGGTAAAAGATAACACACTTTTTTTTTTTTATCTTATAAGGTAATCCTAAAATGAGTCAGAGGAGACTAATAACTAAATACTACTACTGATATGCTGAGCTGCAAAATAAAAATAAAAATTTAAAAATAAACAAAAACCCACATGAGTTTAAGGAGTATTAGTCAAACAAGCAATGCTGAAGGCAGACATATTTTGCTTGAGACTTTACAGGCCACATTATGGTTCTTTCACAAGTGCTTTTTTTCCTTCCATAAATATGCACAGGATGGTGCTTTTGGGTATCTTACAAGACATTCGGTGTGTTGCAGCCTCTGACCAAGAGCAGAGGACTGGCTTCCAGCATGATTTCATCTGCTCTGTTTGTCACTGAAGAGCAAGAATTCTCTGAAGTCAGTGAAGAATTCACTGAAGCCCAAGAATTTTTATCAATGTTCCCAATGTTTCCTATAAAAAAACTTCAATAAAATAACATTTTATTAAGATTACAAGTGTTTCTATCTGAAGCCAGGATGCCTTCTTCACCTCACCCTTATGCATTTGCCTGGCCAGTCCTGGCAGCTCGGGCTCTTCAGCTGGTGCAGATGGAGACAGTCTGGTGCTCTGCTCATCCGTCTCTGAAGACACGAGTCCCACCGTCCACTCCAGACACCTTATGCAAAAAGGCTCGGTCCCAGTCCCAGCTTCCCTCTACAGGCTGCCAGCACTCAGCAAGGGCTCCCTGAGAGCTCATGAGGACAAACATGCAAGCCCCAACCCTGCTACCAGCCCAGCCTGCTGTGGCCTCAGCTATAACTGGGAGCAAACCCCGCTAGAGCCTCAGGCTCCTCAATAGCCACATTACTGGTGAAATCCAAGCTTTCTCTACTGACTGCATCTGAGTGTGCAAACTGCAGTTTTCCAAAGGCACACAAATTGGCCAAGTAAAGGCTGTCAAGAGGCACAGCCACAGAGCAGAGCACAGAAAGCATCTTTTTGTTAAATGCCTTGCTCCACAGCAGAGTGTACACTTGAGCTCTTCAAAGAGAAAAGTACCAGAAATTTCCTTTGTTTTCTTCTGTAGGATTAAAAGGGTATTTCTGATGCTTTTCAAACCTGCTTACTGAAAATAACTAGAACATTTTTGAAAGGAATTTCAAGAGAAAAGAGAATAAAAGGAAAGAAGCGAACAGCCATTAGGGAAAATTTCAACCCACATTCTTAAAATCTGCCAAAACATTAGCAAGCTGAAACATTTTTCGTAGTATGAAGTATACTTAATACAAAATATCAAATGTTCATAATATGCATACCAAGAAAAATACCAAAGACCAAGCCACAGTTAAGTACTCCAACACCTATGCTGAACAGCACTCAAGGCAAGAGGACACCTCTAGCACTAGTTTGGCTTTGGCTCTCGCTCTAGCACTCAGGGGCCAGGGCAGGAGGTATCACCATGACCCCAGACAAGGCTACAGCTGTTGAAAAGAGTCCTTAACCAACCTATTACTACGCCATATAACACCAGCCAGGAATATGCAACTGTCCTCAGATCGATATTCTTCTGCCACCAGCCTGGGCAGTGTTTCTCATGAGAGACTAATTCTAGGTGTTACCACAGGAGTCGGAGAGGTAGTGTGCTGGTGAACGAGAAAAGAAGGTTTCAACACTAGGACCATTTTTAGCAAGTAAACAACAGACATCACAAACATGCAAAAAGCATGATTCAAAAAGAAAATGCATACAGAAAAAACGGTCATCCAAAGTAGGAGACTGCCATGTGGAGAGAAGGTTATCAGTCTCTTCCATATTCAGGGACTTTTCTTGTTTGAGAAAAAGATCATAAAATAAATCAGAGAACACAGAGAAAATGGATAACTTACTATGAGATGTACACAAATCTTCTTACTCCACTCAAAATATTTTCACAAATTTTTCACAAATTTTTTCACAGATATGACAAATATCTCTTTTCTTGATGCCTCTGTGCACTTAGTGCAATAAGAAGTTATGCCTCTTAATGAAACTGTAACTTTCTCAAGGAAGTTCCACTGAAAATTTGATATATGAAAAAGTCTTCCATCTTTCATGTGAAAAAAACATGCCTTCTTCCATTCTTGTCATAATGATTAGGATTTTTTTTTCTTTTCCATAGAACAAGCAGCTCTTCAGGTTCAGTTCCCATAAAATTTACAAAACTAGCCCCTCACAATTTCAAAATCTGTAAAAGGGGATGGTTGAAATCCACCGTGTGTTCAGAAGATTATAGCAAAGACTGCATATGCAGAGTTAAGGTACAACCAAGTTTTAGCTGTTTCTCTTAAAAGTCAAAACTGAGAATAAGATATCAGTGCTGACCTGTAGATGAAATGTTGTGTGAGATTTCTAGAGAGGGGAAATAGTAGATGAAAATATTATTATTTTTTTAAAACTGTAGGATTATAGTGGTTTTTCTTTTAACCTCCGTCTCAACTCAAAATAAGAAAGACATTTTGCATGTCTATTTGAAGAAACATACATATTCAGCTAGAAGATAAATAAATTGACCTGATTTTTTAAATTTAAGAAAGAAACAAACAAACGCAGATAAACAGACTTTCATGCATTTTTAGCGGGAACTTACAAAGGCTGAAAACTTGCTGTGCTTCGGTCCAAAGCAAATTAAAATGGTTGAGTTACTGCGGAAAATACTCAAATCAAGGTTCATAATGGATGTTCCAAAGGAATGTTGGCTCTGGCAGTGACACCAGCTGCCTCTGTAATAATGTATTTCAAATGATTTAGCTGACTAAGTGCTTCAAAGAACACAAGAAAATATCATATTTGAAGCATTGGTTCAGCTGAGCGTTTTAGGTGAACATAGCTTCCAAAGCATTTTAGATGACTTTCCTTTCCAGACTGAGATGATCAAAGAATTTGACACATAGAAAGCCTGACTCTTCCTTCTCATGCACCGGTACAACAGTGTTGATTTCAGCGCTGTTACTCCTGTGTTTTAACAGCATACATGAGACGAGAATCAGGCTCAGCATGTGTGATATCCCACCAGCAGGCTTTGTATTCCTGTTCGCCATCCTGTTGATGTATGAGCTACTGCACGGCTCTCAGAGGGCCATTGACTTTTGAATCAAAATGATGATACGATTGTGCTGTTGCATTTGCATGTTCTTGCAACTTCTAAATTTAAATGAAAACAGCACCCACCCACAAGAAAGAAAGAAAGGCAGCAGCATTTTTAAAATATGAAAAATAGAATGAATCCATTGTAATTGTAATCAAATATTCACGTGACAATCATATTGCTATTGTCCTACATGATAAGCTTATCAGTGTATAAACTACAGAATATGAACACTCCAGAAACTTCCTAAATCCTGACTATATTCCTCTTGAACTTCCTTCTTTCTCTGATCCCCTGCTTTATATCATGGGCAAGTGTCCAGTTGACCAGCCCTTCAGACGAATGACATGGGTCTTCAAACAAAGCTGTAGAACTGCAAGCTTTCATTTCACCCTGCCTCCCTTAGATTCTATGGGGAGGACTCCAGCTGGTCAAAACCTGCTCTCATTTTCCTCTTCTCCTGCCAGGGACACTCCTCATGGTGTCTCAAGCTCACCCTTCTGCTAACATGTACAGACCCAAGAGCAAACCAAACCCTACACTGTGACCATTCCCAACCTACCAGAAAAATCAGACCAAGCACAAGCAGCATATGCTCAGCTCTGAAAGTGCTGTGCCTTTCTGTGAGCTCTTCAAGCTGCAGACAATTGATAACAATGGGATTTAATTGTGTTTAAAAAGAGTGCAGCTATCTATGATCAGCAGGTATGGTAAAGAGATTTAAATTCAAATTTATACCAATGCACCTTTGTGAAAATGTACATCAGCCTATGTGTGTGCAAGGCATTCAGTCTTAGGAAAAGAGCTTATTCTTAAACCTAATTCTGGGTCAATGAACCTTAGTTCATGCGAACAATATCATTTTAACAATAACCTGGATTTATTGCCCTAGAAATATATTAATAAACATCAGTGATGAATATGATAGTGCATTCAGAACTGCTAGTTGATCACACTTAGTTACCAGAGAACATTTTACTATGTTGCGGAAGATAGGCTGTACTATGTATTCATTCAAAATGTTTTTTTTTTCCCTTCTCCTCCCAAGATTTTGAAGCATCTGAATTTAAATGTTGGCACTGGCCGTCACAGAGAAAAATCTTGGCAGTTGTCTACTTTGTGCAGAAGAGATATTTAACTTAATATAAACAACAATATTGCAACATTTCAAAATGCTTATACAATTTTTTAGTATCTTGTCCCCCTCTGTTTACATATGATCTTGTATAGTCTGTCATAGACAGAAATTTGCCAGGTTTCAGGATGTGGTTTATACTAGTACTTGCTCTACCTTATGAAATGAAAAGCTGAAAGAAACAGTCTGGTACAGATGTACAAAAGCCATTTATAGGTTCCACCTTAAGATCTGATTTGGTGCAGCTCCATAAAAACCAAATGCACATTCCAGGCCAATAGGCCATCTCATTTTCAATTATCACGAAGCCAGATTAAGTGCCCTGTCAGCTTTTTCAGCCCCCCAGTTCCAACAAAGCCTCTTCCTATCAAAGTAAACTGCTGCAGTTACCGCCCTAACCCTAGGCCACTTATGTTATGCTCTTTAATTTAAAAAAATAAATAGAAGTTCCTCATGCAAACATTTTCCAAATGGGATAAGATTGCCTTCAAAAATGGCTTTCTGTGGGGAGGCTTCTGAAGTTACTGAAATAAGGTTTGGACCATATTTCTTCACCTACTAACTCACTCTTTAAAGAGTCCTATGGGCATCCTAAAGGCACTGTGAGAAGAGATCATTATGCTAGTCTAACCTAATGTTCTGTTATTTTTTGTTTTCAATTGCCAAATATAATTCCCTTTCTTTTTTTTTAAATATGGAGTGAAAAAAACTGTATCTGTGAGGTTTTTCCCACAAATCGCTGTGTCCAGTTGATAAGGCAGAATTTGACAAACAGGCCGTGTATTATT
>Ga0181612_120677_pt1 | contig 12105 bp, 6 predicted proteins | sample HoacroProtozoa21_FD_119630 | JGI IMG/M metagenome (GOLD analysis project Ga0181612, IMG submission 119630) | Hoatzin crop microbial communities from Cojedes, Venezuel. Combined Assembly of Gp0051906, Gp0051904, Gp0051908
CAGGGCACATTGTTGGCTCATGTCGAGCTTCTCGGCAACCATCACCTCCAAGTCCTTATTCTCAGGGCTGCTCTCAATCCGTTCTCTGCCCAGCCTCTATTTGTGCTTGGCATTGCCCTGACCCATGTGTAGGACCTTGCACTTGGCCATGTTGAAATTCATGAGGTTTGCACATGCCCAATACTATAAAATGAGGACAATAAAAATATAAACACTCTAAATTATATATAAAAATACAAATCTGCAGATTGGAAACAGGAAGTTAATAAAATAATTAATTAAAATTCAAAATCTTGTGACCCATTTTAGATACAGTAGATAGTAAGTAGCTCAGTAGGGAAAATAGACAATAAAGGAAGTATAAACAGCCTGCACTTCCAGATGCTAATGTCAGCTCTAGCATGGGCTCTTCCTTTAATATAGCCAGTTAAGGTTGGAGAAATTGGGTAGAAAAATGATGATCATAAAGAATAAGGTCTACGCGTAAACACAACAATAGTACCATAGCTCAAATGAGTACTGAGGCTGAGGTCTAAAATTATAATTTGGTTAATATATTTGGAGAAAAGGTATGTAGAAGTGTGGTGTTGTCATTATTATTTATTATATTTTATATATATATATATGTCAGTCACTGGATCAGTCCAGCCCAAATTAAGAGTTACCAAAATTCATTATCATCTACTGACTTTTCAGTGAAATAGTCTTTATTTGTCAGTCTCAATCTTTGAAACATTGCAGCCATACTTTTCAAACCTGAAATTGCAAGTCATTCTAGCTAAAAGGTCAGAGCTTTTTCTGACCTTATCATGCACAGATATTTTCTGGAAAAGGCAGAATGAAATCATGTTATCCAAATAAAAAAATACAACCTGACTTTTTTTCCACTAATCTCTTTCTAGTGGAAAATTTTGCATTTCTAGGCTGCAAAGTCTTTTGACTCCCTCTTCATTCTTTTGAAATGCAATTATGGTTCAATGAAATGTTAATGCTCTATCCTATTTTTGCAGCTGTTCCATGATGTACTGTACAATGTCGTAGTTTAATAATGCTGCTAAATTTTCTTCCTTTATTAATTTCTCAAAATTTTGTAATGAAATAAAATGCAAGAATCATAGTCATTTTGGGTGTTGTTTTGTTTTGTAAACATAGGACAATATCTGCAAAGACACATCACCAGGCCAACAACTTCAATATATTTGAAGGAATGATCTGCCATGGAGTACCAGTTGCAACAGTTTCAAGAGGCAAAGTGGTTTATGAAGGCAGAGTTTTCAATGTCACAGCAGGAGAAGGCAAATATGTCTCCCGTCCACCATTCCCTCCATATGTCTACAAACGCGTCAGGCAGCGGGAGCAGGTTAATTAAACTAATAAATCTCTATAATGCTTTGTACAACATGAGGATAACTAGCTCTTGGGAACAGAGGTTTGGGGATTCAGTGGTAATTTCCCTTACTAATCAAAATCGGCCAAGGTGGGAGGAAACGAAACTAAGGACTCAATTTTTGTTGCTCTTTGTCTTACAGAAAAGTATCATAGACAAGTTCCTGCTCTTAGGGTAGTCTTTACAGCTTGTAGACTAAGACTGGGTACTTTTTAAAATAAACACGTCCCACCTGCAATAAAAATGGATGTTTTAATCATGGGTAATCTGACTAACTGCTAGATTTCATCAATGATTTGACTGAAAATCAGAGAGGCTTAACATCATATGCAGGGAGAAATCTTATTCTGAGGTAGAGATCAATACTTTCCTAACTCTTTCATGGATCAGATATTTGGAGCTAAACCCTGTAGAATATTAAATGCTTGGCTCTGTTCCAGCAAGAATGTGTTAAAAGCTGAACACGTGCAAAGTACACTGCTGGATCAAGCAAGATAGCCCTATTCAAGCTCTAGTTTTACATTTTTTTTTAAAGAGAAATATTGCAAAATACATGAAGGTTGAATTTCAGTGCCTATCTACTATACAAGCATTTGAGAAGAATGCTTTTGAGTCCTTAGTGTTACCTACTGTGGGTAGGATTTTCAAAAGCACCCAGACTAAGTGTATTTGAAAACCACAACCTAAATCAGTGGGATTCACTGCAGGATCTAAAAGTTGAATCAGACTAGCATCTATGTGAGATATGGCCCATTGAAATGCTTCCAAGATAATTCTGTGTATTTCTTCCTGCTGTTGTCTTGATGGACTGAGAAAGGCATGTAGAAGTGGCTGAGTGAGGCTTTCCTCCAAAGACCATGCCTTCACAGCATCTGTTGGGCTATCTGCAAATTGATACACATAATACAGTGGATAGGCACTAAGTCCCCTCATGAGCACACAGTTTTTTCCGTAGGAACTAAGAACAGGAAACAGATTATTGCATTTCAGGGTTTTCCAAACATAAAGGAACCCAATTTTTTTTTTGGACCATTACGAATCAGTGTAAATTAGATAAACTACAGATATTTTCAGTTGTATTATGTTAGCACCTAACTATCCTGTTTCTACTTTGCTTTTTTTTTTTTGAAACCAGATTAATTATTTAAATCTGTCCACAAATTTTATATATTCTATTCACCTTTTCAATGTGAATGAAGGTTAATGTTTCTAGGGGAAAGGAAGGGCAAAGAAAGTAATCTGTGCCTATACTTCCAAGATCTACTAGAAAAGTGAACCAGCAGTCCTAGCTGCGAATTTGTCCACAGAAAAGATCTTCCCTTTCCTCTGAACATTTAACTGAATTTAAACAATTGCTCCAAAGGTCATGCAATTCCACGGCTGTCTGCAGATAAGATTGTCTCACAGACTAGTGAGAACTGCTCACCTACAGTAGACTCATTCTGCATTTTTAATCTAGAGAGATTCTCTTTTTAGTGTTCCTTTTATAAATCATAGTTCTTTGGATCTATCTTCAGTGTCATGTACAAAGTTGTATGTGCCTGTGTGTCTATTTAATCCACTGGACATTGAAGATATTTGGTACTTTGTTAATGACGGCTGCTTATTATTAATGCACTTTCTTTGTTGTGCAGTGTTGATCCCTTTGACTTCTAATGCAACATTAATGCCAGGTAATGGTAATAGAAACTAGCTATTGAAACCAGTTTTGTACTGGCATTATACAGCAAAAGCCTGGGGCGTTCTTTTTCCTGTCAGAGAACATGATGCAGCTATTGAATGCTCCTGATGAAAGCTGAGAACTGAACAGTTTAATCCCAGTGTAAGGGATCTTTTCAAGAGAGAGGTTTGATAAAAGTGTTGGGATGCATAACAGACAAAGCTGGGTTATCATAGAACTGCTATTTTCATTGTGTACCATCAGCAATTGAAAGGGGAAGACAAATTATACTGTAAGATTTGAAATACTTCATTGCAGGTCTGTCAGCCTGTTCCTGTGAAGAGAGCACCATATACAGACGTGGTCTCAGCAACATCCATCCCCCCAAAATATTAGGCTCATTCCCCAGTTTTGGCTCTTGCAGGTAACTGTCTCTTTTGATTAGTGAAAACTACTTTAATTAATGCTTCTCTGAAATTTCAGGAAAACAGAAGTGCAGCAGGCCATCTAGCCTATGACAGTCTTGTCTGGAATAAGCCCTCTCAGAGGCTGAGTTGTCTTGGTATCTTTAAATTTGATGAAAATGTGTGGCAGCCCAGGTGCGGAGGACCCCTTTCTGATTGGAGCCTCGGTTAAAAAGTTCATTTGAGAGAAGCAAATAGAGTTTTCCTGCTAGACTGAGACATGGGTATGAAGGTCCGTAGAAAATCTGCGTTCAGTTAGCACCAGGAGTACAATCAAAGCATAAATATTTCGCAAATTTACAGAGAAAAAGAAACCAAAACAGCTTGATGCGGAAAATTAAATTCTTTAGTGTTCCTCTGTTACAGACAATAACTTTCCACCAATTATGCTGTTTGGGTTAAGCTGATAGATCTGGTTTTCAAGGACAACAGCTGTCTTCGTGCAGCAGAGGTGCTGCCGTCAATGCCGGCAGTGGTCTAATGGATAGTCGAGCTGCTGTAAGGCTCAGTGCTGCTAGCAGGGGAGTAACACCCGACGTCTCCCCTTCCCACAGCGCGTAGCTGGGTTATTGACACTGCTGCACCTGTATGCACTCTGGTGCTCGGCAGAGCTTTCTGTGAGCTGATTTACTTGCTTAGCCAGCAGAAAACAATAAGCTTCGTTTTTCTGGGTTGGTTTTCTGTTGGGTTAGTGAGTTGAACTGTCTCACAGAAGAACCTAGTAAGGATCAGTGCAGTGCAACATATGGGTGGGATAAGGTAGCTGGGGAGAAGGACACCTCACTCTTCAACTGTTTAACAAGCAGAAGAAACAATTCCGGAAACAGTAAAAGAACTAGGTAAGACCTTCAGCAAGCACAATTGAGAGATTATGCTGTTGTATGCCAGCTGCAGCTGAAATGTTGTCTACTATAGCAGGTTAGTTCATTAGTGTGGGTCAGGAGGACAGTGAGTGGCAGTAAACATGACAAAATCCAGGCTGATTTTTTGGGTGCATATGTGCAGCAACAATGAGATCAGCTAGTTTGAGAAATTATTTCCCAACAGCTGGATGTAAAGCTCCAGTTTGCACCTCACATAAAATGGGTCTGTTCTTAGTGCTAATTAATATGAGGGCAGGAACAAACCTGCAATGGTGGGAGGGTGAAATTTGCTTTTCCACATTTCATTGTATCATTCCTTTAAAGCTCCCTCACAGTGAACCTCATCCAGGGCATCAGTAGCAGCAACAGAGTGCATCATGCTATTTGTTTTCCTCTGTCATAAAGGAGAAAGCTTTTGTAATAGAGAGGACTAAAGGCTAAAGCTGCAATAGAGTGAGGGAGCAATAATCATTCTTTCTAGCTCCTACCACTCTTTCTCCATTATTACCTCTCTGAGTGACAAATTGCAAAGCAGAGATTTTCTTTTGAAAGATTATATCATATTGTCTTTTTCTTCTCTGCAGATAAAAGCAAATGAAAATGACCCTGCTGTCCCCTCCAAAGCAGTGCATTCTGGGTCCAACAATCAGTCCACAATCAACTTCTCAAGAGCCAACATGAAATGACAGTAACCAATAAACATTATACTGGGCTGCAGCATGAAAGTTGTCATTGCGATTTCTCTTTAAAAGGAATTTTGTTATTAAATAAGGATTATTCTGTTTAGAAAATGGAGTAATACTAAAATAATAACTACAATTATAATGTGGCAACAGATCTGTAGGTTCTTAAAAGTAGGTAAGTTTCTTAATATTTATCTTTAGAAGGTATCAGTTAATCTATAAAAGTCAAAGAAATGAGCAATGGCCTTTAAGCACATTTTCTACATTCTTGCTCTGTTATGTCACAGGAGATGCATCCTAATTCTCTAATTTCATGTGTTAGGAAGATCTCTGTTTTGTTTAGCAATGCAGAGAATTCTGATAGCAGATGCTGAATTTGATTTTTTGTTTTTCCCTTCTTGGAAGGGGTCAGGTACTAAAAAATGCTGATTCAGGGGAACTGTTAGTATTTTAGAGCTGATACTACATCTCCCTGTCCCTGTCTTTAAAGTTGTGTATACGTTTTGTCCCTGCCAGCTGCACAGCCAAGCATTTATTGGTGTGTTCAAGTGTTTCCTTTGTTACACCCTAGGCAAACCTATGCTAACCATAGCGATGAACTCACCTACAATACTGTTTTGTGTTCTGGCTTTATGGAGAGACACACACCTGTAACTTGAAGGCTTATGAAATGGAACCACCAGAGCAAAAGCATGATGCATTAATTTAAAAAAACTTTTTTTTACTGAAAATGTGAGGTTTTTTCCTGGTGTAACTAATACTTTGTGTTTTTTTGTAGGATAGGATTCCTACTTTAAGAAAAAAAATCTCATTTGCTCAATTTATCTGATTTCCCATTTGCGAGGTAATTGTATTCTTAGAAGCATGACTCTGTCACCATGCCTGGACAGGTTTTGCCTCGGAAACCTAGAATGTTGTTTAAAGTTGGATTTTTACATGTGATAGCCCTTCTTTTTAAGCAACTGACACTGGGGAATATTTAAGAGAGAAATGAGGCCAACACAAAAACACCGTGAGTTTATTGTCCTGTATGTAGAAACAGTATAGCCTGTACCTCTGTGTAACCCATGGGCTAAGCAGGCACAGAAAGACTTTCATATTTTAAGACAGACACAGAGAGCATATGATAGTTATTGTAATTTTTAATTTGACAGTGGAAGGCAGACTTGTAGTTCTTGCTATATTCATAGGCATATACAGTGATGTATGAGCTTCTATGAGAAACAAACTCCTACTAGGTCCTTAGTTCTTGTGTTTCTAAATAGCAAAGGAGAATTGTTCTTTGTAAGACGATGGAGGATAATCATGGGGATGTTCAGGAAGAGCTAACACGAGTTCCCATTTCTCAGGTTGTCTTTGGGGTGGTAGAACAGCAGAACCAGGCATACAGCACTATTACAACGACTATTAAAGAGAATGGTGTTCACTATTCAATGTAGACTTTTGTACTGCAACGGTCTGCATCAGTTTGTTGTCTAGTCTCCCTCTGCAATCAAGAGCGAGAAAGGTGCTTTTGGAACATTGTTCATCTCTGCATCAAAATAAAAAACAGGCTAGATGAACCTGTCCAGAGTTGTTCTGCTTTGGGATGAAATGAGCAGTTTTCTTGCAATGCGAGTTTGTCTCCATTGACTACAAAGAGAACACAGCGTGTCTAACTACGGTGCAGATGTCTACTCTGCAGCTGCCTTCCACCTAGTCTGTCTTTGCCTCTCAGAACTGGAACTTTCTGGTATGAAGGATGCCTGTCTTTTCCTATGTTTTGCCTCGTCAAGAGTGCACGTCAGCTACGAATCTATTATTTTTAATTAATCTTTTGCTACTTTGGAAGAAGAGCAGAAATTTGGGAAGAGTAGAGGAAAAAGCAGGGAGGGGGGGAAAGGACCTGTTTCTACTTTTAACAATAACTTATAGTTGTGTGCAGTCTTTCATCTGAGGCTGCAGGTTTTAACAGACCCTTGCAATTGGATGATATACCTGTGAGACAGTAAATAGAACAAGTTTACAGTTATGAGAACTATGGATGCTCAAAGCTCTGAAATCACTCAAGTGATTGAATATACGTAGCTCCCGATGTTTAACATCTGGTGTTGGCTGAAGTGCATTGCTCAAGGCCAAAATGACTCAATTATGACATAAATCAAACCCAAGAGTAAAGGCTGCCAGTCTTTTGGATACTGTGGACGTGCCTAGGACTTTCAAAAGTCATTTGGGCTCTCAGGACACCTACTGAGATCGAAATGATACAAAAGACTGCAGATCATGAGAGCCCAAGAGAACAGAGTTAGTGATTTTACTAAAACCAGATGTTTTCACAGTGTGATAACAGCAAGTAGATTTTTGAGTTATATAAACACCCATTTTGTGAACTGAGCTCTCCAAACCATGAAAGTATATTATCTGTGGAAAAATGTATAGTATTTTTGGGTTTCCTACAGATTTTTATTAGTTTAAAAATGAGGAAGCTTCTCCCTGTACAATTAGCAAAGAGTTCCTGATCCCTAGGTTGGTATATACTGCTCTGTCCATGGATTGTACTCCTTATAGGGGAAATCCTTTGGATTTTGTTCCTAACAAATGCCTACTTGTTAATTCCAATGACTGTTTAACTCTTGTGCAGATGTCGTGGAAAAAATTACCTGCATATTGTGAACTGGGATTTACACCAAAGCATCTGCTCTGTTTTTATGTCGTTGAGTGCCACAAGTCAGGTTTGTGAAATTTATGAGTACGTTTTGCCATGACACATGTGAGCCCTGATACATGAATCCTGCCTCTAGGCACAAGGTCCCTATTCCAAGACACCAGTAATGAGTGATTGCAGAGCCAAACATAGTAGGATGTTTTTTTCTAGTAGGCATACAGGTAATGTGGGATTAAATGGGACTGTAAAACACATTTACATCAGCACAGGTCCTGAACTGGAGCACTGGAAGGAGCACTGAGGGTTCTCTCAGTCCTGTCTCAGTCTCTAGATCCTGATAAGACTTCTGAATTTGTCCTACAATTTCATCCCAGCTGTCACTTGCTTGTTACATTCTCACAAAGTTGTTGCTGGGGCTGTGCTGTAACTGTAGTCCTAAACCAACAAATGCCCCATGCTAGGGTGGAAAACTCATTTAGAGATGACTTTTGCAGGACGGTTTCTTGAGCCTTTCACAGGGAAGTAAGGGAACAATTGCTTTCCCAGATGTCTGAATCCTATCACATTTAGCCACACTCCTCAGGCTTATCCAGCGCCTGCTAAGAAAAATGTTAGCTTTCTTTGATTCTTCCTTCCGTCTGTTGGTCACTCAGTAAGAGTAGACTATCTCTGATTGCTCGGAGAGGTGGCACTGCTGCATTAAAAGCCTTTTTCTCTGAAGCAGTACACCACAGTACAGAGGAATCAAGGATCTGTTTTGTCAAGGCTGAAACACAGAACAACATTTCTTTGCTTAGCACTTCTCATAGGGGTTCTGCTGGTTTCCCCTCTGCTCTTGCATGGAAAGGTGAAAACTCAAATATGTTGCTTAAGTAAGGAGAAAACTCTGTTAACCAAGTCTTTATCACTCTCCCCAGCCAGAGAGAAATTTGGGATCTTTAGTACCCCATTCTCCCTGGTGACCTGGATTCCAGGCAATGTAAAACAGAAGTAGAGGAAAGGCTTTGCCTGTTCAGTTCTTCTTTAATGGCAAGCAATTCTGGGCTATTTAAACTGTAATGAAAACAAAGTGAGTCGCTGTGACAGCATTGATAGCGCAGGGATCAGGGCGAAAGCAGTTGTAAACCCAGTGTCCTCTGACTTTGCTCACCCAGCTGCCCACACAAAATGCTGCAACAAAATGCATACAGAGGAAAGAAAGCCTTTAGCTTAGTTATGAAGCAAGACAAGTTCGGGGGTACAGGGTGGTGTGAGGAGAGTTCCATAAACACGGCAGTTGAAAGCAAACAGCCTCGTTCGTACTGGGCTTCAAGAGGGTCAAAGAGCACTAGCATGTCTTTCTGAATTACCTTCACAAGACAATCAGGTCAACCTTTCATTAATTTTGCAAACCAGATTTGATCCAATTGAGGGATTTTTCACAGTAAATTAAACAGCTGCTACACTAGTGAAGGATGTTTAAAAAGGAAGTTGAGCCTTGTTGTGAGCTGGGGGAAGGAAAGGGATGAATGAGTCAAAAGCCAAATCCAGACTTCTCCTCAGACTCTCGTTCTGAGTGCTGGTGGTATATGAATATATTTCCGACAAGCCTTAAAGAGGTAGTTAGAGGCAATGCCCAGTAGCATGAAAGGTATTAAAAATTTCCATGAAACCAAGAAACGAATAAGTAAACCCCTTAATTTCAACTGTACCTGTAGTTCACTTGTTCTCAGCAGAAAGAAAAAACACATGCTTTTATGTGTGGGGAGGAATGATCTACTGGAGCTGAAGAAAATGTACCAAAAGAGGAAAGAAGAGTTTGAATGACAAAGACCGGGGAAAAGAGCCAAAATAAAATGTAGGAAATGTGAGGAGAGGGTAGGCAAGAAGAGGAACAGAAATAATTGTGGATGGAATACTGTTTTTTTATTGTAACTTGTAGAATTTTTTTTTTAAAAAGGAAGGAAAAAACCCAATGTTGTCATGTGATTGAGGGTTATGGTAAATGGAAAGGCCAAAGGGAATAGCTGAACAACTTGCAGAGGAGACAGCTGAAGATAAACAAACCCCCAGACTTTCCCAGCTCACAAGACAGAAAGAAATGGGAGAAGACAGAAACCAAGTAAGGTCTGCAGGGGATGCGAGCTATGTCTCTGTGTAATGCCAGCAGAGAGACAGACCTGCCTTTTCATCTGTACAACCAGAGGCCCTCAGTTTCATGGGTATTACTTCTTCTCTCTTCTCAAACACAGGGCAGCTGAAGGAATAGACCTAATATTGTAGATGGCGATAAGAATTGCTCTGCCACTGAGATGAACTTCAATGCATTCGAGGCAATGAAGGTGAATTTGGTTTAGAAATTTTAAAAAATGTGCAGAATGTGCCATTTTCACTGGCACCCCAGGTTTAGGGAGATGGGGCAGACCAAATATCTCCTTTTCCTGCCATTCAGCTCACCTTCAGCACATGGGTATGCAGGTGTATGGTCACAGAAGCAAACAGTGCTTTGGTCCACTCAAGTGGAAAGTATGAGTGTAATGGCAACAATATTTGTGAGGTGGCACCCTGCTGCTGGCACAGCACATTCACAAATTAACGTAAGCTTTTGCTGTGTGTGTCTAACATGTTTTCTGCAATGCTTTCTGTGAAAGTCACCAAATCACACAGTGGCTGAGGCTGGCAGGCACTTACAGAGATATCTACTCCATCCCTGCTTCTCTGAGTAGCTCAGGGCTATATCTAGTTGAGTTTTGATTATCTCCAAGGATGGAGACTCCAAAACTTCTCTGGGCATCCTGTTCCAGTGTTTAACCACCCTCACAGTAAAAAAGTTTATCCTGTGTTTAGGTAATATTCCAGTCAGGTTCATGGCCTTTATGTTTGGAAATGATTTCCAGAGGAAATTGCTCCATCACTTTCCCACAGATTGTGCTGCGGCTGACAAACCTGTAGTTTCACAGATCCTCCTTCTTGCCCTTCCTGAAGATGGGAGTAACATTCACTTTGTTCCAGTCCTCAGGAACCTCTCCCGATCACCATGAGCTTTCAGTGATAATTGAGAGTCACCTCACAATGACACCAGCCAGCACCCTCAGCACCCATGGGTGCCTCCCATCATGTCCTATGGACTTAAGTATGTCCAGTGTGTTTAAGTGCTGTTTAACCATGTCATCCTCCATGGGGGGTAAGTATTCCTTGCTCTAGACTTTCCTTCTGGTCTGAGGGGCCTGATATGGCTGAAGGTTGATCTTACCTGTAAAGATCAAGATAAGAAATACCTTGGGCTTTTCCATATCCTTTGTCACTGGGGTCAAGCATCTAGGGAAAATATTTACCAGAGCTGAACATTTTGTGAAGAATTACAACTAGCTTCCCGAGAAGGATTGCCTTTTATCACTGTCATGACTCTTGACAATCAGAGGGAGTAAGCTAAGCAACACTCAGTAAGCTGCCCTGCCAGTTAGTCGTGGGAGTCCCAGCATTCAGGTACAACACCGTTCTGTAAACCTGCAAAGCCTCACCTGTCCTATCAAGGACTAATTTGCATAATCAGTCATTCCCACTAGGCTTAATTTCCTTAGGTAAATACACAGTACAGACATGGTATTGTGCTGAGAATGTACTTCCAAACTCAAAATCCTTACACATTTAGGTATCTATCCCAACCATTGTCCCCCGTCTGAGTCATTACAATGAACCATTCATGTGTGCTGCAAAGCTTTCGCTTGCTGCTTGCAGAACAGCAGAGAGAAAAGTTATGCTGTGTGGCTACACACCATCAAACAGGAAAGGTAAGAAACTCCAAGGCAAATTTTGCCTCCTGATGACAAGTGAAGTATTTTGTGGTAGTGCTGTCAATCAGAACTACCCCTGCCTTTGGACACTGTAATCAGTAGATCAGGGCTTCTCACGACCTTGTACTTTGGGACTGCAAGGAGCACATTCAACTCCTACTAGCAATGAACTTACCAGGACTCAGCCAAAGATGCTCAGCTCTTGCTGACATTTAAGTCCTTTTCTCCTTTGACCCTCAGTGATAAGAAGAGTGAAGGAGCATATCCTTTTGTCAGTAATAGCCTGTTTTGTAAGAACAAATTTAGAGTACCCTTCATTTTCCTCTTTTTTCAGCAGAATGCTTTTTGCTACTGGTCCTTGACAGTAGTACCTGGGATATAAATGATGTTCTGCTACTGTCCAAGTCTGTCCCAATTTAGCAAGGGAGGACATAGCCAGGTGTTCTGGTTTGGCTGCGGCCGGCAACAAAAGCGCCACATGGTCGCCCCTCCCCCTGCCAGGGTGCGGAGGAGAATGGAAAGAAAGAGGCAGAATCCGGTGGGTCGGGATAAGGGCAGTTTAACAGAACAGAAAACAAAGGGAACAGTAACAGCAACGATACAGATGAGGAGAAAACACAACACAAACCGC
>Ga0181612_132829_pt1 | contig 12105 bp, 16 predicted proteins | sample HoacroProtozoa21_FD_119630 | JGI IMG/M metagenome (GOLD analysis project Ga0181612, IMG submission 119630) | Hoatzin crop microbial communities from Cojedes, Venezuel. Combined Assembly of Gp0051906, Gp0051904, Gp0051908
ATGTGTGAAACCCAAGAATGTCCTGATCTTCAGAAAATGCTTTGTACTTCCCCCAGAATCAAGACTTCCCCTTTAAAGTGTCTCAGGGTGTTACAGATGAGGGTCTGGTGCTTGGAGTCTCTCCTTTCTCCTCATTATGCTGAAAGTCGGAGTGTTTTCCGTGGAGTACTGAGAGAGTGGAATTGTCATTTCTAATTTGATCTTTGCCGTCCAAAAGTCCAGGAAACCCCCAGACTCCCATAAATATTTCCTGTCTCTAAAGGCTTATGTGACATCCAGCCAAAATAAAGTGCACTCCTGGCACAGTTGTCCTCCAGCTTATGCCGTGTCTGGCAAACCATTTAGGTTACTGGACGCAGTGTTCCTTCTCCACACCACAGCGCTTCCAGCAGGTCCCAGCTGAGGTGCCCAGCATGCTTGTCTCTTTGCCCTGCATGTGACAAATTTCTGTCTCCTCTTCAGCACCAAAGCTGAGCCTGGAGTGCAGCGTGGATCTGCTTTTCCTGATGGACAGCTCAGCAGGGGTCACGCTGGAAGGGTTCCTGCGCTACAAAGCATTTCTTAAGAGGTTCCTCCAAGCAGTGATGGGCCGGGACTCACCGATGAACGTGGGGGTGGCCCAGTACGATAATGATGTTAGGATACCCATTGAAGTGGGCCAACACAAGGATGCATTCAGTCTGACGAAGAGCATTGATGCTTTGAAGTTCAGTGGAGGAGGAACCCTGACAGGCAGAGCTCTGCAGTACATTGCACAGCACGGTTTTAGGAGCACCCCAGTCTTTGCAGATGTACAGGATGACCTCCCACGTGTGGTTGTCTTGCTCACTGACTCCAAGTCGCAGGATCCAGTAGCAGAAGCCGCTAAGTACGCGAGGGACCGAGATCTCTTCTTGATTGGTGTAGGCAGCAGCTTTGTGAGAGCAGAGCTGACCGAGGTGACTGGCAATCCAAAGCAGACAATTGTCTACTCGGACCCCCACAACCTGTTCAACAAGATCCCAGAGCTGCAGAGAAGAATCTGCAGTGTGGACAATCCTGAAGGTAAGACTGTGATATGGACATTGTGGGATGAGTTTGTCAAACCATGAGGAGGTCTTCTGAACTCCACTGGAGAGGGGGGAGGGACAAAAGGATGAATGTCCTTGTTTGGTGTTAGTCACAGATCCAGGGACTAACCGTTCATCTCTGTGTTTTACAATGGATCTCTCTGTCTATTGGTATGAAAGGGTTGTAGATCACCCTTCACAGTCAGTGATCAGCAGTGATGAGTTTTGCCCACCGTTTCCCCTCACCTTGCTTTTTTTTTTGTCAGAAAGGACGACATGCATATTCTGAAAAATACCATGTTTGCACTCTTTTATCCAGGCTGCCAGGTGCAGTCTCTCGATGTGGCATTTGCAGTGGATGCCTCGGCTGGAGTTGGCCTGGAGAATTTTCTGCGACTGAGGGGCTTTGTCAGGAGCAGCTGTTTGCACTTCAGCGTCAACCGGGATGTCACCCAAATTGCCCTTGTGATCTATGGCAGCAAAGCTCACACTGTGTTCGCTTTGGACACCCACACGAGCAATTCAGCTGTCCTCCAAGCCATTGACCGGGTGCCTTTCCTTGGGAACTCAGCCTCTGCCGGCAGCGCCTTGCTGCATATTTATGGTGATGTGATGACAGTGCAGAAAGGAGCAAGACCTGGTGTCAACAAGGTGGTGGTGGTGCTTACAAACGGAGGTGGTGTGGAGGATGCAGCTGCCCCAGCTCAGCAGCTGAGGGACAACGGCATCTTGGTGTTTGTGGTTGCCATTGGGGACGCACAGAGGGACACGCTGCTGAGGGTTGCTGGGTCTCCCAACTACCTGCTCCACGTCTCTTCCTATGAAGACCTGCAGTATTACCAAGACCTTATCATTGAAAGAATCGGTGAAGGTGAGAGGGTGTCCCATCCTCACTCCTCATGCTGGTGCCACCAGCCATTGCTGTTGTAGGTTTTCTGATGCTTTACCGAGTGAGCTCGATATGATCTTTTGCATTTTACAAATGGGGGAGCCATGGCGTAGATATCTGGTGGCTACCCAAAGCAATCCTGTAGGAATAGGAACCAGCTTTCCTGAGATTCAGTCCAGTGGGTGAGATTGGACTTACTATGACTGGCTCTTTCCAGCCCTGCCAGGACTAGATTCTGTCTTCTCTGAAAGAAAAAGCAGTTTGCTCTTTTTCTGATGCTGCTTTAAACTTGTGGAATTTGCTGTGCATTACTGTACCCCCTCCAGTGTTGCTGGAGGGGCTTAATGGGACACGTTTCTGCAGCCAGCGGTGTTGGTCCCTGAGTGAGGTCTCTGCTGTCCTGTTCAACAGGTTTGTCCTCAGGTGTTTGTGAAGTGGTGAGTCTGAAACCTCATCACTCCCGTTCCCTCTTAGTGTCCTGCTGCTGAAGTTATCATGTAGGCTTTCAAGGTTTTATTTGTGTTGCACAGAATTTAATCCTAAAATCAGAATCTGCCTATCTTGAAGCCTGCAGATTGTTCAACTGAGGCCTTCAGACAACTTGTGATGAATTTTGTTTGCAGGACCAAATCCTTATCTCCAAAGTAGGAGGGAGGAATTTTCAAATATTCATGTAAAAGCTCATGTTTGTGCAAAAAAACCGAAAACCGAAAAAGGCCCTTTCTTCAAAACTTTGTGTCCCAAGGGCCAGTCCCCAGCTGGGAGAAATATTGATAGCAAGTTTGGAACACTTGTGTGCTGAGTGTGAGTGCCTGTGTTTGGTGGGAATCAGCATTTCGGAAGGGATAGCAGCCCTGGTTTGCCGACATCAGCAGTGGCAAAAGCGTGCTTCTAGTTAAAATGCCATGCTTTGTTTCCTATTCAAAATAGTCCGAGTTTCACATCTAGCTGTTTGCTTTTGTCGTGTTTTAATCCATGTGTAAGATCAAATGAAGAAGCATGTTGAGCTTCAGCACAAAGGTCCTCTTCATCTCTGGGCATGCCCATGACTCCTGCAGGGTTAGAAAGAAGGACAACGCCGTCCCTTTGGGGTGAGGAGCCGGTCTCCTGGCAGGCTCTGCAGGCGGTTTCTACCTGGAGCTTTTCAGTGTGCTCCCGTTGCAGTGGTATTTTCAGCTGTGTTGTTACAAAAACAATCTGCTGTACCATGAAATTAAGTACAACGCCACGGATGAAGGGGAAGAGACGGCAAGGTTCAATGAGTCAGGATAATGACGTATTGTTTCCTGAGACCGAGTTGCTGCTTTCATTTCATGTGCAGGTAATCGCTGCTTGTACGAGATAGGCTGGGACCAAGGGTGATGTAAAGATAAGCCCTTCATTCAGTCTGCTACTCCCAAGTCCAAGACTCAATAGCAGAATTATTGTCTGTGAAAGGACTCATGATAAAAGTATTTGAGAAAGTCTCTGCCTCTGGACACCTGGAATGTCGTATTAGTTCTGAGACTCAGCTGAAAAGAGACCAGAGTAGAATGACCTGGGGTCTAGGAGAAAAGATCCCAAGTATTAAATATATATCAATCTGATTAATGGAAATACAAGCTCTTGGCGTTGTCAAAGGGTATAATCCCCGAAGGACAAGAAGCTTATTCAGGATGATGGGGTGTTAACAGTAGGCTTGAGTTCAGAGAAATGGCATCTGGGCAGAATAGCACCATTCCCCCAAACAGGGAGCGTGAGGTTGTGCTGTGGAGGAAAGTGGTGGGTGCATGGCATGTGGGGCAGAGCACCATGGAAAAGCTCTCTGGGGAGCAGCCAGCACCTGGAAGATGAGTGGTGTCTCCAAGAGATCCGGCTTTCATTGCCAGCGGCTCTACCAACCTACAATGAAAGTGAAAGTGTCCGTCCTGGGGATATGCTGTCAGGCAGAACCCCATCTGAGATGTCCCATGATGACAAAAATGTTGTTGAACCCAGCTCGGCTCTGTATAAAATCAACAGGAACTAAAGATTGAGATATCTCAGATCTAGGATTTGACTGTCAAAAAACTGAATTTCAATTATGATTTTGTTAATGTTAGGCGTAGGTTGAGAGTTGATGTGCACACACCATTATCTGTTCAGGGAGAACGAGCATAACGTGTGGTAAGCTGTAGTAACCATCCTGATGGATAGGGGATAGAATTTATATTCTTTCCTTCTCCTTTTCTTGCTCCCTCTGTGCTTTTTCTACCTCGGAGCAAAGGGCAAGTCTAGCAGCTCAGGACTCTACACCATGTAGTAGTTCAGCAGAGGAATTTCACACCCTTACCAACACTGCGGTGGTTTTGCCAGCAGACTGGAAGCAAATCCCTCTGGGATGCTGCTACTTAACCTAATGTGTTCACAGCAAGGCAGCATGAAACACGGCCAGCCCTGCTGACAGCTGGGCTCTGCTGTGTTAAGAGGGTTGGGGAAGCTGTCACTTACTTCACAAGAACAGGGCTAATAACAGCTTGGACTGTGGTTGCAGGCTTTACTCTCAAACCTCCTAGAAAAGAAGCCCAGAAATTTTCCCTGTGTTGTTTTCCATTCATGCCATCCCTGCTTCCCAGCTGACCTCTTGTCCTTGCATCCTCTCTGGTAGAAACTCGGGTCCTCTCCAGAGCAAAGTGGGGTTTGAACTCCAGTGGCATTCGGGGTTGTAAACCGCTTGGAGCAGGGCATGTGTCTTGCTCTGCGTTGGTGCTGTCTGGATGTGGGGGGCTTAGAGGTGCTCACGTGTTCAGTGCACAGCTCTGAAGATGTTCCATTCTGCTTCTCTTTGACATGCAGCCTAACATGGCATCACTCCTTGAAGCTTTATTAGGAATACTCTCCTCCAGATTAGAACATCTGGCAAAGCTGTTCTTCCTCTTCTCTAGGTTAAACGCAGAGGAGTTTGTTCTGTGTGTCAAGATAGGACTGTGAGCTCGTACCCTCTGCCATGTTAATGTGGTTTTCCAATCCAATTAGCCCTAGATGACATTTGTTGATGTCTGGGATATACAGCTGCTGTTATTTTTGCATCATTCCTGATGGATGTTGGTCCTAGCTATTAATTCTCCGTAGATGTGCCTGAGCCTGCTGTTCTGCTTGTGTTCGTTGCAGAAGCAAAAAGCCCCGTGAACCTGTGCAAACCCAACCCGTGCATGAACCAGGGCATATGCATCCTTGGGCCTGGGAGCTACCGCTGTGAATGCCACGGCTGGGAAGGACCCCACTGTGAGACCAGTAAGGATCAGCAGGTGGCAACCACGGCAGATATTGCCCATTCTGCCCAGCCCTCTGAACAGGCTCTACATCTCCACCTCACCCTCGAGCAGAGATGTGTCTGTAACTCTTGGACAGCTGTCTGGTGGCCGGATCTTGGTGCTGATGTGGCCTCTGTCACACGGAAGGTGGAGAGGTTTGGGCTGCTGAGGGGAACAAGGGCTTCTCTGAAGAAGCCGTGCCCTGTTTTACACATTCACTGAGCGACTTGGCTGTGAGGGGACCCTAGAAGGTCTAATAATTTTAGTAATCTTCTTCCACTCTGTTCTGTTCCTCTTGTCCCTCTGCCCTGCTAGAAGAAGCAATCCCTCCTTGACTCCCAGGGTGTAAATCTCTGACTCCCTTTTAATGGGAGGGAGCTGTTTCTGTCGGAGTGTGACCCCCTCCCTGTTGCTTTCGGGGCTTTCCATGGTGCAAAGGCCTCCCCATTGCCCTCATCCTCTTCAGCAGGGGGGCAATGGCCGGGAGATGGTGGGCCTCTGGCCTCTGGTCTTGTGCCCATAGTGGGAAGTTCTCAGTTAAGTGGGTTTCCCCCTTGCCCAATATTGTGCTCTTTACCTAAGCCCAGGAGTTCTGACTTCCACCCTATGGCCTCTAACGTCCGTCAGCTAAGGCCAAGAGGATGCTTGTTGGGTTGTAATGAGTGTGAGCTTATCCCTTAGTCCTAAAGCCCTTATCCCATGTCTGTGCTTCTCTTCTGCAACAGGAGTTCTCCGAGGTGGTTCTCCAAGATCCCCAGTCCTTCCTCCGCACTCCCACGTGCAGTGGAGTCCAAGGGAATCGCAGCGCTTCTCCAGAGCCCCCCGGCACACCAGAAGGAACATGGATCATAGACATTGACAAAGATGGGCCGAGTGTTCCAGTTCTCCATCCAGGGATGCTTAGTGCCACTGGCAGGCATGATCCAGCAAGCCACCCTTGGCAGAGATTGAGTGGCTCCAGCACAGGGACTGTGCTGAGGCCATTCCCAGTTCCTGCATTGCACTCTCCTTCTGTTTTAATTGAAGTAAATATTTGTGATTAAGTATTTATTATTGGCATTTTGCATTTCCTCATCTGGATTCTAGTGTCGTGTGATTATTTTTTTAGCAGACTTTGTGAGCGACCTCTGAGTTAGTCTAAAATCATGTAGAAGTCTGAGCAATTGTGGAGCTCCTGCTGAAGGGGTATAATGTAGATTATGCACTGGCAGCCAGGTGCTGAAGTGAATAGCTTGTCACACGCAGGAAGGCAAATAAGAGGAAGAGGAAGGAGAACTGATTACAAGCCTCTATTCTGTTTTGTAAGTTGTCCACGCCACTTTCTTCTCTAAATTTACTTGGAGTGATTGAATATGGTTTAGTTTCATGGGTATTTTGTAGCCATGTATTTTTTATAAGGAGAGGTTTGAAAAGGATTTGTTTTGCAAGAGCATTTAATGGCTTATGTAACTCCAAAGCAGAGCAGTGACAGTCAGTATGTGTTGCTGGTTTTATCAGGTGCATTGACTATTTTTCTCCTAGATTTGACCAGGTCAAATCCAGTTACCTGTGCTGCAGACACACCAAGTAAGGGCAATCCCTCAACCGTTTGCAAACAAAGGTCTTCTGGTCTGTCGTAGGCTCTGGACGGAGCCATGGTTTGTACCATCCTGCTGGTCTTTGGACCTTGGCCTGTCTGCTTTCAGATTTAACTCCATTCCTCCCCTCCCAGCCTCACACTTACCTGCCAGCCACAGTCTGACCTGAGGGGACAGGACCAGTTCAACCGCCTGAGCAGCTTCGCATGGGTGCTGGGAGCAGAGCGTGGCAGGCAGCGTCCAGGTCAGAGGAGGAAGAGGCCTGGACCTCTCCTCCCAGGTCTCATCCACCCCTTCCTTTCTACTCCTGCTGGCCACCTCTTTGCTCTCTCCTTGCCAGTGCATGTTTTTCTCTTATTCCTTCTTTTTTGCCCAGTCCAGGTCAAGTCTTGCCGCTTCTTTTTGGTGCTGTTTCTGTGGCTCAGAGCTTTGCCATGTTGCTTTGCTCTCCTTTTGAAGCTGGCTGGGGAGAACAGCGTGCTTGTCCCAGCCTGAACCCGGATGAATGAGCTGAACGGCGTTTCTGCCTCCCCTTGTTGTTTAAAGCTGATCTTGTCCCCAGCGCAGCAGTGGTCTCTGCAGCGCAAGTTGAGCTGCTGGTGGGCTGTGATGGTTCACGTGTCTCCAAAGACAGTTTGGCCACATGCCTGCATCCTTCAGAGCATCAGTCTCACTGGATCACTAGATCAGTTTGCCCAGGAAGGTGTAAAATTTACGCAATTGCTCCCCTGGGGCCCATGGTTCACAGTCGGGTTGTTCTCTGCTGCCTTTCCCATGGCGTCCATCACCTCGGGAGAGCAGGAGCGGCTCTGGGCAGGGCCAAGGCAGAGACATCAACTGTGACTGCCAGCAGTCCTGAAAATACCATCTTTTGTTCCCAGAAGAGGAAAAATCCCTTCACCCAGATGTCCTGGCCCCGTGTTTGAATGGTAACATTAGATGCACAAAGAGAGACACAGATTACTCTGCAGGTTCGTTGTCAGAAGGAGAACGGCATAAAGCACTCTCGGGGATGAAAGCTGGCACTGGGACAGAAGCAACAGTGTTGTACCTTGTGGGAGAAACCAGGCTAGGAAACAGGAGAATTTCCTCTTTCTTTTCACTGTCATTTTAATAGATTGTCTGTGTCCCTAAGGCACGGCAAAATAGAGGCTTAGTGGAAGGGCTGGCATTTGGGATAGAAAGAGAAACTAATTATTTATGTTACTTCGGCATGGCTGTAGCTAAGCATGGCCTCTGCTGGAAAACTATCAGTTGTCTCTTGTTGTGGGGAGAACGGGCTAGATCAGACTCCCAGCTGACACCCAGAGACATGGTTTGTGTTTTATGGTGCAGAAGTGCCCATGGAGGCGGCTGGCTTCCAGCCAGACTGCTCTGGAAACCCTTCCCAACCTCCCTGCACGTCCTCTGTTGTGTGGAGGGTCGGCGAGACCATGGCTTCTCGCCCTCGCTGCCCTGCTGTGTCGCTGGGTTTGCAGCTCCCCGGTGGTTTCCACGCTATGGTTCGTCTCTAACAGCGTCGGGAATTCGCTCTGTACAGGCGTTTGTCCGGTGCAGGATCCGTCTTCCCTCCCCAACGGAAGCGTATTTACCGTGCCTGGCACGCAGCTCTGGAGCTGGAATGTGCTTCGCTGCCCTCATACAGGTGCCTAGAGCCTTTTCCTTCTACCTCTGTTGCCTCAGGATCGTTTGTACAGTGCTGCTGAGCGCTTTGCCTTCTGGCAAATGTGGTTTGGTGTAACCTCCATAAGTTCTTTTTATTTTATTACATAGTTAATAAGTACATTTTTAGAGTGCATGAGCTTTACTGGGACAAAGGATGCTTGCCTGGGTCCTGAGTTGGGTGAAACTCTGCATTTGTACCACCCTGCTGGTTTTAGGCACAGCTAGAATGCTGGATGGGATACATCTGGCCCTGGGCATCAGTTTCTCAAGTAGAGATGGTGTGAAAGGTTGGAAACTCATGGAGGAGTTTTGGGAAAGCTGGTGCCTAAACCCAGCCCTCAGCCTCTGGGTGCATCTGGCTTAGGTGTCAGTGCCCAGAATGCCCCAGGGATCCCCATGTGCCAGGGATCTACGTGTGCTGTGACTGTGGCCTTCCTCCCAGATGTGGCTGAACGCTGAAGCCTTGGATGGTTGCTCAGATGTGCTCTGGCAGCAGCAGCACCCACCAGCTCTTCATTTGTATGGGACTTTGCAAGGTAAGGAGGTGTTGTGGCATTGGGAGGAGATGGGAAAAGCCAAGCTGTTAACAGGATCAGGGTATATGGGACGGTCTTGGAGAGACCTGCTGATCCCATGGGCAAGCAGGACATTGCTGAGCAGTTGTTGGACCTGTTTGCTTTTTTAAAAAGACAAAATGAGTTGAAGATCCTGGCTAATTTCTAGGCCCTTTCTCCTCCACAATTTAGTTAAAAAAGAGTAAGGAAGGTACTTGGGTCTGTGACATGATCTCTTATTAAATTCACTCTCACGGACTTGCTTTGACTCAAGCAGAAATACTTCATGAGAACTCACCTGATGGGAGCTCGTTCCCTTCAGGCGGGGTCGGTGTCTGAGGCTGGCTCAGCCACCGAGGAGGTGGGGTCCCTGCGAAGCCAGCGCTGATTCTGTCTGGCGTGTGGGGAGCGCAGGGGACGCCGTCTGTGCTAGGTCCTCGTCAGATGGCTGGGCTGTCACTGCCGGAGCTGTGAATTACTCTCGCTCTGTAGGGTTGCTGGATGAGCCTTGGCTGGTCGCCGGCCATGTGCTGACTTCAAGGGACAGCCTGCCTCTCCTTTAAGAAACTGCAATTTAAGTGCCATGAGTTTCACCCCCTTTAGTCTTACCTTCCCTCAGCAAGCAAAACCGTGCCTGTTTCTGATGACTAAATGTGTGTGGTGCCTGTACTGTAAAGGCTGCAGCCGGGGACCTGGGCTTCGGAGCCCGCTGTGCCACCCTCCCTGGGCACCGACACTCAGGGCCAGGCTGTGAGAGGCACCGCAGCGCTGGCACTGGGTCTGCTGATGCTCTCCTTAAAGCCAGCTGGCTTCTTCAGCTCCCTAAAAGCCTGCAATATTATTCTCTTCAGTAGAGGTAAATTAATTTGATTTATACCCCCAGACAACTTACATAAACATTCAGGCCAACTCCTCCACCAATAAGAGAAGGATTTTTTTTATTTTTCTTTAAAATCTGACACTTGTGTCGTTGTTGAAAAATCAAAGTGCCCACTAGCCCTCTTGGTGTGCGAGGCAGGCTGATGGGATCTCCCAGTAGCTCTTGCAGGGTTGCGCCATGTATCCAAAGCAAGAACTGGAGGTACTTAGGTGAGACATTTGCTAAGAGAAATTTTTTGTAGCAGCAAATTCCTTCCAGAGGAATGCAGACGTCAGCTTGTGGCACACCGTGGGCCCCATGGCAGCCTGGCTGCATTGTGCACAGACAAGAATTACACTGGGAATAAGTAACGAAGCGGTACCAGTAAGCATTAAACTGCATGTTTTCCTCAGCGGCAGTAGGAGCTCTGCCTCCCTACACAGCCATGTCTTTGGGCCCAGTCTTTCAACGTGGTATTTTGTGGGGTGGGACTGCACTGGGTCAGGCTTGAGGGCTTTGTGGTGCTTGGGTGCGCGAGCCCTTTAGTCTGGGTGCAGCCATGACCCTTGGCAGCTGTGTTTGCTGCCAGGATGCTCCCCGGGGATGGAAAGGCAGAGGGGTGCTGGCGCAGCTGGAGGCGATGCGGAGGGGTTATAAAGCAGCCATAGGTGGTGGGCAGCGCTGTGAGGGAAGGACAAAAGCAACTGCTGCCACCCTTTCAGCTCACAAAAATAGCAATCCCAAATCCAGTTCTTTTGGGATTCCTGGGCTCAGAGGCTGATGGGCCGCTAATGGGCTTGTCGGCAGGTTTCCTAGGAAAGGCAGGGGAGCAGGACCTTCCCCAGGACTTTGTGCAGTAGCTGCGGTGCCTTCACAAGCTTTCTGCAGCTTTCTGCAGGAGGGGAGCTAGCAGTGGTACAGCCACCGACAGGGATTTCACAAACGCATCTGGTTTGGTGTCTGTTCCGTAAAGGCTGGCCTCAACCACCGTCTTTACTGACTCTTTTCCTCCCTTTCCAGCTGAAGCCGGTCCTGGCTCTCCCTTCGGCGGCTGCAGCAGGCACCGAGCGCTGCACACAGTTGCTATCTAGTGGCCACAGCAAGGCAGTGGATGCGTTTTTCTCTGCTGCTTTTGTGCAAGAGGACTGCGCTATGGAGACACAGGCAAGGAATCTGTTACATGTGTTCATGCAAATTGTCAGCGTTCTTGCTGTTTTTCAGTTAGATGTCTGAAAATATTTCTGGTTGATGGCGCGGTCACTATAAAGGACTAAATTAGTTAAGATATAACCCACTGCAGTTGTAGACTGCCTAGCTAAGGGACTTTCTAGTAACTAACAGCGGTTTGATGTGCATAAAATCTACAGGAAAGTAGAGCAGGGACAAGCCACATTTACAAAGAAAAAAACACATAATGTAATATACTCAACATTTTATTATAAAACCCTCTAAAGCGCCACTTTATAGGTCACAGTTACAACAAAGGAAATGCCTTGGGTTAGGAACACGATGGGGACACAGAGACATTGTTTAACATTTCTTGCCTGTGGAACATGTGTTGCTCAGGACTTGCCCACGTTTACCATCCCCTGATGGAGATGTCCCAGCAGGACCACTGAAGTTGACTGGGCTGTGGTGGGGAAAGCAGAGCTGCTCTTGTCCATTGCTGTCTCAGTACCACTGTGAAATGCCTGGACACCTTCTGGAGGATGGCAGCAGGGTGTAGGGCGAGGACATGGTACCACACATATATCTGCGGTGTAGAGGGGGTTTCCTGCCAGCACATCATGGGTCAAAATAAAAGCTTCATGGTGTCCATGGCCTCCCTGTGCTTTGGAAAGTCCCCTGGGTCCTGAACCAGACATTTCAGTGGTTTATTTGTATGAGGTTTTTCCTATGTGCAAACCTTGCACAGGGAAAGGCCTGACAGCTAGGGCCAATGAACTCCTCCTAAAGCCTGGGATTAGCAAATCCCTCCATTCTGCACCACAGCAGAGACTTCCAAAGTGAAATTGGAAGCAAGGGCCCCTTCCTTGCCTCCAGGATACCCTGACCAAGTGCTGTGTTGCACCCTGAATCACAGAATGGTAGGGGCTGGAAGGGGATCTCTGTGGGTCATCTGGTCCAACCCCCCTGCCGAAGCAGGGTCACCTACACCATGATGCCGCGGTCCTTGTCCAGGTGGGCCATGCACATTTTCAAATAGTGAGGCCTGGCACCACACCACTGGAGGCTGATCC
>Ga0181612_172123_pt1 | contig 12104 bp, 7 predicted proteins | sample HoacroProtozoa21_FD_119630 | JGI IMG/M metagenome (GOLD analysis project Ga0181612, IMG submission 119630) | Hoatzin crop microbial communities from Cojedes, Venezuel. Combined Assembly of Gp0051906, Gp0051904, Gp0051908
AAAAAAAAAAAAAAAAAAAGAAGAAGAAGAAGAAAAAATCCTGAATCTGACATTTTAACCTGAGCCAGCTGTAATCATTATGCGCCCGGTGACTTTCATCCTACAGTGTGCTTTGTTCACGCCATTGCTAGGTTTGTCACTGTCTCAGTACACTGTGGCTCCTCCCCACGCGTGAGATGAACATTGAGACCAAGGACACCACAGCCTCTGGAAAGAGAGGCAAGAAGGCAGCCCTGGGGAAAGAGCAGCAGCAGGAATGGAAACAACAAAAACCTGTATGTTCAGAAACATACCAACAAAAAAAGCTTTTGCTGCTTCCTTCCCTAGAGCCTCTCAGTCCTTTCCTCTCCCTGCCACAGATATTGCAAATTTGGTGTGTTTGCTGGGGAAGGAGGCTACTCCCTTTCCAGAAATCACAAGCGTATTTCACTCAGAGCTGAACGAGTGCTTCAGAATAGAAGCCACTGCCCCCGAATGTTCATCTCCCTCCATCTGTACACAAGCCCTTCCTTCCAGCCTCCTTTAAATTTTCTAGTCAGGGAGATCAGGGTTGTTGGGTTTTTAATCTGCTCCTCACAGTTTCACATACAAACCTTGGCTTCAATATTTGGATACAGTTCCTGTCTTCTTTTTTTTTTTTTTTTTTTTTAATACTCTTTTTAAGCCAAGTCGCTGAGTGAATCGCAAAGGGAGAGAATTCCAAGAGCGTTAGCTTCTCTGCTGTTCCCAGGGCAGCTCTGGGCCAAAATAAACCCCTGCTGTGCCAGCAGCAGTTACTTACAGTCAAACACAGGCATCACAGCACTCTGCATCTTCCCAGTCCGAACCATCTCCCATTTCCCTTAATAGATAAAGCCTCCTTAGAGATTTCCCACTTCGTCTCCAACTGCACCCCTTCCCATGTTTTGCTTGAGTCACAAAATAACCATGAGAAGTGAAAATGGTGAGAAGGTAAATATCCTGTCTTGGATCCAGAAAGTCTCTGTCCAGAGCATATCCTGCGTTGCTGCAAAGCTTTTCCATTCCCACCCTTATTTCTGCTTCCTCAGAAAGGATTTGTTCCCAGTTTCAGAAACTAGCAGTTTACACTGTGCCTTCCCCTCCACTGCCTCTGTTCACATAGAGGACTTGGATGCCTAAATCAAATTCCTGCTGAAGAACTCAAGGAACAAATGGCCACTGCTTCACTGATCTCGGGATTTCAGTCAGACAGGACCAAAATTTGCATTCTGGGCAGAGAAGTCTCAGTAAGAGATACGTCACCAAAGTCAGTCATTACATAAAAGGTGGAATTATTTTTACTTTCTGGAGAGAAGCTTAATCTTAAAAGTTTAAGCCACAAAAAGAAGCCTGTTTCAAGGGCCGTTTGATCAAACTAAAAATTATTCCAACTTTAAAGATTTTTATATCGTTTTCTCAAACATTTCACAGTAATTGTAAGAATTTTCATCGTTACTTCATTCTTCTAGCCAGTTTGTACCAGTTGTGTTCACACGCATTTTACATAAGCATTTATACCACAAATTCTGGTGACTATCACATTTACAGAAAGTGAATTTCAAATGTTTATGGGCAAAAGTCTGTAGGGGAAATGTCTAAGCAGTTGATCAAACAGGAAAGACAAACAACACCATGACAATTACTGTTTGGGTGACTGTCAAATAATGGCATAAATCTGTCCATAAGCAAGTCTGAGAGATCCAAAATTTCACAAATTTGGAAAAAAAAATTCTGATCACTCGTAGTGCATAGGCAGCAAGTAAAACAAAGGAAACTGTGTAGATTAAAGGAGCAAATTAGACCCATAGTTGCCTAGTCATCTTCAGCACAGAGGGTGAGGAAGCCCCACATTCCAGTTTGTATGAAGTGTGCTTGTAAATATTCAGGAAAATACCACTGTCCAACCTATCCAGAGACACTATTTCCCCAGGTTTTTTTCAACATGTCTTCAAGTGACATGTTCTGAGACCAGTGATTTCCTGCCTGGAAAGGCTGGTCTGAGAAACAAGAGTCGAAATGCTCTAGACCCTGTCCCCCTTCCTTAGGAAAGCACTGTCATTCAGATCACTCTGATTCTGAAACAACACCACAGCAAACCACAGGCTTTTAGAACATCAAGGCATCAGAGAAAGCATTCTCCTTAGCATGGTCATAAAAACCTGATACTGTTTTTGACCATTCAGTTGTGGACTGAAGTGTCTCAGCCTGAACAAGAAGGCAAAGCTGTGGACTCCTCATTCTCTCACACATACACATACAGGCACTTTTTTGTAATGGGTTGTGCTCTAATCACAGCTCCTCCTTTGCTCTGCTCTGTATTTATTTCTCAGCGTGCCTAGCTCCAAATACCTCCAAATACCACTGCAGCAAATCCTCCAGTTCTCAATGGCAGTAACAGTAGAAGGGACCTTTTTATTCAATACAATTGCTAACAAGTCGTAGAAATTGATTAGTCTTTTCCGTCTGTGCGGTTTTTTTCTCGCGGTTGCAGGCCCCTCTCACTTCCACCATGATCCTTTTTTCTATTACTCTATATCCCTTCTCTATTTCTGTATGAATCTGACTTTTCATTTTCCTTGTTCACATTCCAGCTCTCTCTCTCCCTGACTCACAGTGGTACTGGAACATGCAGCAGGAATATGATGGATGATCACCTGTCACAGCTTGTTTATTATAATTCAGACAATCAATTACACATCCCTAATGCTGGTTGTCCCGCTGGAAATTTACATGCTCAGCACAGACCAATGTGAAAATGGAATCTCATTTGCCAAATGTCTTTCCATGGGTACAGCATGATGATTACAGTCTAGTTCTTTCAACAGTTGTGTATGTCTGACAATGTCATCACTTACTGCTTGCCACAGGTCACATTGCTCCAAGGCATTATTTATTGTGTTATGCAGGCTAAGGCTTTCAGAGGACAAAGATGTTGCTAAAGCCACTATGCTCAAGGCAGGCCGACAAGGTAGATCATGCAGCAGGCACATGGTTTCAGAACCCATCATCAGCCTTTGTTTCCACTGGTGTGACTCCTTGTACCGTCTCCACCTTCTTTTCTTTTATGGATGACTGCCTTGTATTAAAGGAGTGTCTTGCATTGACAGGCAGGGGTCTGGCAGGGGAAATGCTGTTCATGCAGTTAAATAATCCCTGGACAGCTAGTGATTTAATAAGAAGCAAAGGACTGCAGAAAAATGATACACTGGGGAAAGCAAAAAGGGGTTGTAAGTGTTGAGCTAAAATGCTGTGAATTAGTGGGTGCTGAACCTGCTGGGAAAGGTTTAAGTGCCTTTTACTGACTAATTAGTCAGGCAGGGTTCATTCTTCCATCTAGGCAGAAAGGAGGTGGGAGATCCTACAGAGAAGAAGGTGTAGAGTATGGACTGAGCAAACCATCCTGGGAAGGATTTGATCTGAAGTAGCCAAAAACTTCATGAAAAGGAGGGGAACTTAAATTTCACATGCTAACTGTGTTTATGACAGGTTGAAGAACACACAGGTTTCCGTAAACATCGGTTTTAGAAATAATGTGGGATGCGTCAGCATGCCCAGCAATGCACAGAGACACATTCACACGCAAACATACATAGGACGTAAAGGAAATTTCCTCTCGCTTAACACGGGGAAAGGCAGGGAAAGGAAGATACCTCTCCTAGCTAGGAGCCAGGCTTCTAACATCTTCCTGTTAATGGGAGAGAAGGACGCAGGAACTGTCCCGTTAAATCATCTTGCTGATTTAGGCTTGCCATTCTCTCACACAGAAGTCAGTTGCCTCCGTCTACATCTTTCTGCTCAACCTAGACAGACTGGTTTGGGTTCTGTACCTAAATCATACCCACAAACTAAGCATTCTGGGAAGACTTGGGTGGAAGATGGATAGTGACTTACTAGACTGATTCCCTAAACGTCAGTCTGTCTCAGTTGTGGAGGTGGTTGAATCTTTTCAATGTAGTAGTTAATCTGCCCGATTAACTGCTTCACCTAGTCAAAATTATTTTAAGTACTCAGCATCTAAATGGTTAATCTGAAGATCTGTGAGCACAAAAATATTAGCGTAATCTGCAGGAAAGTCATGCTATTTATGACACATGAAATAAAAATCTAGATTAAATAACAAGTTTCTGCTCCTTCAGTAAACAGGACTAACCTTAAAAAGGGACGGCCTGTTGTTCAGAATAACTATCTTCTCAAGGTGGAGGACAAGCAGTGAAATGGTGTAGCACTGATGACACTTTTTAATATCTCACGAGCCACCTACCGGTGTTTTCTCAGTTCTGTGTGCATGAGGTAAGTGAAGAGGCCCTTTATTCTTCCTCACAAAATAAGGGCAAAAGAAAGTATTTAGCTTTCATACGAGAGTTATGTTCCCTGTGTGAACAGATGCGTGAGAAGTAGTTGCCTGTGACAGCAAAAGACTGGAGCAGATGAATTGGGAAGATCCTCAGGAACCTTTGTTCCTAATGATACCATTTGTATATCCATGGGATAGGGTTCAGCAAGTCTATGTGCAGCAGATCATGTTAGTTATGTATTCATACGTTAAAATCTCTGTCTCAGCAGCACTGTGAGAAGTAGTGTTGGTTGCAAACCCTGCTGAGTCAACTCAAATCACGACAAAGTGCTCTCACTCTCTCTGCATATGTGTGTATATATATACACACACACATATATGGATTGACTATGGTGGTTTTGTTTTTAAGTAACCTTTTTTTTTTTAAACAGAGGATCAGCACAGTTAGCACTGAGGGTACATGTGCATCTAATTTCACAAATGATACAAGAGCATGTGAAAGGGCTCAAGTCCTTCTTACATACCAAAAGGCTTCCTGTGCTCCTGTGAGTTCTGTATGAGTTGGCATAAAAAAAGTCTGCTGAGGGGGTAGGAAGGAAATGGAGCAATCAAGTGTGTAAGGAGTCACTGCTACCCACAGAGGGAAATGTTATTCTGAAGCTGGCTGAAGTGAATCATGTTGAACCCTCAGTCTCTTTTTTTTTTTTTTTTTTGCCTGCTCCTATCTTCAAAAAGATGCATTAGTTACAATTAGGAAGAGAAGTAAACAAATGTTAGCTCTTATTGCTATGAAATCCTAATTGTATCACACAGACAGCCTGGCATAAGGAAGGCCACCTCTGTTGCGTTATATGTGGGATATGAAGCTGTGCTGAAACTTTCGGAGGGAGTGCTGCGTCATCACCACTACCTGACTTGGTAGAATAGCAGGGCTGTGGGGATCAGAATAGTGTGAGCTGTCTTCAGGCACTTAGTGAAGTAAGATTGCAAGATGGGCTCTGTGAAACAAGGCATGTTCTGGGACACTTCTAGTGAGGATGCAGCACTTGCTAAGCCCAGTGCTAACCACAGGCTGGCTGGAACATCTGCAAGACTGTTCACTAACTGGGCTGCTGTCTTAGGCAGCCAGCCCTGATGACTCCTGTGCCTGGTTCTGAGGCAAGACAAGGGAAGACACTCATCAGATTCTGCGCTTGCATTAGGACATACAATGGTCCGTCCGTGCCAGATGCTTTATTCGGTCTGTTCTGCCTGGAAAGGGAAGGACACCTTGCCTCTATGACAGGCAGGATACCTAAGACAAACACAGCTACATAGGCCAGGGAAGGCCTGTGTGCTCCCGGGGGAGAGGAGTGTTCTCACTCTTCTCCACCAGCTACAAATTTAGGAGGTGCCACGAGACTCAATCCCAGACAGAGGTGCTGCCAGAAAATCCAATCAATTAAAGAACTTTTTTTTCCTAAACAGGCAAATGGTAAAACTGTTACCCTGTGAAACAGTCAAATTCTCATGCTTACAAGTAAAGTTACTTTCCTGCTGCCCCAAAAAACTTCACTGCAAGTGGAATTTTAGTTTGCTTATTACAGTGGACTCAAATTACACCAGACGTTTAATTTCTCCTCACTCTAACTGGTGTTTTGCTGCTCATGCAACTCCCACTGTGTTTTACAAAACAGATTCATTTTTACACTATTTTTGTTACTTATTTGCAGCATAGTAGTACTGAAAAGTTCTCCATCAGCTCAATTTTTGACTGTTAGACACCATACAATCACATGAAGAGGGACCACCTTTATATCAAAGAATTATAGTCAAAACAGACAATGCAGACAAAGGGCAGAAGACAGAGAGAGGCAGAGGGAGATTACTTGTCCAAGGTCAAAAGTAGAGCTGGTAATCTTCCTATTCTTATCCCATTATTCAAACCACTAGGCAAAACTGTCTTCCTAGCCTCCTCTCTCACCAGTTCTCATCCACCCTCTAAATCCCCCCCAACTCTGCAGCATGTAAACTTTCTACAAATCAGTAACACATGTAGAGAGGTCAAATGCTACCCCATGCAAAGGATATGATGAACCTGTCTGGAAAAAGTGACTCAAGATACTTATGAGACATTGCATATTGTCATAGGACTGAAGTATAAAAATGGCTCGGTTTGTTCTGTAAGGCTAATCTGGCAAGCACTGAATGCTCTCTGCTCCTACTGAAAGAGGCTCTCGTTCCCTACAGCACCCCAGCCTCGTATCAGGTGCTTTCTACACGATCGAGTACTTTTACAGACATTAACAACTTATGCACACAATATATTTCTGAAATGAAGACCACGTATTTGTTCCTTCTTTATGGGCACACTCCCCAGAGCGAATGATTCGTGTCCCTTGAATCTAAGCACCTCTATCCATGCAAACAAGCATCTCTCTCTTCGCTGGTTGCAGAAGGTAGCGGAGGGGACCCACGGTTTTGCCCACAGCATTCCTAGTCTTGCTTGAGTGCACTTTTTGACAGTTAAGGCAGGAGATTTGCTGAGTCAGGCAGCTCCCCCAGCTGCTCACTGGAAACACAGCTGTTATGCAAAAATAACCATGAAGGCAAGGACTTGCACTTTTTTAGAGAAAGCAAAAAGAAAAACACATTGACCCACAAACTCAACAACAGACTCCCGAAGCTATTTGATTAGATGCAATCCCACTTCAGGCACTTCTCTTGTTCTTGGGCCAGGGTCTGTGCCGAGTACTACCCTGCTCTTTTTAGGCTGTGTCTGGGTGACAGGACAGGAGCCAGAGCCATCTCCCCTCCTGGTTTTGTTGATGCAGAATGGGAAATCTGAGCTCACTGTTTAATTAGGAAAGGACGGGGGAGGGTGTCAGGCAGGTGGTCAGCTAATGAGCACAACCCCATATTGCAGGCCATTGCCTGTATCAGGTTATGGAACAATATCAAACCAGTGCTGAACAAGCTGCTGTTCCTTGCGCCTGTGTCTGTGGTGTCCCCAGTTGTGCAGTGGCACCTGTTCCTCTGAATGCGAGCACAAGCTGTTCCCTCGGCGCTCCAGCACGTACGAGTCATGACTCCCAGATTCAGCAGCTACTTGGATAATGCCCCAACTTCTTAAAGGGCTCCAGCTCCACTGCTGCCGGTTAACTCAGTATCACCCCGCACAAAAACAGCTCCAACAGAAGCCGAAGTCTGGGAAAAGGCAAAAAGCACAACACAGCAACAGAAAATGGGGAAGCTGAGAGCTCACAAGGAAAAAAGGAATTGGCTTATTTAGGGAACCTGTGTAAGAACTGCAAGGGTTTGTTGGTCTTGAACGTGACATGCACTGAGGCGTCCACTGCATGACAGCATTTATCAAGGTTCCCGAGGTTCCAAAAAGGTAGCAATTTACATGGAAATGCACAGCCCCCTCATCTGTCAGCTGGGTGAAGAGGGGGAAGGACAGTGGCTCACTGTGTCCTCCTGAAAAACCAATGCAGGTAGTGCCCACAGTTAGGTTCCTACATGGCATGTGCTGCAGATGCACTAAACCCACCAAGCACCTCGGTATCCATGTGACAGATCTGCAGAGACACCAGTGAAGCCCTGGGCACGGTGCTCTCTTTGCCCCCAAACTGGCCGATTAAAGGTCAGTCCCGAACAACCTTAATCTCATTTCACCTCTCTCTAGCTGCTGAGAGAAGTGAGTTGCCCTTTCCCTCACCATAAGGCCAGGCTGCTACCGGGGGAGTTACACTTCACAGTCCCCATACCTTAATTAACAGATTAATTCAGAGAGGCCCAAACTGACAAACAACGAATGTCCTGGGACAAGCCCCAGAAAGCATCATGTTAATGACCCCAGAAATCAAAAGGAAGAGGATAATCAAACATAGGGTAGGGAAGAGCGAGTAGACAGGGGGCAAAAGAAAAAAACGTTATATTAGTCAGATCCAAAAAAGGGAGACAGAAGGTATCAATTTGCATAATAATTCTGCAGACAACAATGGGTGCCCAGAAATTCTATTTAAAGGATGTAATATTAATTTAATGGGGAAAATATCTAATACAATTCCCACAGAATTTTTCAGTTAAATTAATATGATGGGCTTTAATGGACATCTTAAGCAGAGAGCATGATGAACAGAAATACTGCATAAATTACAGCTTTTTATTTTATAAAAACTGGCACACAGCCTTGCCATGCAGGAGACCTTATTCTAAACTCTGGCATCCAGTTGTAATTGTATTTAAAAGAATTTCCCTGCTCAGAGGTGAACTATTTCCTCTTGAGATTTTTATCCTTCCCATAGTCTTGATTAGTAGCAATGTGATTCCAAAGAACCAGAAAGAACTGAAGACATGAATTATTTTGGGGTGTTTTTTCCCCTGTTTGTGTCTAGGGAAACTGTGTCTGGTCTGTACGTAGGACTTCTAAGTTGCTGCAATACACCTAACATATTCTTAACAGCAGCGACCTGCAGGGGTAATACACCCTTCCACAGCTGAACAACTCATCCAACTCATTCCTCCAAAGAACTGTCTTAGCTGACTTTCAGATAAGCTCCCCAGGTTGCGTAGTCCCAAACAAACCGTGCACCGTAAGGAAATAAGCTGCTAAGTCATATCCCATCTCTACCCATACCACAAGTCCCCCTTCTTGGCCTCAGCTACCTCCCTGTTACCATCCACAGCCCACACAATTGCACCCGCATCCTGACCAGCAGGTGCAGTGCCTGCCATTTTGACCAGCTGTACACACTGATGCTTTAATATAGTGTTGGTGAGGTGTTCCTACAAATCACACTGCTTTTCTTCCCCCTACTTTTACCGCTCATGCATAACAGGAAACAACACAGAGGTGTCTAGTTGCAAATGTGGCTATGCATTACATTTAGTGACTTTTAATTCAGGCAAGGGTTGCAGTAGTAGATACGGTCTATATACGTGCAAGTGTGTTGGGGACACTGCATGCAGATAGCGTGGATGATTGCTCAGAAGCAGCTCTGCAGTGTGCCAGGAGAAGAACCGTTACTTTTGTGATTTCAGGTGGCTCAACACTATACTGATTAGTGACTGTTGTCATGTAACTACACTACATATTTTAAAATTCAGAATGCAGAGGTAGGAAGAATTTTGGTGGAAGCTCAAAGTACTGGCAGTTGCAGTACAACCAATTTTAGAATCTAAGTGTATCATACATCAGATTAGCTCAACATAGTTGTACCCTTGATCTAATGTTTTTTTAGATTATACCCACACAGCAAGCTAAATTTTATCATAGAGATACCACACATACATTTCATACTTCCTCCCACATAATCCACACAGAGATGTATTCAGCAAGCGTTATAAATATTTGAATGAGAAGAGGATCCTGCAAATAAAATAGATCCTAGTTTTATTCTCAGCTTAACTACTATACGAGCCTGTTGGTCCTTTGAGCAGCTACTAGACATAAATTTTCTGCAGCAGTGTCTTCTCAGATCATTCTCAATTTTGGAAAACAGTGGGCCCAACTCTTCAATTTCTCAGCAATTAACCCTTTCAGAAGAAAGTGGGAACAGATATGCTCTGAACATCAGGACCCAGTTCCCTCAAATTAAGACTTCAAAAATGCTGACATTTTGAATGAGTGGTACTTGTGAGTGTTAGAGACACAACAATCAGCTTTCTCATTTGTAAACCCAGTTCAATAAAATTTTACCAATTTCATAGTCATGAATCCTAATAAATATTTCTCAAAAGCACTTTAAGATTGCTGGACAGCAGATGCTAGTGAATGCAAGGTGTTATTATTTTTCTTGTGAAAATCCTATTAGCAACTCCATGCTTTGATATGCGGAAGAACAGCTTCCAATGAAGAAAAATTTCTTCTCGCTTGTTGCCTCAAGATGCGAGATAGTTAAAGCTAAGCAGAAGACATATTGCTGTGTTTTCTATTTTTTTCATAAAACACAAATAAAGTACCCTGTGGAAATATGTAAGCTAAAGTGACAGGCATGTCTTGAATGCTTTTAATTCCTCACAAAAATAGTCTGAAGCTTTCACCAAAGTTATCACAGACAAAATTTCCATGGAAAGCATCAGTTCCATGTGAAAATAAGTTAGCTATTTCATCAGTTAAAACAAAACCAGCAGTTACACACTTTACCTCTTCTTCAACCTCTTACAACAAAGAGATATGTTTTAAATACTGTGCTCACACCAGGGGAGAATGCAAGAAGCTCGTAATACCATCTTACTTATATCACTATATAGTAACATCATCCCCCACCACTAGTAGGCAGATTTTAATCATCTTCTTTTCATTATTGTTACAATAGTGCTCAAGAATGCCAATCAAGGACCAGAATTTGCTAAACTCAGCACAAAGACAAAATGCTCCCAGCGTGTTCAACAACAGACATCTTTAAATTCATGCATTCAGAGCTTCTAAAACCTTGTACCACTGACAAAAATTCAAGCTGAGTCAGTGGAAGATTTGCTCCCCAGTTAGAAGAAATTAATGTTCCCTCATTATAAATCTAATCAGTAAATGCTCCCCAGGCCAGGCAGAGGATCTTGTTTGAAGTCCTCTGCAGTATAGTGTCAGCCACATACAACTGCTTTGACCAACCACTTTGACGGCTCATCTCACCAGTGTTAGAAGACCACAGAGCGTATCTCATGTGATAGCTAGGCAGAAAAGAGTATCCTGTTCTCACAGAACTTGCAGTTACCTTTCTCTTTCTCTCTTCACTTATCATCAGCTCTCAAAGGATGAATTTTTTGATTTTTTTCCCACTCTTTCCATGAAACAGAAAGAGACTAAGATATCCAGGTACTCAAGGCACTCACGTGAAACGTTGTCACTGCCTGCTTCAGACCTGTGACTTGACCTAGATATTTAACAGCGCAGGTAAATTCTCCCAACATGAGGCTATTTTCATTATGAGATAATATTCTGGGACAGGTCTCACTTGTTTCAGTTGAAAGGGTCTGGACCTGAGGGACTACCCTGACAGGGTTTATCAACAGCATTCTTGACAAAGGTGACCCTTTAATAGGTGCATTCTGAAAGAAAACTCTTTGGGTTTTGTTTGTTTCTTTTTTTGTTTTTTTTTTTTTTTTTTTTTAATATCCTGACTAGCTGTAGCCTAAAACCTGGATTTCCTGAACACTGACAACTCCCAGTCAAGTCAGTGAATTCACAAGATGTACTGGATGCAGGATCAGGCTCCTTGTGGTTAAAATTACTATTTTTCCAGTTTTCTTTAAGTTTTACTTCCTTGGTATCCAGAACAAACATACATCAGCATGAAAAGAGCCCATTAATGTGTCTAATACTTTCCCCCTAAAACTACCATGATCTCACCACTTCCAAAGCCCAAAGGAAATTAAAGCACAGCTCAAGAGGACAGCGCTGAAGAATACAACTTAAAACCCAAGAAAGCTGGGAAATTTCTGTGCAAAGGCTGCAAATCTGGGCTTGGAAAGGAAAGAAGCTTACAATGAGCTGTAATAAAATTATTCCAGTCTGTAACCTGAAAAGAGAAAGCCTGCCATTCAGCAAACAGGAAATCCCAGAATTTATAGATGACCCTGTTACAAAGCAAATGTTTTGGAACAAACCGTTCTTTCCCTAGCGCTTGTTTTCCACTGTTTTCTCTCCTGCGCTTTCCCCTGTAACACAAGGACCAGAGCAGCCCCGTCTGGCTGCCGCGCGTAGCCGCACACCGCCGGCCTGCACCACCAACCCGAGATGAAGAGAGCAACCTAAGAGAGCCTGAAAGCATGGCTGGTTTTTTCAACTGCATCAGGTAGCACAAAAAATGGAATTACCCTCTCCCTA
>Ga0181612_106649_pt1 | contig 12103 bp, 13 predicted proteins | sample HoacroProtozoa21_FD_119630 | JGI IMG/M metagenome (GOLD analysis project Ga0181612, IMG submission 119630) | Hoatzin crop microbial communities from Cojedes, Venezuel. Combined Assembly of Gp0051906, Gp0051904, Gp0051908
AGCCTAAAAGACAGGCAGTTTGTCTAAAAGTGTTCTCCCAGAGCAACCAGCAAAAGGACAGAGGCACCTGCGGAGTGGGGTTCACCCTACCGTTGCTGAACGCCTTTAGGATGTGAACTGGTTTTAGGAATCTAATGTTCCTCTGTGTTCCTTTCAGAAGGAGCCTAGATGCTCTAGAACTTCAGAGGGTTAAAGTTAAGCTAGAAGTGTGTTCATGGAGCCTCCACTTAGAAAATTTCCAAAACTAAAGGATCATTTGATAAAATAATATGATTTAGTACATGTATTTGAAAAATTGTAGCCAGAAATTCAGTTTTATGAGCAGTATAAAATTTTGACTTGCCTCTATGTCTTGTCATTGAGTATACAAAATGTATTTCTGAGGAATATAAAACGTTGGGACAAAAAAAAAACAAAAAACCAAAAACATTTCCTACTAAATGGTTTTTGCTTTAGCAGAGAAAAGTAGTTTAAAGATTTCTGTTTTTTTTTTTCCAAATGACTTCCCTTCAGATTCCATGATGCTGATGTAGCCCTCGCTCCCACTGCTTTGGTTTGGTTTTGTTCTTTGCTTTCCACACTGAGTATTTCCTCGTGCCTGTGCAGAAGTCCATGTGTAATTTGGGGCTGTGTGAAACATAAGAATTCTTGTTCTGTCAGACTTTCAAATTGGGAACTAAAATGAAATGAAGTTTTCAAAATTCCACTGAAAGGACTGGTCTCAGGGAAAAAATGTTTTGGGTCAAGGAGGGTACTGAATTTTAACTTTACTTTTTGAAACTTTTAACATTTTATTATCATATACAATACAACAAAACCCACAAAAATGACTGTCCTTGTTTAAATTGAAAAATCCAAATATATGGTTTAAAAGTCAGCATATTGATACTAGTTTGTTCCAAAAAAGTCAGAGCAACAATTCTATTTTTTACAAAAAATATAATATGCAGCTGAAGTTGGCCTGATTTTACATCACATTCTGGTGGTTTTTTTTGTTTTTTTCAAACGCATGTACCAGTGATACACTTTTGTTGAAATATCTGAGTGCAGATCCAATTTAAAATGCCTGTTGCTCTCCTAGTGAGAAATGGAACACATTTCACATGCCTTGTACAAGACCAGACAGTGAACCAAGCTTTGCAGATATCATCCCATTACCACCAATATCTTCAGTGTAGGTGCAGCTTGTCCATTTGGAAAAATAATGGATTGATATTTTGATTTTTTGCCTCTGTCCAAGATGAACAGGAAGAGTTACCACTTCATAGTGTGCTCCCATGAATTGTGATTTATATTCTGAAATCTTCTGTTTCTTCTTACTAGGACAATTGCCCTCTTCTGTTCAACCCTCGTCAGTTTGATTATGACAAGGATGAAGTTGGTGACCGGTGTGATAATTGCCCCTATGTGCACAACCCTGCTCAAATTGACACAGACAATAACGGGGAGGGTGACTCGTGTGCTGTGGATATTGACGGAGATGGTATGCGTTCAGTTTTGAGAATTGCACCTTGCTTTTATCTCCACTAAGATGGGCCACCTGCTTTTATACATGGAATAGAGTTGGGTCTAGCTGCTCAGAAATGGAGGAGGAGAAAGGGAAGGCTGAGGTTCATCTGTCCTGTGTAGAGTAGTTGTCCATAAAGCCCCTGAATGACTGCAACGGATATTCCTGAAGAATGAATCACAGCAAGTCTTTTATCAGTGTAATATTAAAAAAAATTCTTTCCTTCGTCTGTGTTCCAAAGTAATCAGGGTCTAATGTGACACTTTCTTGACTTTTTTCTTCCTTTTCAGGGAGGGAAAAGAACAGCAGAATGTCTGTGCGGTTACGACTATCTGTAGGAAATTATTCTGCTCTTATATGAACGTACTGCAAAGCCCACAGTAATCGAAATACACATTTTTTAGGTGTCTTAAAATATTATTAAAGCTGTTTATTTCATCTACCAGAACATACCAACATGACCCAGATTTGGTCAGAATTAAGGAGGAGGAAAAGCACTGAAATGTTTTTAAAAAATCGTATCTCTGCAGCATTTCAAATTTGTGAGAACCAAGAAGTACTACAAGTTGAAGAAATCTAGTTTTGGATTTCCGTCAGTAACATTTTAAACTTTTGGACACTTATCTATCTTGAACTTCTGGACATTTTGAAGTCCTCTTATGCTTTTGATCATCAGGTTCTTAGTAATACTCCTGGGAGTTTTGCATTTGAAGGAAAATGTAACCATATATTATTGGCTGAAAGGTGATGCAAATATCCAGGGACCATATAAAGTAGGAGAGGGTGATCGTATCCTTTCCAGACAGCTATGCCAACATATCTTAGTTTTGTTTCTTTTCAACATATTATAATTTTGAAGGAGACTGTCAGTTGTATAATAAAGTTTCCTTAAGGGGAACAGCTTCTTTTGAAAATTTGGCATGCTCTACGATACGTGAGGCACATGTTCTGGTAAAATTAAATTATTTCTTGCTGAGGCACCTGAACATTAATGAGTTGTTCCTCTGCAAAACTCTTCAGAGATTCTACCATGTTGTAGCTTTGCATTCTACGCCATTCCTTAAAGCGTCTGGGAAGAATATCTAAATCATATTATTTAAAAAGAAAAATACGCCAGCCCTTTATCTGTTATTCTGTGAAAAAGGGCTAAATTCTTAAGACATAATCAACCGTTACTCTAGCAAAATCTATTAGAAAAATATATATACAAGTCAATTGTAGAAAGAAAAATGGAATCGATACTGTAATTTTTTTCTAATATTAGTCTTTTCACTATTTCATGTTGTAGCAATAATGTTCTAGCAGTCAGAAAGCCTACAAGCCCCTTAAGAGCCTCGCTTCTTGGCTGGTGACTCCTGCAGCCTGTGGCTGGCTGTGCTGGATGCTATAGCGTTCTCATCTGTTCAATCTCTTGTGGTTTTTTTTCTTTTCCCCTACAGACATTTTTAACGAACGAGATAATTGTCCTTACGTCTATAACACAGACCAGAGTGACACAGATGGAGATGGAGTTGGTGATCAGTGTGATAATTGTCCGCTGATGCATAATCCAGACCAGGTAAATGTTAGAGATGGTTTGCTAAACGGTGATGTCAGAACAAGGGCAGGGAAAAGAACGCAGAAATTGCTGTCAGGCCCTGTTTGCTGCAGAGCTGGAGAAGGGGACCTGTGTTGCTCATTTTCACATCTCAGGTTGTCAGATCGCTTTGTATCAGAAGAAGGGGAAGGAGGGTGATGATGCCTTTAATCCATCTTCAAGGCTCTGGTGAACTGTTTTCTTCCCCCGTGGCAAGCGAGATGAGCCTCAGGGCTGCATTTGGTGTGCCTGAGTTTGTTGGTCCGTGCGCAGAGAAGTAACATCAAGCATACAGAAACAATCAGAAAATGTGCTGCCCAGACTGCAGTTCCCCTGGGATCTCTAGAATGACAGCGATGAATATCATGGCCGAAAACCTGCCCTGGAAATGTCTTGGCAACGAGATCTTATGACAGAAGTAGCTGTACTAGTTTGGAGCTGCGTTTGTACTTTCAGCACGGTTGTCATCATGATATCCCTTGTCTCCAGAGAAGTCCTTGAAGAGAAATGTTGAGAAATTAAGTACCAGGCTGTCCATACTTTTGTGTTTAGTAACAATAATAAATTTATTTCTCTTTGATTTTTTATTTTTTTTTCTTTTCCTGGTAGACTGATGCAGATAATGACCTTGTTGGTGACCAGTGTGACAATAATGAGGACATAGATGAAGATGGGCACCAGAACAACCAAGACAACTGCCCTTACATCCCCAATGCTAACCAGGCTGACCATGATAAGGATGGTAAAGGAGATGCCTGTGATCCTGACGATGACAACGATGGTATCCCCGACGACAGGGACAATTGTCGTCTCAGATACAATCCTGAGCAGGAGGACTCTGATGGTAAGAATAATGTCACATGAATTTCGTTTAGTTCTTACTGTTCAGTTCTGATCTTGGAGTATTACCGTTTGGTGAAGAGAAAGACTTCTGATCATACTGAGCTTCTTTTGACATTTGAGACACCGTGGACTGCAAGGGAACTGCACTGGCCAATTTGGTTCAGAGTTAGAGCATTAGGAAACCTCTTTGACAGGGGGCTCAGATACACACATACTTATTTCTAGAAGAACACCCTTAAGAAATTAAAAAAAACCACAAAACAAAACAAAAAAAAAAACACAAAACCCACACCAGATTATTTTTTAATATATTTTTCTGATTTTCACTTTGACTTGGAAAATTCAAAGTGAAGAAACTTTGGGAAAATATTTCAAATAGCTTGAATTTCATATGTCTTAAAAATGAAAGATGAGCTGCTTTGCTTTCAAAACAAGCTGTCTTCTGAAAATTAGAATGGAAGAAAATATGGTTTAGTGCTCTTCTGTTTTGAAAAACAGACTATTTCTCTAGTTTAAATCTAAAATTTGTGTTAATTTTTAATTATTTTTGTAAAAAAAAAAAGATTTCTGAGCAGCTTTTCTGAAATTTCCTGTGTAGGTAGCTCTAAATGTCTCTTGGTGATGTACATTTCACATTTAAGAAAGGGATACATAATTGCTTTTGTCCATTTCTGCGGTAAAATGTTGCTGGCCACTCTCAAACAGTCCTTCTCTATGTTTGGCAATATTTTAATAATGAAATAGTGATAGCTTCACAGTCATAAATGCAATTTAGTAAAAATATAGATGTTCCTTTGAAAACCACCAGAAGATGTCTACGAGTAATGGCCCTTGCAGTAAACACAGATGAGCAATCTCTGTTCTGAGTTATACAGCTTGCTGGAGTCAATCCATGGTTATGTTGGTGAAATTGAAAGCAGAATTTAGTACCTACACAATATGGTTTTATGTACATTTAGAAAGATAAAATCCTGAGCCCTGGCTGATGTCTTCGTAAGACAGCTGCTTGCAGTAGGCAGTTTCTGGTTGGTAGTCAGTAGTAGTTCTTAAATTACTTTACCCTTCAGTCCAGTGATACAATGGGAATATCTGTGTATTTGCCAACCTCTGGAATAGCACTTTAATTTCAGAAATACTCCAGAATAGAGGTGCCCCCAAACTGGGGTGGTTGGTTATAGTCAGCTGGATCTTGTGAGAGAGACTAAGTTTACGTATGCAGTAAGTGTTCACAAAAAGAGTAAATTTAAACAGTTTAGCCAGCTCGTCACTGTCAATTAGTGGCAGGTCCAACAGAAATCTTGGAAGAACGATAAATAGAGCCAAAAGATGCTCCCACAGTCTGGAAGATGTGAGCTATAGTGTGTAAAGATGAGGCCCTGGAGAGAGCTGTTGGACGTGGCTGGGTAAACAAACGCTTGCTAACTTCCCTTGACAGGGAACCAATGTTGTCAGCAGCAGCTCAGCACCAAATGAACGTCAGCAGGATTTCCAGCAAATAATTGGATTCTCCTGTGACTCAAGAATTACCTCTCTGACATTGGCAAAGGGAATAAAATTGGAAATTTGTTCTGTTTTCTCCAATAAGTGCTAAGACAAACAGGTGCAGGAGCATGCGGCTGGTCAGGATTTGGAGCTTTCCGTGGCTGATGGCCAGAGTGGAAAATGGGGCCATCTTACCATGCATCTGAACTGCAGAAAGTCTTTGAGATATTAGATGCTTTAGCTTTCTCTATCTACTTTTATTTTCGGGGGCTGTTTCCTAAAGCTTATTCTGCTTTCTCTCTGAAAGCTTAATACTTGGAGAACACTGTGGTGGTTAGGCATACTAACATAGCTTTCTCTTTGTGAGGCATCTAGTAGTAGGTCCATAGTGAATGAGCTGGATCATTGCTATGTCCCATTGAGTTAGTGCCCGTGCTCTTAGAGCAGTCATAAACACAGAAATTTAAAAAAAGCAAATGCTCAGCTACACGAGGCTGGTAAAAATTAGCTGGCAGTTCTGGTTTTACATTCGTACCCAGCATAATATCCAGCATTTTTTTGTTACAAAAGTCAGAGCTATTTGCAAATTCATTTCTATATTTGTCTAACCAAGTTTTTGTACTTTATTTTCAAGTGTTTGTACTATTGTATACCCTTAGTAGCAGTGGCATTGGCAATGAGATTTTTTTTTAATATATCTCCTTTCAGCACCTGCTATTTAAGGCAAGTCACAGCTACTGGTTTCCACCAGCATCATGAGTAAATTAAGAAAGGAAATAATTTTTTTTTTTTTAATGTTGAGCATAGTAAAAATATTGAGCAGCAGCACAGCTGTAGCTGAGCTGTATGGAGGTATTTTTAGGTTCCCTAAAAAAATACTTGCAATTCATGTAACAAAATGTAGTGTTTCCATTCCTCCAAAGCCACTGCTGTTGGATACAGGGCTTCTTTCTTTTTTTTTTCTTACATTTTTTTCAAGCGCTACATTTTTGATAAGACAAATTGTTCCCTTACAGGTGAAAAGTGCCTAAGCATGTGTGTGTATTTTATGGCAATACTGTCCCCACTTCCTTTTGACATAGAGGTGACATTTCTGCAACCTGAAGCCCATTTGATTGTTGCTGAAGGAATCTTGAGACAGAGATAAGAGTCTGAAAAAAAGTTTACTATCTTCAATAGCATATAAGGATTTATTAATGTGCAGGAAGATTAAGATTGTAACACTATTGTTTGAATTCATTTGCACTGCACATATTAAAATGTGGCGTTGTATCCACATCTGGGACAAATCAAGCTGAAGATGTAATACAAGCGTTAGTGAATTACATCGACATAGCAAACTTCCAACTTTTCCCACCCCAGTTCTGAAGCAGCGTGTTGACTGACAGGACAGTTCTACTAACAACAAATTTGGCCCTGGTCAAAGTTGATGACTTCTTCCAGTCGTTACCAGCAACATTTCAAATGGGCTTTCAGAGAGTGGGACTTTCTTTGGAGTCATTTGGAGCGTTCTTTGAGAAAGAAGAGAATAACATATTCCCATGTCTCATGAATTTCTTCCATCAGTGGGACAGCTGTTAGGAAGGCTGGATAAATCACTAATAATTGCATTTGCTTATTCCCTTTGCTTGTAGGTGATGGCAGAGGTGATATTTGCAAAGATGACTTTGACAATGACAATGTCCCGGATATTTATGATGTATGCCCTGAAAACAACGCCATCAGCGAAACGGATTTCAGAAAGTTCCAGATGGTCCCTCTGGACCCCAAGGGAACAGCTCAGATTGATCCCAACTGGGTTATTCGCCACCAAGGCAAGGAACTGGTGCAGACTGCCAACTCTGATCCTGGAATAGCTGTTGGTGAGTATCAGATGTCAGCTATCGTCTTTGGAAAACTAGCCAGTGATCTGGTGATAAGGAAAGAGGGGGAGAAGGTAGCTAAACCCAGTGTTTTGGTGCTGCAAGCTTTGGCCTGATGCATGGGGACAGTGTATACACCCAAATTAAAAACAGCTCAACGCTGTTTGCCTTTGACCATGCGTCTCCTCACTGACAGTAGCACACATAAAATGCTCAGTTGAAGAACTTGATGTAAGTGTAGTGCTTGCTGCCTTCAACACGCCTTGTAAACGACTTAACTTCTCTCTGGAAGCCTCCATGCGGTAGGTAGGCAAGTGTAATTGCTTCCTCTCCTACAGGTCAGGGAACTGAAAAAGATAGTTTACAACTCCTGGCAAAACTCAGGATATATCTGGGACTTTTGGGTGGGGAGAGCCGGAGCCAGCACTAACTCGATGGTTTGTCTCTTCCGTCCTCTCTCAGGCTACGACGAGTTCAGCTCCGTCGACTTCAGCGGCACGTTCTATGTTAACACAGACCGTGACGATGACTATGCTGGCTTTGTGTTTGGCTACCAGTCCAGCAGTCGGTTTTATGTTCTGATGTGGAAGCAGGTCACGCAGACCTACTGGGAGGACAAACCCACCAGGGCTTACGGCTATTCTGGTGTGTCACTCAAAGTAGTGAATTCCACAACCGGTGCTGGTGAACACTTGAGAAATGCCCTCTGGCACACAGGAAACACCCCTGGACAGGTGAGAGATTTAAAACTTCAGGCCAATGATGCATGAATAATATTTTAAAAAGAAGGGAGGCATCTTGACAAGAATTGCATTTCACACCTCAATTTTTGCAGATGTTTATCAGCTTTTCCTGGATTCCCATATTACTGGTGTCAAGAATGACATTTGCATTGTGTTTCAAAGAAAACATTACATGTATAAAAAATAATGGATGGAAAAAATTACATGTATAAAAGGGAAGACGTGGTGTGGTCCAAAGAAAAAGGAGTGAGAGGTTTCAGTTATCCACAAATCCTTTGTGACCTCTGTATTGGCCCTTGCTTCTTTGGCATTCCAGCTTGTTTGAATTATACGTGCTTTAGAGTTCAGTAACCAGTGACAGACAGAGAGAAGAGAAATGAAAACAAAGAGAGCAAAGCTGTTGCTGTTCCAAGTAGGGCCCAGCCATGGAAGAAACTCGCGCCTGTTAGAAATGAGGCTAGCGAGGCTTCGCGTGTGGATAGGAATTTCGCACTTTGGAGCTCCTTGAAGGAAAAGGACCTTGTTTGAGTGCGAGAGGTTTCAAGGAGTGGGCCACAGGCTGTGGCGTCTCTGCAAGCTGTGCTTGGTGGAGGCACTGGCACAGACAGAAGAAGCGGCATTGACTGCGGGTGCGTGGGGGTGGGACAGGGGCAGGGCTCCCTAAGTGAGGGTGGGTTCCTTGCTGTGATGGTCTTCAGTGGCTCCAGCTGTGAAACCACAGGTGAGCAACCGATCAACAGTTTTAAGACAGAAATTTTCATTACTCTTACCCTACAAGAGGTCCGTCGATGGTACTAGCAAACGTTAAACACTATTTTCAGTTTCATGCTCTGCAGCAGAGAATCTCTGGCTGCGTGTGCAGTTGCTGGAGCATGGTCTGTTTCTAATAAGGCGTTTGTATTCCTACTGCAGGTGCGTACTTTGTGGCATGATCCCAAGAACATTGGCTGGAAAGATTACACTGCTTACCGGTGGCATTTGATTCATAGGCCTAAAACAGGATTAATAAAGTAAGAAATGTTTCTGCACTTCTGTATTTTCTAGCGGCAAAACTTTTGTCTTTGTTACCAGTTTTTTGTTAGTTCTGATAATGATGATACTTGTGTGATAGTCTCTTCCAATATTTTGGGGACATTTTGTTGTCTTTAGAATAAGGTATTTTCCTTTTCAGATGTATTTAATTTAGTCTGGATGGTTCAATATTTACATCAGCTAAATATTCTTAAATTAAAGGAAAAAAAAAAATTCTTTCTCAATAGCTCTTCTGTAACAGGACCAAAAATTCCTGAGTAAAACTCAAAACGAGATTAGAACATGAGATTGCTCCCCAGCCTCTGGAGTTTGAATGAATTAAATTAATTAGAAACATGAGAATTGCCACAGGGAAGTCGGCCAGCGGCCTGTCTGCTTCAGCATCCTGTCTCCCGTCGTGGCTTGTATGAGAGACTGCAGAAGTAGCCATGGGCACATCTGGAATGCACACGACAAGGAGCCATGGCACATGACTTACCTTAGAGCTCAGCTCTTTATCTGATATTCCAAAGGATGAGCATTAACTGTCCGTGTCAATTTTTTCTCTTCTAACTACTGTAACTGTGAAGGACGTACTTCATGGGACAGAGTCTGACCTTACCTCTTCAGGCCTTGTGTGTGCTTATGAGCGGGGGGGGGTTTCATTTGGCTGTGAAAGACGAAGGGTAGACACACTGGATAGGCTAAATTATCTGTTTCTTGGAAAGAAAAGAGTTTCTTTCCACATCAAAGTATTGCAGTGCAAAGCGTTGACTGATAGAGGTCAAAAGGAAACTTGAGTTTTTCGTTCGTGTTGCTGTTACCTGTATCTTGCTCTGCAGAATCTGCTCAGTGTCAGACAAAGCAAGTTTCAACTGGTATCCCATTAGATTAATCTAGCACGGCAATTTCTATGGTCCAGGGCATTAAACTCCTTCTTTCTTTAGAGTGTTTTTATAGAAAATAAATAAAATCAATTATTTCACTATGAAATCATTTGATTTTTGCCGGAATAGCAATTCAGTATTAACATGATTAGAGCCACATGATTTTTTTATTTTTTTTGCCAAATGAATAGTTTATTAAACTCTTCCTGTGTGTTTTGGGTTCTTGAGATTGAGAATTACATTAGATAGGGTTACATGAACATGAACACTTGTCACTCTTTCTGCTGTTCTTTTTGCAATCCGTTAAACGCTGTTTTCAGGGAGCAGTTTCACGCTTGTCTTTGGGCACCTTTCAGAAAAAGAAACACTTCAAAGCAGAGCAAGGGCTGGACGTGCCTTTCTGCCTTGATAGAAATCTGTCCCTAACCCTCGAGTTATGGGAAGGAGCTCAAGTGTGTTCATCCTCCTCTGAAGCCATCGTGCTGTGTGTAACTGGTGTGTTGTCAACTGAAGCAGGACCGTAATCCCTTCTTCCAGAGACTGCTCTAATTAACAGATTATAGAGTCACTTCTCATTTGGCCGAATGGCTATTTTAAGAGACTGAGAGCCTAAGAACCTGGACTCTCTCAAGGTCTCCCGTGAGACGTGGAGAATCCAAGTTCGAGGAACTGCAGTCTATCTGATGGAGAAGGAAAATGAAGAGACTTCTTTAGAGGCCTTTTGGCTCCAGGGTGGATGCCTGAAATACTATAAAAAAAAAAAGAAAAACAAAACTGAAAAACCCCTACCCCACAAGTTCTTCTTCTTCTCCAGTTCATTATTAGTCTATCTGTTTGTGTCCAAATCCTTCGAGCTTTCATTAAGCTCTTAAAATCTCTGAAATTGATATTCAGCATGTCTCTAGTTCATGTTTTGTTTGACTCTAAAGGAATGGTTCTTCCAATTTCTGCTGTTGGCCCTGGCACCTAAAGACAAACAAATCAGCTGCTCACACAGCGGAGAAGATGACTTTGCTAAGTGATGTGGCGAGGTCTTGTGCTAACCTCTGAGTTCACAGGGACAGGGGCTTATCAGTGATGCTGGTACATGACATAGTTCATTCCAGGAGACACGACTGTTCTAAATAAAGAACTAGGAAATCTTTTGCAGATGGCGTGCATAAATTTCCTTCTGGCACAGCTCCACTGCTTCTGATTAATGCGTTATGGCTGCCAGCCAGGTGGGCGTGGGACAGAGATGAGAAGCGATCCTTCCAATGATGTTGGGTTGCCTGATGCCTTGTTAAAATTTATTCTGTTTCAGTTCTTGGGAACTGCTACCAGCCCTTGGCACTGGACGCTGTGTTATCCTGCTTGTCTGATTTAAATTGTGTTCTTCTTTACAGAGTTTTAGTGTACGAAGGGAAACAAGTCATGGTGGATTCTGGACCAATCTATGATACAACCTTTGCTGGTGGACGATTAGGTCTTTTTGTCTTCTCTCAAGAGATGGTCTATTTCTCTGACCTCAAATATGAATGCAGAGGTTAGTTACAGAAAACGTCTGGAAAATGCTGAAGCTTTTGATAACCGGTGGAGCAAGCGCGAAATATGGAAATGAGAAGTATCCTCTAGTTACCGAAAGCAATCTGTAATATCACAGCATGGAGTAAACCTTGATTTGTTAAAATACCATGAATACCCTTTGCCCCTATAGTAATCTCAATTTGAATAACGAAATCCAGATGTTTAATACTACCCACCTGGAAGAAATGAGATGGAAACCTCTGGGCGAGATATGGGCTTAGAATTCTCTCTGTATATCCACTTTCCATTGTAGGCTATTGCAGTGTGCCCGCGGGCAAGAGCTGCTTCTGGGTCACCCCTCTTTCGAGAGGCTTGAAGGAGAGAGCAGATACTTTTAATGAGCGTGTCTGTCTATAGTGCCTTGTCCAGAGTGTTTTGAAAGACAGAAAATGCTTTCCCAGGTTTTCTTGTATAATTTTTTGTATACATTTAGATACATAGATGCAAGCACACATGTGTGTGTGTCTCTATCTATTTAGACAGATACCTATTTTTATATAAATGCCACAGAATCACAGAATGTTCGGGGTTGGAAGGACCCTCTGTGGGCCATCTAGCCCACCCCCCTGCCGAAGCAGGGTCACCCAGAGCAGGCTGCACAGCACCGCATCCAGGCAGGTCTTGAA
>Ga0181612_126348_pt1 | contig 12102 bp, 9 predicted proteins | sample HoacroProtozoa21_FD_119630 | JGI IMG/M metagenome (GOLD analysis project Ga0181612, IMG submission 119630) | Hoatzin crop microbial communities from Cojedes, Venezuel. Combined Assembly of Gp0051906, Gp0051904, Gp0051908
AGTGAGTTGTGCTCGCCGCTGCGTGCGGCTTTCGTCTCGAGAGAGTGGGTGGGGTTCTAGGGGACCTGTCCGGTTGCACTAAGGAGAGCAAATTCACATAAATAACGTAGTAATTTCTTAGTGCGTTTCTGAAGAGGCATGCGTCGTCAGTGGGGAAGATCATTAAACCAAAACTGACTGTTTTAGGAGGCCATTGAGGGACAGGTTATCGTCTTGTTTGGTTTGACTTGTTATGGCAGGTTTCCTGTTGCTCCTTCAGATAATTAGTATGGCCTGTGAGCCACGATGTTAAATGCAGTGTTACTTAAGGAGAAGGAAGAGGGAAAAGCGTTTAATTTTTGATCTGTATGCTGTAGCTATTGGTGATCTCAGAATTCTCATAGTTACAGTTTTAATTCTTCTTTTCCTGTACCCTCTTCTGTTCTTTGTGTAATTGTCCTGATGCAGACTTGCAAGACCTTGGGTTTGTCGTCTGTATCATACTCAGCACGGTGGTAACACCTAGGGAGTAGTAAATAATGGCAATCCAAAAGTGCAAGGGTGACGGTCGCAGGAGTGGTTTGCTGATGGGGCAAACCAATCATAGACTAACGTATAATTTAAACATTGGGTGTAATTCGCTGTGATTCTTACCTTAACGATCTAAAGGTGTGGCCTGTGAAGACTATAAATTTTCTTTTTCCATTCCTGTATCAGAGCATGAGTAATCAAGATGTTTGCGTGAGGCTGGAGCTTTGGATGTCGGGATCTATATTTTTCCCAGGTCACATCTCTTCATGAAAGATGAAGATAATTACAGGCTTTGGTTTGGTCTCTCCTGCAATCTCCTAGACTATTCACAGCAAGTTACATTCATCATAGAAGTAACATTACAGTCATTCCACCCTTATTTCATAAATTATTTCAGCACGGACATATAATCAGATTGTAGCTTTTATACATAAAATATGGAGCCTGGCAGTAATTGTATAATCCATACATTTTAAAAAAAGTCAAATGCACTGATGTGACAGCATGGTGATAGACTGTGACTTTTTCAGTATGTTCAAACATGTCAGTTTTATTAGCATTTTGGGAAATGTAATTCAAATGACCTGAGTTAAAAACATTGAGCCAGTCCTTTCTATCATTCTTCTGTAGGAACTATTGTGTAGTTAAAGCATCAAAAATTTCTAATTTATTTGCCCAAAAGTTTTCATTGTTAGAAACTTTTTTTTTTTTTAAACTTAAGCTGTGTTGTCTTCTTTTATAGAAAAACATTACTCCGAGGAAGAATGTGTGTGAAGCGCATGTCAGTCACAGTACTCCATTAAAACCAACCTTTTGTAATGAAGAGCAGCATTTTTGTGTTAGTGTGCACAACATTAAGAAAAACAGCTTTGCTTTGCTTAATTGTTTTTTGTTTTTAGTCTTCTGAATGTATACACACTTGTGGTTTTGTGCCCGAGCTGAAGTTTACAGACGGATTGGCGTATGAAATGTGATTGAACTGGAATTGGTGAGCGCCTCATACATTTGAATTTCCTAAGGTGGTTTAGAATTTAAATACTCTCTTTCTTGGGGAAACAAAAAGGCTGCACTGGATGGATGATGCCAGCACTCCAATAAAAATGTTTTAAGCTATGTCTGGTCTAGTCATTCAAGTGAATGCCGCAGTGTTACGGTGCATGTTAAAATCACTGTGTTCACTTTTTAGATTGCACATCCTGGGGTACAGGTTATTCTTTTGAAGTGAGCACATCGCCAAAAATAGGGCTTGGTGGGGAAGACAGGATGACGTTGTTCAACAGATGTAATGGCTGCTCTTCTTGCAGTGACTTCTTTTCGTGAGGGTTGTGGTGATGGGGTGACGAGTAGCTGCTCCGTCTTTCACAAAGCTAGCCTCTGTTGTGTGCTTTGCACTATATAAGGAGTTGAACAGAAACGGTGCTTTCATTCTGATGGATTAATAGTCAAGAGCGGGCCACTGGAGCGCTCTTGGCTATGCTTCTACCCCAGAGAGGTATTTTTTTTGTGTTGGCCGTGCTGGCTTGGGGCAGCACAGCCGCTGAGGGCTGCCGGGGTGCAGCTGCGTGCGGCATGGACGACGAGCAGAAGGAACAGCAGTGGTTCTCGGTGGACGCAGAGGCCTGCAGGAAACGAGCAGTACGCCTCGCTGGTGGTGCCTGGGGCTAACAGGAGGTGTGGGATTAACTGTGGATGGGAGAGAGTGGGGCCGCAAGGGAGGTGGCATGGCATAATGCTCAGGACATTAGCTCAAAGTGTTTATTAGCCCACGTGTATAAAACCAGTGAAGAAGCAAAAAATGTCAAAGTGTTCTTCTTGTAGTCTCTGATTTGTCACCTGCAGAAATCCCGAAGGCGTCTTTTGCTTCACAGAAAAAAGTTGCATGTTTAAAACAGGGGAACCACACCCACCTTGCTGCTCTGCAACTGTGAATTCTGGTGACCCTGTTTCTGCCACCTGCCAGTGAAGGGCCTGCAGTTACAGAAGTCTATAGCTCATTCTAGGAGTTTATGTTAAATATATGTGGAAGTTTTCTTATTTTACTCAATTTCAGTTCTTCAACATGTGAAGATGAAAGAAGGTTGTGTCCCAAACTTATACAACAGCAGCAATCTGTAGCTTCAGAGCAGAAAGAAGTCTAGTTACCTTCTTTCCTCAATATGAAAGCTACAGTAAGTGCTAGCCAATCACATGCTTCTTTTCAAAGAAATAACGCGAGTGCCATTTAGAAACAGGCAGTAATGATGTTCCAAAAGTAAAATGCTTTTTTGCATGACTCATGACTGCTTTCCAGTCCTGCATTAGCAGAGTTGTGGACTGGTGATTTTTTTGCTTTGTTTTGTTTTGTTTGTTTGATCTGCACCAGGCTGACCTTTTTCCTGGTAGTCTGGCCTACTGCTGAACTACTGTCTATAACAGTTTGGGTTATATTTAACTGGGCTGGGAGGCTGTGAATGTTCTTAGTCTCCTTTGGTCCTCAGTGGTACAGGCATAAATTTTAATTGCCTCTGCCTTTCTGAGTTTAAAAATACAAGCTGTTACATGTGTGTGTGGCATATGTAATGGCCAAGGAGGAGGCATGCAGAGTAGTTACGGTGTGCAATATTTCAGTGTCTGGATCTGGATGTATACATCTCCACAGATCACTATTTTGCTACAAACTTATATATAGATGCTTTCCTGTCTGATACTTCTTTGTCTCACTGTAATTAAAAAGAAAGTTTCTTGCTGTCCTTAGACCCATCTTTGGTATTTCAAAAGTCTCCCTCAACATACAGGTACAAAGATATAAACGTTAAAATCCACTGCAATTACGAGGTGTAACAAAACTCATCCAAATAGTAATACTAAGTCATCGTTTTATATAGAAATTGTTGTTTCGTGTGGCGTTTTTATTGGGGAATCCGTATAGTTATGTGGTGTACAAATATTTCTCTAGGAAACATTCCTCCAAGAAGTTTGAAAAGTGTGGAGGTCCTGACAAAACTTCTAATTTAAGCAAAAGACAGAAACAAACTGCTGTGGTGCCACGTGGATGACCTTAAGAGCTCTGGTACGGCTTTGTACTTGTGTATGTATGAGCTCTCTCTTAAGGCAGGTTTTCAAGCTTGGGCTTGCTCTGGAAGCGCCTGTGGCCCGCGCCTGTTTCCATTCGGTGGGAGAGCGGTTGGGTTTGTCCTTGGTGCTCTGAGTATTTGCTATAAGCGCGTGAGATGGTTGGCCCAGAGCTGGCTGCGGGACGCGCCGTAGCAGGAGGGGGCTGGGTGGCTTTACGTATGCTGGTGGCATGTGGGCACCAGCCGGCCCACCGCTCCCGTGCTGCCCCTGGGGAGCGCCGCCATGACCGCCGGGCACGCACGCCATGGGCCGCATGCTGAAGGAGCGCGTCTGGACGTTCGGGGGATGCCCAGCACGCCTGCCCGTCTCTCTCTGCGAGGAGCGCGGCATAGAAGTACGGCACCTTGGCCTTTTGCAGTCTCGTGTGGTCTGTTAACAAGGAGAATGAAATGCTGCTTGCATACTTATCTTCCGTTGGCTGTTTATCGTATGTTATATTTGAGTTGGATCGTTCCAGCTTAAGTTGGAGGATTGTTCCGAGTGCTTGGGAAAAGGGTAGCAACCTCCAGAAATCCAATGAAGGCAGAACGTTGCTCTCTCCTAGCTCCCTGCGGTGTGACACGCCTTCGGCAGGGACGTACTGACATTGGGTCTGAGACGCTGGGCAAGCAGCGAGGACAGCAGTGGTCCTTGTCTTTGGTTTTCTGTTGTTACTTTTGTCGCCTTCACTTCCTGTCTTCCATGCCGGTGAAGTAAAGGCCATTTCTTCTCATGCTCCCCATGTGAGGCAAACCTAGGTTTATCTTACTCTTAAAAGGGAAGGGGGTTCTCGCCTTATGCCATACAAATTGTTAATGGGATATACATTTTTGAAAAGTCAAAACGGGAAAGTAAAACATCCAAAAGCATCCATAAGCTGCAGCTGGATTGTTTGTTTTGGCAGCTGCAGAATAAAGTGCAGTGAATACTAAAAATTACTAGTTTAGCATGTGTATCCTTTCATGGGCACAGCCTGATTGTTACAAGTCAGAGCTAATTTGGTTTTGATTGGATCCAGTGCTAGCATAGTATCTAAGTTCAAAGATACAGTAAATAAAAATATTTTCTGGGTGTTGTCTTCAAAATCTGCCAACTTCTTTTCTATTGTTTTCAGTTTTATTGGTATAACAATGGAATGATTTGAATTGCTTTTGTTTTTTTTCTCCCTGTTGTTCGCATTTTCATTTTAAATTATTTACAAGTCTGAGTCTTGGAGATGAGAGCCTAATGAATGCTTTTAAAAATAAAACCTTCTTCTTTAAGCATGGTTTGCTTCATGTTTTGAATTTATAACCCAAGCCTGGATGAATCGTTTCCTAGTTTCTCTCATCTTAGAATTTATGAGCTGTCCTATTTACAAGTTTTACCTATACAATGGAAAGATAATTCCTGTTTACCTTAAATGAAAAGAACTGTTCTTGTTAACAAGCTTAAACTGCTAATTAGGGGTAATATGGCAGTAAATACTATGTCAAACATTTTAGCAATGTGAAGATGCAATATTTAGCTTTTGGGGCCTTTTCGTGGTGCATTCTGTGAAAGAAGACAGTGTGTTGTGTTTTTTCATATCTCATACAGGTATCAGATTAATAAAAAGTATTTTAGGGAAAACCAGTGACCTACAGGTCCTTACAGGAAGCAGGTTCACTTCTGTCCTGCGTTTAGGGTGATATGTTGGTGGCCACGTACTATAGTGTTACTATGAGCCTTGTTATTGTGAGGCTTCAGATAGATGGCAGACAGAAGAACTAACCCTGATGACTTCATGTATATGTGTATGTGGTGTTTTGTTAACAGTTAAGTTACTCTGCTGAAAAAAAATAGTAGCACTAGCAGTAGTTGCTTTATTTTGAGTGTACATTAACGTAATTTAATCAGGAAGGAAAGAAAACCTGGGACTTGAATTTGATGTCATTTACCTGGCTATAAATCAGAATATCTCCATTTAGTTTAACAGAATTTTTTCAATTTGCGTCAAAATGATCAAAATCAGAACCTGACACAAGCTATCCATCTCGTAATTTGTGCATTCAAAACCAAAGAAATAAAATTGGACTTTTTTTTTTTTTTTGTCCAAATCTCACCTCAAAAACCAGAGCTTGTTTTTTTCTGAGCAGAGGTTTTGTAATACAGCATTGTTTCTTGTTGGTACCAGGAACTTTGCAGATATATTTTAGGAAGAAACTTTTTTTTTTTTTAAGTTGTTTCTGGTTAGACTTTAATTGTCAAAGCTACAGACTTGTGAATTTGAGAGCCATTCTAAGTCTAGGTAGCTTGAAAATTCCTGACAGGTATTTTGTTTGACTTCTTTGTGTGCCTCTGATAATATCTGCAGAGGGTTGTATGTAGGCTTTGTTCCCTGTCTGATTTTCTTTGTGTCGCCCGAGGAATTTGCAGTAGGGATGGCAACCTTAGAAAGGAAGGAGAGGAAGAGACTGAAGAGAAGGGTGACGAAGGTCTGACGGAGGTGTCCCTTCTGCCACTCTGAAGTGGAGACCTGATGAGTCGTAAGGAGCTCCTGCTCTCAAAACTGAGGAATCTTCGCTGGGTGCAAGGTTATTAGGTACAGTAGACAGTTCTTCGGAATAGACAAGTTAAAACCTGACATTGCGTTTTGCCAGCTGTGTTTGGGCTACTCGGTTTCTGTCTCCAAGTGAAAAACACGCTGAACTTTGCAGGTAGAGGTTGACTTGGAGGGATACCTGCTCTTCTTCTTTGTTCGCATCATCCCGATTTTAGGCTTTGCTGGTATCAATACAGTGTATTTTGGAGTACAGTGTTGAATAAACTTTTGTTGTCAGAGAATGGGTACCTTCGTATTTTGGATGCAAAGGGTAAATACCCTGTCAGGGCATTAGATTTCTGAGGAGGCGGCATACAGGCAGAGGTAATACAGTACACCAACTACTGTAGATGGAGAAGTAGGCAAGCTTTCAGGCACCCAAGCCTGACTGCACCAAGATAATTAAATTATACTTTAAATGAAAACAAAGTTAATCTCTGAAGTTTATACTTAATTGTTGTATGGAAGTGCAGAAATGTAAGGAGTGTGTCTTTTCACGGGGTCAAATAATGTTTTATTTGTACATTTGTTGTAAGTACTCAAAGGTCATTAGACTTTTAATTACAAGAGTTTTGGATGACACCTGATCTGACTGACAGTGCTGAGAAAACTTCAGTTGATATCACTCTGGCTGTGGTTTCATTTTGATTTTATGTTTTAATTATTTTTCATCCTTGTAAATTATGTTTCTAAACTCAATGGTCTCTGTTTTGAGAGAGCAGAAATACTTCACATAATGTTTAAATTTTGTTTGAATAAACCACCTAGAAAGTACAGAGAAAAAGAATGATATATTCCCTAAAATAACACTGCAGTAGGAATTTTGCTTTGTAAAAGATGATGTTCATAGTGCTGGAATTGTCTAGACCATCAAAATTGCCAGGCATAAATAATTACATAATTTCACACTTTCCAGTGAAGTCAGACCCTGATTAAGAAGCTGACAGCCTGAGAGAGTCCGCTCTTTGACAGTGATATCTGTATTCCCTAAATTTGTAGAGACTGCCTCTAGGAAAACAGACTGAGCTTTAAACTCTTTCCTTTGAGTGAGAACACTTATTGACAAATGGAGAATAATCATTTTCTTAAAGTAAGTTTTCCTACTTTAAATGCACAGATATTTCAGCTTTTCCACTTTCAGCTAGCGTAGATTTTGCTGATACCAGGCCTGCTCGCTGTCTTGGTCCTCACTGTCTTTCAGTATGTTTGATATTCATATTTCTTTTTTATTCCTTCTTCCTTGCTGTGCTTTTTTTCTTCCTTTTCTTAAACATAGATAATATGGTAATATGAACTCTAATAGGAAAAAGGCATTGTTTAGCTCAGTTGGGGTACTACTAATCCACTCACCAAATGTAACCATAACACAGCATGCATTTTAATTATTAAATATAATGGAAACTTTGCATTTTAAATCTAGAGCTATAAACCACTTGTTTGAAAATGCACAGTTCAGCACTATGGTTTTAGCTTGTAGTGAATTACTGGGCAGTATTCTTTGATCAGTTATTACAAGTTGAAGATTAGTAGCATTCAGTGCTTGTGTTAATTTTTAAAATACATATAGGAGTCACTGCAGGTCAAACTGAAGCTCAGTCCTGTATATTTTTAATGATTTAGTCATCTGGCTGGATAAAGTGATGTAAAAATGCATAGATAATACGGTCATGCCAGTCATTCCAAACAAGAGTAATTTAAAGGAACATTTTCAGGACTAGTACCCCCCCAGATTCCAGTATTTTTTTGTAAAAGGTGCTTTATTATTAAATACAATATTGTTGAGGTTTTTCTTGAGGTAATTATTTGTTTGAATAGTTCTACAAAGTGCTCCTAATGCAGTTTTGATGTCTTTCTGCTAAGTAACTGTTGAAGGGGTAGAACGAATACGTGTTTGCTTATGTTTGGTCAATACCTGTTTTTGTAATGAATATATTTTTACCATAAATAAGCTGACTGAATGTGGATTTTACTGAATCATCGTGAAAACTTACAAAAAAATCCCTGCATGCGGTGTGCAGGCTTGGAGCTCTGCTATTCTCAGCAGTGGGGGCCCTGGCGTCGTGGAGCAGCTCTGGTAGGTTTGGAGGAGGGTGCTGTGCTTGGGTGCCTGCTTCAGGGCATGGGGACAGCTGGCGTGCTGCCGGCGTGGGAACAAGGCTCTCCAGATCCATGAGAGGGAAACAGTGTGGGAGTAGCTCAGCAGAGCCAAATGTTTTCTTCCTTTTGTCCCGGTTGTTAGACCCAACAGCTCTCCCTTTCTGGGTTCAGGACTTCTCCTCTAGCTGAGGAGGCTGTCTCCCCTGGGTTGAGCTGGTCTTTTTCTTCTCTCCATGTATTGCCTGTGAGATACCAGTACCTGACTCGGGACTCCACATCTCCCACTCTGTTTGGCATTGAGCAGTTCAATAGTGCCCGATGTCCCTGGTGGATACAGGCTTAAGTCGTTTAGGTCTGTTGAATATTTTGAATCGAGTGCAGATTTTCATTCCCCAGGGCCACCCGAACCCTTAGAGAATCCTTGTCACCTGGTTCAGCCTTCCCTTTTCCTTCATCTTTTTCCCTTTGGTGATCTGGCATAAACTCCGTCAACTGGTAATGGATGTTACAATTGCAGCCTCTGCTGTTGAGTCTGGTTGTTTTAAGGATGTGTTTGTCATAGCGCATCAACTTTCTCATTCTTTCTCTCGTGCCTCACTATTCATCTCTATTGCAAATCAAATTGTGATATCAAAATAATTATATCAATATGTACTAGATCCTCAAATTTCTTACTTTGTAGTTCTTTCTGCTCGTACCTTTTTTGAGTGTGTGGCAGGAGAGTGTACAGGTAATGTCTCTGTACCGCGTTTTTTTAATTTATGAATATTCTGGAAATACTCTATGCTTTCTGTGTGTGCCAGATTAGTGTAATTCACCAAAGCATCTTCACATGAGGGCTATTCTTTTGATCGTGACCACCTCCAAACCTGAATCACTGTAGAGAACCAATGAGTTTGTAAACATCACTCATTTGTCTTGTTCTGGGGGTGGGTTGCAGCCTGTGTCCATTGGCCTAGTGGACTGTAGTTAAAGAATTGCTAAAAGAGAGCCTTTTCTGATGAGTAAAGTTAGTTACGGACTGAATAAAGGCTGCATTTGAACCCATGGCCTTGGCTTCCCCTAAACAAAGGAGTGCAGCATCACCTGCGGCAGCCGTGAGCATCTCTGGACTTCAGGTCTCTGCCAGCTTCCCTTGCGCCTCTGAGACAGTGACTGCAGCTGACCATCTCCCACCAGTTCCTAAGAGTGGAAGATGGGTCTGAAGTGCAGTAGATGGACCTTATTTACTGATTTAAGTGGCTAAGCATTAAAGTTTTCAGTCTGATTGCTTTCCTCCTTCTCTCACATCCTGTCTTGCCCTCCTCCTGGAAAAGATTTTTTTTTTTCTTTTTAAATTTGTAAAAGGAAAAGTATACCAACTCAAAGTATGAAGTGAATTTTTACAACCGAGTTATAAATTCCAAAAACTAGGGGGTTTATAATGGAAATGCTTAGGGGGAAGAGGGGAGGGTGCGCTATAATACATACGTAACCTTTTTTCCCTCTCTTTAGTGAATAGACCGTTTAAACTAAATTAAGTAAAGGATATAAATTCTGTTGTTTCAGTTTTTAATATTTCATGGCTGATTTTATAGATAAAAATTACATTTAACAATAAATATGAAGAAGAATTTATACAGCCTGTTCTAGTTTGATATGGAACAGCAAATCCCATTTCTCTGTAGCTGTAAAGAAAATTCATTATAATGTCTTTGGTTGTAAGAGATGGCTTCATTGTGATTAGTTACACTGATAATAAAACAACCTTTTTACAAATGGCACAAGATACATGAGATCTCATGTGTCTGCCTTTTAATAGCATTGAATTTGTGCATTAGCTACCTTCATTCTGTAGTCCTTTTTTTCATTTATGATTGGGCACTTTTAAAATCTACAAGTTATTAAAAATAGTCTAATAGAACTTAATTTTTCTTTTGAGGCATTCTGGAGAAGGAGTTATTAATGTAGCTAAGCATTCTTAATTGTTGCGTTTTCAAACTAAAAAAACTCATTTTAATTACAAAAATGTGATTTTATGTCATTTTGTTCAATTCAGAGTAACAAGTTTTGGGGATAAAATAATGAAATCTGGATAGCTGACATTACTTTCTGAATCCTTTTTAAGCACCTAAAGAAATATCTTGACTTTCAAATGCCCTACTCCCAGTTATTTCAGTTGGATTTAGACATTTGTGGGTATTTCAGTAATTTAAAACACAGTGGTATTAGGATGCCTGCTAAGCAGTTGAAAGTCCAAGTGTATGCATTTGGTAGTGGGGAGGGTTTTGTGAGGAATTCATAGCTGTTAAAGGGGTATTTATTTATTTTTTTCCATTGTACATGCATTTAAGAATACTTAGATCTCCTTAGCACAAGAACGCAGAACGAGTTTTATGGGAAAAGTGTAGTGGTTGTAATAAGAGCTTTTGCATGTTTATATTGCTGTGATTTGTGCTGTTACAGAGATTTTACCAGTAAAATCTTCTACATTGTTTACTTTATAGAAATAATATCGAATATTAGATTCTGGAAAAATGGTACGTACGTATGCTACAAAACGATAAATTGTAGAATGGAATTACAGAGCCACTGTTAGAAGTAAATTCCTTTCCTGCTTCATGTAAAAAGCAAAAGAATTTGGTGCTTTAGAATGAGGAAGGCTGCAGAGCTGACAAAACAGAAGTTGCATTTGATTATCAAATATTTATGGAATTTAACAGAAAGTGAAAATCTGAATCAAAGTGCTTGGGAAAAACAGGATGTAATGCTCGAGTCTTCTGGAAAATATGAGCTGGAACAGCATATTTAATACTAGGTTTCACTGTAAAAGGCATAAAACAACATTTTTGCTCTTGTTGTCTGTAAACTTTAATTTTTAGATTGTTGTCTCTTTTCCACTGATGGTTGCAGCTGGGAAAAGAAGTCCTGTAGCACTTATTAAAAGTGTTTTCCTGGGACGAATACCAGGAAAACGACCATCGATGACTGAAACACAGGACTAAATATTCTTTTTGCCACCTGAGGGAAACGTTGGCTGTGCCAGCACCCGTCGCCGGTTTGGCTTGCGGGCTGCCTTCTGTGCCCACGTTGCTCTGTCGGAGGAGCGGGCTGGCTCTGCGCCGCGCGCCGCCATGACGCGTCCCCTGTCACGGTGGGCCTGCGGGCCTGCGGACCCTGCAGGCGTCAGCTGAGCTGGAGCAGGTGCAGTTTCTCACTCCAGCTTGGTCTCCGGGCGCTTGCCGGTGGTTGCCGCAGAGTAGGTTTCCTGCGTTCATGAAAACCTGTCAATCTCAGGAAAGTTTGTGGGATTGGTTTTAACTCGGTGCTTTTCGAGGAATTGGTAGCATTTTCAGCAGTCACGCTCTCCGGACGTGAGGGCGCGAGGTGTCGAGGAAGCGCGGAGGCGGTGGCGCCCGGGGAAGGGCCGCCTGGCCCCGCCATGGCCTGCTGCGACGCTGCAACTGAGGGCAGCTGTTCCGTGGTGCGCTTCGGCGGAAGGAGAAGGGTTTGCACACGGGATACCCAAGTAACGGAAAACTAAGAAGGAAGGTGCAGCTCTTGATAGAGCGGAATGAAACTGCCTTGTTTCTGTAGGTATTAGGGGAGGTCCCCAGTGCAGCTGTTGCCGGCGTTGCACTGGGCGCGCCATTCCTACGGGAGAGATGAAAATGTTAACTGCCAGGTGAGTCCTCGTTCGGCGCCGCGCCGTGCCTCGCACCGAGCCTGGGAAGGCTCCTGCGGACACTGTGCACTGTGAAGGCTTTGGACAAGAGGTGAATGGGGGTTTTATAGGTGCTGGTGGTGCCAGAAAGGGGTCGTCCCTTCTCCTCCTCATTTCCTTCCCACCTGCAGTGCTG
>Ga0181612_147026_pt1 | contig 12102 bp, 5 predicted proteins | sample HoacroProtozoa21_FD_119630 | JGI IMG/M metagenome (GOLD analysis project Ga0181612, IMG submission 119630) | Hoatzin crop microbial communities from Cojedes, Venezuel. Combined Assembly of Gp0051906, Gp0051904, Gp0051908
AAAAATTCCTCTGTTAAACTTATTTTGAGATTAGATATATACAGTAGTTGGTTACATTGCTTTTTTTTTCCCCCAGGTTATTCTGATGCTGGGTTGCTCTCTCTCATCACTGCCAGTCTAGCATAAATATAGATGGGAAGACCCATGCAGCATGAGAGGCATGGCACTTCATAATCTGCTTCATGCCTAATTTGGACCAGCTGTTTTTAGGTTAAGGGCAACCCGTGCCTGTTCTTTCCTTTTCATTTTGTTCTCGGAAGTACCATGTCACAACAGTGACTTTATGATCACTCACTGCAGAATCACTCACTGCAGTGCTGGTTTAATTAGCTGATTTTACAAACCATGGAGATGTTTGCTTGGTGGTGGTCCAGGGACTGGTATCCCCTGTTATCTGTGTACATTTGACATCAAGCTCCCTGAAGAGAGCGGTTCTAGCTAGACTGATGTTGGCCTTCCAGAGCAGAATTGTCCTTTCACTAACACAGTAAGTCAGAGAAAAGAGTGCTGGTCTTTGCTTGTTGATGGCCAGATGATTTGATACACGGGAATTACTCACACAGGTGCATGCAAATTCCATCCCCAAACAAAGCTTCTGGCCCGGAAGGGAGGATCACCTAAATCTCTGGTGATCTCAGAGGCTCTGTGTCAGCCAGTTCCTAGCTTCTGTGGCATCTTTGGGTGGTTTGCAGCAGACTTCCCACAGAAAACTCTCACTCTCAGGTAACTAGAAAAAATGAGAACTTTGGCTGTCCAGCAGCCCCATTCTTTTTCATTTCACTTGGGATGCAGATGCAGAGTCTGTACCACTGAAACACCCCGTTTCTGAGGGCAAAAAGCGGTGCTAAAGGGTTATGGTTCATCCTTCACTGCATTTAGGCAAGGTTGTAATGTCTATCTTTACACATATGCATGTGCGGATGTTTGCACATTCTTGTGTGTCTACTTTTCACAGTTCACACACTGCTAAGAATTTGCCTTACATTTTTGTTTGTTCAGATACAGGCTCACCACTCTAAATAATTCCACCACCATCCCTCCCCTTTTGCTTTTCGTTGATGTTATGCTCATTTTACTCTGAGCAAGCGAGTTTGTTCCTGTCCTCTGAGGAAGTTCAAGGTATAACGAGCAAAGCATCCGGATTAATTAAGCAACCTGGTGCAATTCCCCCTCCCCCACCCCCACTCCTCCTCCCATGGACTAGACTGGATCTAATCCAAACCAAAGCAGTCCTCAAAGTCAGTCTTCAGCCAACAGTCAGTCCATTCTGCTGACATCCAAAGAATGGTTTTACTATATAAATGATAAGAAATACCCTTGCTAAGACAAGAAGCCCTTTAAAGACATTACTGTCACCTTCTCAAATGTTTGCAGTGACTCCAGGCTCTTTCCAAAAACTGTACAACATTTGCAAACTTTTCTGTTGCCAAACATCCCAGTGAAATGTGATGCTTCAGAGCATATGAACTAGATGCCCACTGCATCTGACTCTTCCGAATGCCTCGGCACCACACACACAGCAGCGTAGACAAACTCTTTCCCTTTTATTTATAGCAGCTTGAACTTGGGCAGCACCAGGTATGTCAAATTACCTTGCTCATGAATCTTCAGGAAATTATTGCTCTCTACGTAGTGCCATGTCCTTTAAAATGTGCAAGGGGGAGGGCATTGTGTTCCCAATTGGGGAGCTGGTGTTTTAATGCATGTAACTGATACTGATTTATGCTCTGGACAGAATTTATAGCAAGACGGAAAAGGTTATGTTTTCATTGAAAATTTACTTCCATCATTTTCTTTAACTGTCTATCTTTATGCAATCTCAGCAACTATCTCAGTCAACCGAGTGAGTCATTGGGTTTTACATGAAGGGACTGCTGTAGACTGTGCATCTCCCTTTTGGAAGATTGCTGCCATTTACAGCAGAGAAGTAATTGAAAATGGGGAGCACAGATATATTTCTGCATCATGCATGTTTTATGCATAATTTAGATTAGAGTATTAGTATATCACACTTGCAGGTTTTCTGCCTCTTACGCAAACCTCTTTATATTGTCTTCTATAGGCAGTAGATGTGATACACAGCTGACTCAGACGGATAAAGTATTAATGCTTTGGTCACCTGAGGTTACTAACTTTACTGATGTGACAGGATAGTTCTGAGTTGAGCGAGTATGTCCTGGACACAGGAGGGCAGATAATGCATAATGTTCTTGTTTTACATAGTGGAACCATATCATTTTACGTTATGGGGAGGCAGAAAAGCCCCAAAGATAAGTTTGAACAGAGGGAAAGCATAAGATTTATTTATTGCTATTTTCTAAAAGAAGAGTCTGCAGAATTAAGGGACCTGGGGATCCATTCTCCAGCTAAAATCATTAGAATCTTCAATAAGCATCTGCTGTTTGGCACTCTATCCGCACCTCCTACACAGCAGTGACTCTCTGGTCAGATGACTTTTGCACATACTTGTGAGGCTATTGATTGGTAGGAGAACATCAAGCCATATTGTCCTACATCCTCCCACTTCATCTCATGTGACAGTTATAGACAGGGAGGATGTTAAAATTCTCCAGCTATGGTGACTGCCTAAGGGTGAAACGGCAAAATGACCCGTTCTTATCACTGTCTACATAAACAAGCTAGGCTTAACACTGGACTTTGGTTTGAGTGGCAAAGATTCGCTCTGCCCTCTCCTCAGACTAATCAGTGTGCTGTGACAAACTGGTTCGAGAGGAGTGGGTGGCATATGAACACCTTTTAGCAAAATGCCATTGCCTGGGAAATTCTACTGGGAGGGAAATGTCTTAGAGCAGTAACTACAACACTAAGGCTGATGAAGTGTAAAATTTCAGTGGTCCACAGCGGGCTGACTTGTTCTGAATAAGTGTTTTTAAAATACATGTTCCTCCATGTGAAAACCCTGTAACAGGTGTTGAGTTTTATACAGGACGCAGCAGCAGAAAGCTCAGCAGCTGCATCTTGCCAGATGGGGAGATGCACGTGACTGTAGCAAAAGAGCACGTCTGGCAGGACAGAGGATTTTAGAGTTGCAGCTCTGAAATCTTCCTCTTGGTTTAGACATTGATATTCCACTGACAGTGGAGAAAGCTGTGTTTTTCAAAAGGGATGTACAAAGCAAACTGCAACACAAAAGACGTTTGTAGTACTCGCAGTTCCTCTGCAGTTTAGTGGGAGCTCAGAGCACTGCAGGAATCACTGGGCCACTTGGCCCAGTAATTACGTGTTCCAGAGTTTAGGGTACTCTCCTTGAAAATTTTTAACAAAAATACTTCGCAAGTATACTGCAGAATAAGGATTTTCATTATTATATACCAAATGTACCAGTTCTCGTAAGTTTATTGAAAGGGATGACTTTGTCTTAATCATCAGCATAGACCAGCTTGAGCGTGCATCTGTTCTCCTCACAGTTCTGTTTTTTAAATCTCGCACCTGGACACGGTCTTTGGCAGTGACTCACTGAAATGGAGAAGCACCCAGGAGGTGCCAAGGTGAACTCACAGTGATGCTCAAAGAGGACTGGATTTGGAGGACTGTGAGTGATCCTGACATAGATTGGAACTGAACGCTGTATCTTGAGATTAAAGGTTGGAGCATAAAACCCACTATTCTTCCTTTACCAGTGCATGCTCATACCCAAGTGAGCTTCCTTAGAAAGCCAAAGCACAGATGTCACTCTCTTCTCCGGTTCCCTTTGGTAGAATGGTCCGTGATCTTCAAGGCTTTACATCAGAATGCAATTAAATGAAGCCTCATTGTACTCTTGGTTCTCCCATATGACATTTTGAAAGATTGGTACAGGCAAGATCACAAAAACAAGGTTCCCATGTGAAGATCCACTAGTTCTTCCCTCGCTGGGGTCCACCAAACAGCACATGAACACCCAGCCAACCAGAAGCTTTGCACCACTGAGACTTGCTATTTGCAGTTTTCTGTACCTTTTCATACAAGCCATTTTTCAACACTTCTGTACTGTAGCATCACTCTCTTCCGCTTCAGTACATGTTAAATCATACTGGGTGAAATCCTAATGGTTTTTATTGCCTGAAATCATCAGGACTTTTTTTGTTATTAAAAAAAGTATCAAAACAGCCTCTGCATAAATATTTGCAGGCAGGCAACAGAACAAATTGAAAGAAGGCAGATTATTTTGTGAAAATTCAGTCTTCACATGCTTTGTTTTGTGCTTCAGCTTATTCTGTTCAAAATCAATACAGCAATGCAATAGCTAACTAACAGCCTAGAATTAGTGCAACCAAATGGTTAAAAGTTAATTGAAACCAATGTGCGTTGAGATCATAGTGTGTTTTGTTTCGTTTTTTTTTTCTTTCCCCAAGCAGTGTGCTATGTGTTATTCAGTCACAGAGCATAAAACAGGTCAAAGTCAGCAAGTCGTACAGAGAACAGGATTAATGCACTATGGTGCTAGTGGGCTAACGCGCTGCAGCAGCACACCGGTGGCTAAATATTTAAATTATATGTATGTCAGTGTGCAGAACAACCTGAAAGAAACCTGCTTTTTCCTTAGTGTAGTCCGGCTGTGAATTCTGAATAACGTTCAAGTTCAGAGCAGCCACCCCCTCTGACTATCACGGAGCTAACTGGCCTATTGTGGGGTTGCTGCCGTTTTCCCCCTTCATTTTTTCTCCCAGCATACTGGGGGTATTTTCAATTAAGAAGAATTCAATTCTGAATCACAGTTTTGCAAAGGGTTCAGTGCTAATAAGTAAACATAGGAGGATTCAGTAATAATAATTCATAAGCAGCAGGAAGAAAAGTGCATGCTTTGTTGTTGGACTGGTTGGAGCCAGTTCATTTTATAGAATTTCATGCCAGCTACACTCCATAAATTTTTCACAATGATCATAAAATACCTTTTTATTTTATTTTTTTCCTTTTGTTGCTCTCCAGAGTTTATTCATTACACATGAAGCATATCTGTGCTGTGAAATCCGTTACTAAATACCTCGGGACCTGTCATGCCACTGTAATTTAAAATGAATGTAACAATAATCCAGCCTGATTGCCCGGCTCACTAGTTAATGTGAGGATATTTGACTCTGTTAATCACCACAATAGCCAGGTCACATTTCCACCACTGCATAAGTAAGCAGATTAACCGGCATGCAGTGCAGCCCTAACAAACGGCTCGCTGGTGACATTTGCAGCACAGCAAGCTGCAGCCTCACCACGAGAAGAAGAAATTGCAAACCAAAATTTTACTAATACATATGAAAACAAAAAAAAACTTTTAAAAATGGGTTTAGGTGAAATATCCACGGACTAGAGAGTTAGCCATTCTGAGCAGGGCACCTGGGGCAGGCGGGTTATTCATCACATGCATAGATACGCACTGAGAGCAAGCTCAGTGTATCTCATGCTACAGCTTTGTTACCCGTCTCAGAAATAGCTCACGCGACATAGATTTAGGTGGATTGACTTTATATTATGTGAGATCTGCCTCTCACTGTGCAACTTGCTAAGATAATCAGATTTTCTGTGTTTTGGTTTTCGCCTTGATCTTGCGTTAAGCAGAACTCTGAGCAACTTCTAGATTCCTATGTTAGCTGCCTCTCAGGTCACAACTTTTGAATCTACATGGTAGGGTGGGTAAAGAAATTTCAATAAGTCCTGTGGTAAGATTTTTTTCTTGTCGGGTTAAAATATGTTAGGAAAAAAAAAGAGAGAGAGGAAGAAAGAAAAAAAGAAAGAAAGTGCACCGGTGATGTTAAGAGCTGATAAGTTTCAGTCAGGTGAGATCACAGGCTTGTTATTGTACCACAATTTTTCAAAATTGCCCTTCCCCCTCTTAATCCACCTTATATACCAGGCAGCCGGGATAAGAGCCGGAGTGGATAATATCATTTTGTTTTGCCCCAGCAATATGATGCTATCAGGGGTTGGCTGGTGCTTTTAATTAAGGGAGAGCACCCGAACATGTTGGGCAAATATACGTAATAAATCTATTTCTGTACTATCTGGAGAGGTGTATTGTAAGAGCTAAGATCTTGAAGCTAAATCTAGGCCTTTGTGATCTGCTTTGCACCCAGGTGTCTCGCCTGCTGAGGAAATGCTCTCTTTTAACAACAAAAGGTTATATATCCACCGTGACTTCTGTTTTGTGCTTTTTATAGGTGGTCTGAAGTCATCACGGTCTCATCACATTAAACCTGCCACTACTCAGCCTTAGTGGCTGATATGTATTTTTGACGCAGAGTAGGGTTACAGCCCAGCAACAGCAGTTCTCATTGTATTTTTACCTCCTGCTGTCTACTTTTCCCCCTCCTGTTGTTTATTTTGAGGAACAGCAAAACAGAAAGGAAAAAAAAAAAACACATTACTGCTTAGCCAGTAGTAAAACTTCTTTTATGGGCTGGCCTTGTAGCCTAGCGCTACTGACACCAAGGATTTGAGAGAGGATCCCGGAGAAGCAATACACACAGTGCTCCATCGGCTGTTCTGGCTCATGACCCGAGAGAAGCGCCGGAGGAGCTCTCTTCATCTCTTTGCTGCCAGAAAAATGATTGGCTCAACACAGGTTCAAGGATGAGAGACACCAAGCCGGGGAAGGGGAGGGCCTCCGCTTACTGATTGGGACTAGGAGGACAAAACAATTTCTCTTGCAGAGAAAGAGGGGCAAAAAAATTGAAATCGAACATTATAATAAGATGAGAGAATATATCATCAGCATGCAGGCAGGTACCCGAACAGAAAGTTATGACATATTTTTCCCCCAAGAAAATGTTCACAGTTCACACCACGTCTATACCGCTGCCACTACTGCATGAGGCTAAAAAACAAAGCTGACTTAGTGGTTTCACATGCTTTTATATAACCCTATAATTTTTTTTAAAGCTCTTTGTTTCATAAAATGAAATTATGTAGGCAATTAGTCTATACTGTGCACTAACCCCTGTTATGCCTTGGCTAAGAAAGAGAATTTAAAAGAATAGAGTTATTTCATTTTAGAAATTGGTTATTGTGTACATCCTGTAAGTTTTTCATTAAAAAGTGTTACATTTATTATGCAAATGAATTATTTCATTGGTCTTCCCCATTAATGCTTTGAAAAACATGAAACAATGGCATATAGTTGGAGATATCTCAATCCAGAGCAGAAAACTACACCTGTGACTTGGGAAAATAGATAAAGTAGAAGAGAGTGGTGACTTGGGTAGCTGGAGCCTTTTACAAGGACACCAAGGGCGGCCGTAGGCTGGAAACTCACTGACAAGCAACTGGTCTAGCATTGCTTCACCATGGCTCTCTGAGAACCAGGCTTACACGTGATACGAACTGTCACCCGTGCTAGCAGTCCAAGGAAAGAAGGTAAGAACAGAACTGGAATGGACATAGAGGCATCCTCGCAGTCCAAAATAATGGTCACCACCTCCTGTAACCTGCTTCTTGCTCAGACAGGGAGGTGCCAGGTAGAAGAGGACTGCCTGTGTCTGACAGACCTGGGGGACAGGAGAGGAAATGAGGTTGAAGTGTTCAAAGTCTTAAAGGACTCTGAAATGTTCTAACATCACAGTGGGATGTTTTGTTTTTCCTGTTATTGCTATCTGATCTCGTCATTTGCTGGTCTGATCCGCCAGCTCAAACAGATCTGAGCAGGGATGGTTTAAAGGGCAAGCAGAATACGCCAACTGGCTCTGCATCTCAGGCTTTTTTCCTGGCCTATGCAAAAGGAGTCAGAAAGACCTGCTTCATTGGTGAAAGCAGTGCCCTCAGAGTTGCCTGGAATTCTTTGATTTGCATGATTTGGTACAACATTTAAAAGTGTCCCAATACATGTCTTCTCTTTTTGAGAACTAGGGCAGGACTTGCAGAGGAGCCTGTTTAAGAAATTTAAGCTCCTGGTGTAAATTCCACTACAATACACTGGAGAGAAAGCCAGTGTATCGCAGTGCCAGAAGGCATAGAAGTGAGACTACAAAGGTGTATTGGACATTTCGCCACTAAGAATAGACCACACTAAGAAGACACCAAAGGTAGAGTTTGCTGGAGCAAAATATGATGATATGAAGGGTAGAGGAACAGGAATCTGGGAGTGTTGTTGTTCTTTTGACAAATCTTTGTCGCTTTAGGTTCACGTAAAAGCTTGATACTAGCAAATTACATGTTTTGGAGGACCTTTTTTTCTGTTGCTTCTCAACTAAGGTATCCTGGCTAGATCATAGGTGATACTTCACCCTACTGCAAGTTCTACAAATGTGTAAGCTTTCCATAGCCAATATTTGCACTGCAGCATTAGAGGTATTCAGACTAATTCTACTTGGGCTAGGATGCTGTCACAGCCTCTTGCAGATGCCAGGACATTAAACATGTGTGGATGCATGTCTTAGCATGGTACAACATTTAGGGTAATTGGTCCACCTACTCTGTACTCTGCTGGAGCAGCTATATACTTCCACTTCTGGCTAGTTCACTGGCTGTGTCTCTTGTGTGTGGAACAGCAATACCAACAAGCGTGCCTCTCCTAGGACAATAAAATGAAACCGGAAGATAAAAGAATAGCTAAATGGTATTCTCTCACTGACAATGAATTGATAATCAAGAACTCGTATGACTTTGACTTCTCAGAAGAGGACAGAAATCAATGTGACTTACATGATATTATAACCATTTCCTCCAACATTTTGACTTACTTTCATCATGGGCTCTGTTCCTTTGTCCAGCGCAGTTTCTCCCCATCAGAAAACAGCTAAATGAAGTTCCCTTGTATCACCCAATGTGCTGAAACTCTCTCAGTCTCCTATATGCTTTTGTTTAACCAGGATAAGGTATATTAAACAAGCATTCTCTGAAAATGTTAGTACTCCTCAAATACCACTTCAAATCAAGCATTAAATGATACAATTTTACAGAGTACATAGGGTTTAACTTGCTCCATGTATTTTTCTAAGTACTGAAGAAGAAAAGAATCCATAAAATAATAACACAGCAGAGTAGATCAGGTGGAAGGAATCAAAATGCACGGAGAGCTCTTCGGTCTATTCATGGGTTCAGGTTCTGCCAATGACACCTGACATTCCAGTAGCAAAATACGCCTTGATAATTATAGGTGTCAGTGAAGGGCAGAGCTCCAGAGAGCTGCTCACTGAAACATTCCCTACTGATTTTCCTCTTCAGCTTATAACTACTTGCCTGCTTTCTTTAAACTTTCCCAACAAGGAGCCAGTTGGTTTCCAATTTGAAAAGAAATCTCTGAGACTGATGAAATGCTAGGTGTTGCTAGCCAATTTCTGTTTATCCCAGCTATTTGTCTCTTCTAGCCTTTCAGAGACAGAAAACTTCTGAAAGAAAAGGTAGGCAGGTGGGCAAGTGCCACTGCTGCCCCAGTCATGTCGACGGTGGCAGGCCTGAGCACACTGAGAGATCTTGCTTGCCCTTGTATTTTTGAAAGCATCAGGAAAACTAACTGAATCACTTGGGTGAGTACAAGGTAGTGGCCTCAAGTTGAAAACATGGGAATTGACCTGCTGTTATTCTCTTAACTTTCCCCAAAGCTGGTTTTCACGGTCCCTGTTGCAATCACAGGCAACCTTCTAGGCTGCTGTTTTCCAAGGTTTGACAGAAGCCAGATGTATTTGGTAAATGTTATGATGTGGTCAGCAAGAAAATATGCAGTATGTATATTCCTTTATCACAGTTCCCTAACGCTGGGCAGCGTTACATACCACCAGGGGGTATGTTTGTTTAGCCAAGGTGGTCTATAAGCATATTTTGCGATTACAGTATAATCTCTTTGTAAAGATAAAACATTGTACAGGGTTGTGAGACATTCCGGTGGAGGGCCATATGCACGACAGAGCTCAGCTGAGATAGGACTGGAGCAAGAGCATTTGGAATGCACTTGCTTTGTGTCAAAACATGCACAGAAATTTACCTTTGTATATGAAGTTCTTACTAAGGAAAAGCAAGAATCTGTGTTTTAGCGGTAATGGCTTTGCCTGAATCTCCTTTGTTTCCAAAGTTGCAGATTGTATACAACATTATTTTGAAGCGACTATGTATATGCATGCTTATGATGGAATTTTCAAAGGAGTTTAAAGAGCTCTTTGCTGCTCCATTCAAGGTCTTTGCCTTTGTGTTCTCAACTTGTAGCTTACTAATCATCGTAAAAAGGAAGGATAGAAATTAATTTACAGCCAGGCCCTTCTTTCCACCACAGATAGGTCTGAGCAGCAGAAAGAGATGCCTAATTGGTAGCAAAAAAAGTTGACACAGCAGTGATGTAAACAGTCAGCACTATTCAGGACTTCTGCCTAATCCTTCCAATGATCATCAGCCCACAGAAAGCACTCTTCACCTTTCATATGTCTCCATGGCTCACGTTCTTCCCCAGCTTGTTCGCGGATACAAACTCCTCTTGTGATAGTACTTCCCTGCAGTTCCCTGAAATCAAGTCTGAGCTAATAACGCACAGTCCTGCCCATTCAGTAAAAAACGTTCCAAAGGAGAGGTAAGTCTAGGTAAATGAACTTGGCAAAACCCACTGTTTAAAAATGCTTTTGTTTTAGTTATGTGATTTAGGCCACACAAAACAGATACTGTAGATATTTAAGGCACAAGTCTTGACTGATCTCATTTCTGGTCAGATCTTATGGATCAATTATAAACAGCGAGAGTGTGCCCCAAGTCTCAGCTGAAGTAAGATCTAAAATCAAGGAGTTTGGTGAGTTTTATAACTCTGAGAATGGGCCAAGCTTGTCTCCAGCCACCATATTGTCTGCAAGATTGCATTACCTATAGAAGAGATCATGCCAAATTCAGATAGCTTGGGTTCATTGTGTTTGGTCTTTTTTTCATTCAAAACTTCTGTCTGTCTTCAGGAATTCAGCTGATCTGAGGTCTTGTGATGGGTTTCATCAGCAAAGCCCCCACCCAGCTACTTGCTCACTCCCTGGCCCCAGTGGGATGGGGGAAGAGAATGACAAAGGCAAAAACAAGAAAACTCATGAGTTGAGATAAAGACAGTTTAATAGGTGAAGCAAAGCTGCACATGTGAGCAAAGCAAAATAAGCATTCACTACTTCCCACTGTCAGGCAGAAGTTTTGCTACCTCCTGAATGCAGGGCTTCATCAAGCCAGAACTCCAAATATGCTCTCTTCCTCCTCCTTTCCCCCACTTTTTATTGTGGAACACACCATTGTATGGTCTGGTATATCCCTTTGGTCAGTTAGGGTCATCTGTCCTAGCTATGTCCCTTCCCAAACTCTTGCCCTCACCCAGCCTACTCACTGGGGGATGCAGTGTGAGAAAAAGAAAAAAAAGAGAAAAGAAACTTCAGCACTGTTCAAGAACTGCTCAGCAATAGCCAATATGCTGTTTTAGTCATAAATCCAAAACACAGCACCATATGGGCACCAGATCTGAGGACAAGGAGAACCACTGTGATTCTGTAGTACCTTCATGCACCTCAGCATTATGCATATTGGAACATCAGGGCTCAACCTTAGGGCTGTTTTGACTTGTGCCTGACTGCCCACAGCGGTCCTCAGTGAACTATTTCAGGACCTAAGTATTGCCAGAAGGCGAAGACAATCTGCCCGTGTCCTGTTTTTCCAGGTAGCAACCTTCCAGTGAGGAGCTGTTAACGCAGCACAGTCTGGCACTGCAGTCCTGGATTGCTGAGGCAGCCAGCATTGTGCCTGCTTGGAGCCAGAAAGTAGGCATCATGGAACAGTTACAGTGAAGCTCGTCTTTTGACCTCAAATCCCAACCAAAAATTACCTTTAGCCTGCCATTTCTGAGGTCCATCAAATCTATTTAACTTTATTAAAACTGTGCTAACAGGACTTTCTGGATATCAAGTATCGAGAAGGCTTAGCGCAATATCTGGCTAATGCAGACATGGGGAACTGAACTCCAGAGACTGCATTAAGAAGATAACTCTACTATCTTGTGTCTGGGTCTGTCTTAGACTACCATAATTGATATATGTTGCCATCTTCTTGAATCACAGAACCACAGAATCACAGAATGGTCGGGGTTGGAAGGGACCTCTGTGGGTCATCTAGTCCAAACCCCCTGCCAAAGCAGGGTCACCTACAGCAGGCTGCACAGGACTGCGTCCA
>Ga0181612_152063_pt1 | contig 12102 bp, 6 predicted proteins | sample HoacroProtozoa21_FD_119630 | JGI IMG/M metagenome (GOLD analysis project Ga0181612, IMG submission 119630) | Hoatzin crop microbial communities from Cojedes, Venezuel. Combined Assembly of Gp0051906, Gp0051904, Gp0051908
ATGACCTCTAAAGGTCCTTTCCAACCCAAAGCATTGATTCTGTAGTAAAGACAAGGTTCATCAGTAACAAACTACAAGATGAACTGACTGGGGAGTGAGATGGCAGATGAAATGCAATGTGAATAGATACAAAGTGATGCACATAGAAAGAAGTCCAAACGTCACACAGAAAATGAAGGCACACACAGAAAACGAAGGCATTGAGCTCACCATTAATACTCAGAAGAACCAAGAATGGCCTGGACAGGCTGATCACATCTTCCTTTATCAGTAAGAGGGAGCTGAACTGAAGCTGGCAGAAGGCAGGTGTGGAACAGTGAAGTGGGGCAGTTTCTCACCAGCCATGGAAGACAGAATAAAATTTTGCTCTGGCCCAAGGTCTTATGTGTAAAAGCCAAGAAGCTAAAATGGCGCTAAAAATTATTTCAAGGATAATTCTCTGATAGTCCCAAACGTGGCTTATATTGGTAATAGCAGATGATAACAAATACTAACCTTCTCTGGCTGGCAGACAGAGCTGCTGAACTGTGCTGCTGTTTCACAAGCAGCCATTTAGTAATATTGACAAATCTGTGATGTGTTGCTTCACTGGTACTGTTTTCAGTCTTGTGAATATACAGAGAACAAATTCCACAGGTACTGTGCTGTCCTGGGTGATGAAAAAACCCTAAAACATTGAGGTTCAAGCACTCATAGATGATGGGGACAGCTGAACAAACAGGATGCTTTTGAAGTGGTGAAAGAGAGAAACTGCATTTCTGGACCCAAAACCTGAGATAGGATAAAGTGAAATGGAGGATTTCAAAATATGAGAAATACACCAGCAAAGGTGATTGAAGTTGATGGCACAAAGTGCAACAATAGCTCCCTGCTAGAGAATCCCAGACGCTGCCTGGCTTTATCAGGAGTAACACAATCTCAGTTTTTGATTCATAGGCTGAAGTGAGACTTGACTAACTTTTCAGTCCTCTGCCAAAATGAGTACTTTGAAACATATTTTAGGTGTATTTGATCAAGTAGATTGGAAAAAATGTTCTTCCAAACTGTTTGTGAGGTTTTTTCCTTCTGACCCTGACAAAATATGACAGCTTTACAAGTGCACACCCAGAAGAGGAAAAAAACATGATGCCTTTTCTTCCTTTTACTTTATCAAGTCATTTCCTGTTAATTCAATGGAAATAAGTAACATATCTTTTCAATATCACAGCACATGTCTACTCTCTGGCAGGGCTTAAAACAATAATAAGTGCTTGTTATGTAATATTGCTTATCATCATCTTCTAACATTGTTTTGAGTCCTTCAGTAATTTAAGTTGCAGCTTAGACAGGCAGTAAATATATATTCCAGTAATCAATTTGAGATGAGTATTTGGAGAGAGCTGTACATACTTTAGTGCTGTTAATATCCTTTAGCATGCAGGTGTACAGCATATGAAAAAATAGAATATAGCAGGTGGGAATAATAAAGACCTCTGGAAGTTGATGAAACTCATGGCTGTTCATCCTGAGAAAACATGTGGTTTCAACTAGTGTTAAATATGATTTCCTTATATGTTTCCTTGATTAATTACTTGCTTATTTAGGATGGTTAGGTTGGTTAATGTTTGTTCTGCCATTTGTCAAGGATGCAGGCAGTCTTCATATCTCTGGTTGCCAACACTCATTTACTTTTCTCCACTTATTGCATCTTTGGTTTAGCTGCTCACTAAAATTCTTCATCCATATCTTATGTACCTTAGGCATCTCTCTTGAGCAGATAGTCAGCCTTTTGAACTGGAAAAATCCCATCCAATATTGATTCCATGAATTTTCTTCCTTAAATTACTCATATTTTCTGTGTCATCTTTCTATGAATCGCCCTTTCTCTTTATTAACCATTTAACTCTGAATTTCCTTTTTTTTTAAAAAAAAAGCCTCTACCAAGCATCTATTTCATTCCGCCTTAAGCTAAAATTCTGGTTTTCTGTTGCCTGAAGCCTCCTGATATTTTTCCTCCAAATCATCCTTCACACCATCCCTAGCTACTTTCCACTTCAAAAATCTCTCCCCATCTGCCTTCTAAGAGGTGTACACTTTCTTTATCTTCTTCTTGCAAGCACCTGAATCTTTCTTCTTTCCACATCTCATGGCTACTCAATATATATAACCCCTTCTTTTGCCTCTCATGTATATTGCTAGATTTTAATTGCACAAGATCTCTTCTATTGTAATAAAGACCTGCTTGCTTTGCTTCCATGTATTGCATCTGTAACCCTCTGCCTCATCTTGCCAGGTTTTCTTCTTTTCTAACCCTTGTATTCTCCACTGTTGAGGGCGCATATACATTTTTCTCCTGCTTTGGGACACCCTCTAACTGTCTGTTACGAGTCCATCTGCTAGCTCTTTTTTTACATTTCGCTCTCTTTTTTGCTTCCCCTCTCAGTCACACAGAATGCAAGCTATGTAAAATGATGTTTTTCACAGCAGTGCTGTGAAAGTGAGACCAATATTTCCTCATTCTCTTTTGTGGCTTTCATATTCTGTATTGCTGGCATAAAAGGATGATCTCTGTAGAAAAGCATGGGTGCCTGTTCAGGGCCTTGCTCTGAGTAGAACTGCACTTCCGAAAAGTTGGGGCTGTATGTGCTGCAGTAAGAGCCCAGCCACAGTATCACCTCCTGACCCAGAAGGTTAATTTTGACCATTTCTTACTGTGAGATGAGTTCTTCAGACATTGGCTAGCCTCATGTATCACTTGGAGCAAAATAATCTTTGTGAGCATTAGTAAATAAAGTCTTTGCAACACAAAACTGCCACAGAAATATTCCGATATTGCTTCCAACAGCACACATCTAGAATGCTGAATCTGTAGAACAGGTAGATATAAAAATGATTGGCCAAGAGATTAAACTTCTCTGCCAGATGCTCAAAAGATATTAGGTGCCTAACATCTAAAATATGATCTGTCAAAACCATTAAAATCCTACTTCTCGAGCAATATGATCTCTGAGCTGGGGTGGGAGGAAAGGTTATCGCATACAGGAGTCTGAGATGAATGTGTATTGTGATGGTTTCTTTCAGTTCCTCCAGCCTTCACCAAGCTTTTGTGTGCAACAGGAGAAACAGATTAAAGTGGAACACAAACTTTAAAATGGGTACTACTTCAGAATTTAATTTGACTTGTAAACACTTACAGTCCATTCCCCACCAACGCACCTGCATTTAGTTTTTTTCATAAAAATGCAGTGTTTTGTAACTTTTAATAAGACGGCAAACAACAGAAGCCTCATTCCCAGTCTGTTCACCGAATAGATTTTAAATACTTGCATTTTTTTTTCTGAATATATATCTAAATGGCTAGATAATAATAATCAGAAAGGGTTATTTCTTCCAGTGATAATGGTTCTTTCTGAAAACAACTCTTCTATTGGGTAAATCTTTGTATGTCTTTAAACTGCTGTGGCATTTGTAGTTGGGTGAATCTGAAAGCACTTATTAATGGAGGGACAAACACAGAGAGGAAAAAATTGCTATCACAGTACTAGTCTAGCAAGTATCTTCTATATTACATTGTCTGTATATGATTTTGGAATAGGTGTGAAACTATTCTGTTCCTGAGGGGGAATTTCCTTGGGTTTCGTGGTCAGAATAGTTTGCACAGTCTGCAGTCACGTGGGAGGTGTTGGTGGCTCGGCTTATCACGTACATCATGGTGGTGGAAGGTTACCGTTAAATTTCCAGGGAATCTGTAAGGCAAATGTTGGATGTCTTGCATTAATTGTAGAAATACCTAAACATGTTTTTCACTTCATCTTTTATAATTTCCCATATTCCCAATCTGTTTCCTCCCACCTCAGAATTAAAGTTTGAAAAGATAGCCTGTAAAACTTTGCTGATTTTCAACTAGTTTTTCCCTTTTATGATTTTTACCTGGACTTGGTCAGTTAGCTGAACGAAGTCAGGTAACATCTGTTTCTCCAGAGCAGCTAATAGTGAATTGCCTAATCATGAAAAGCAAGTGCGGGTGGGTCCTGCAAACACGCAGTGGCAGTCTCCCAAGCTCCCCTCGCTGCTGCTCCCAGATTCAGATGCCATTCACTGGGCACACGCAGGAAGACTGAAGTGCCAGCTGCCTTGGCTCACTGCGGGGTACCTGCACATACCCACAGTTCAAACGCCATGCCAGTTTCTCATTAGAACTGGCTTTCTCCAGCTCCAGCTATCTCTTTCTTCTGTTGGGGGCTAGCACTGGCCATTGCAATCTGACCCAGGAGGTTTCCAGCAGAGGAGTCCAATCTGTGTTCTCGCTTTACACACAGGGGTCAGAAAATATGTATGGGGGGTGCACCCCACCGTTTTTGGGGTGACAGCTACCTGCAGAATTGCTCTGTGAGGCAGCAGAGCCTTTCAGGCATGGAATGGGATAGGCGTGCTGGGGGAGGATAAGGAAGAAACGAGAAGCTGCTTATGTGATCATCTTGCAATCTTTTTCTTGATGTATGATATATATGGATCTGTTCTAAATATTTTACACAGAGATATCTTAACCACATTATTTTTAAGCGTTGTGCCTGAAATTTCTTCAGTTTGTGAAAATAATTTTTGGATTATGGATACCAAATACATGGGAAATTCTCTTATGTCAGTTTAACACTGTGGTGAAATAATTATGCCTGCTTAATACTCCTTGCTGATGCCCAAGGATTTCATTAGTACTTTTTCTCATAATGTCATCCTGGAAGTTCATGTTCTTTCTGAATCGTCACCATTTTCCAGGATTCCAACCTTCTGTTCTGTTAGTGTGGCCTGTATTCTTGGTTCCTAGGTGTGCTTACCTTCCCAGTAACTGGTTTCTATGCACGACTTCCTTCTCCATGTCAGAGTTTACAAGCAGTCTTTGTATAGTTTGAAAAATCACCAATCTTTTACCAAGACTTGCATTGTGTAACCCCAAATGTATTGTTTAATTGTATTTCCATCCTCTAGAAACCAAATCTTTGGCAATCTTTTCTTTTATCATGCATAGTATTCATACTACTTTGTTCGTCCTCATTGCATACTGAAATGTTAGTGTACTTCCAAATTTCTTAAGCTTCCTGAGTATTAACGAGATTTATATAAAAAACTGGTAATAGTGGTTGAAATATCTCTCCGTAGAGCTTTGGGAGGTCATTATAAAAAAAGAAGCTGATTTAGCAATCCTTATCCCTAGTCCATGCTAGGTATTTGTCCACTTATGTTACTCACACGATGAAAACATCTTTCATTGTTCTCATGTTCTACTTTTTGCAAATGCAAGTACGATTTGAATACTTGAGCCTCATCGGCATGTTATGAAATTTTATCATTTCCATCTATAATTTAAGTTTTTACTCTTGCTAAGTCTTCTTTTGTTACTATATTTTAAAGCCTTTTTCACAATGGTTGTATACCTGCCATCTGTGATTTGATTTTGGTTGATCTTAGATCTCATCCCCATGTTTCTAATAACATCCGTTTCACTGGTAATGATAGCTAGATAACTTCCCCCTTGTTTTATCATTCTCCAAGACAAAATCTCTGGTGTAGACTTGGCATTAGCTACAGCCCTTGGGTAGGTGGGGATAGAAAAGGAGAAATATCAACCAGTTGAATCCTGTGATTCATTCCAGTTCAGTCCCTGTATAGTTGTGCTTGAATGAGGATCATCTTTCCTTATTTTTAGGTTTACCAAAGCAGTGACATATTTAATATTTTGTTGTTTGCATAGAATTTTCTAATTACTCAGTTTAGCTGAAGAAATCACACATTGCTTTGGTAGATAGTTAAGGTCTGACATAAAAATTGTGTGTATCTTTTGAAACAAACTTTTATTACCTTTAACTTCAGTGCAGTTAAATTGATTCCATGTCCAAATCCTTTTTCTAAATATGCCTGTATCAGTAGGCCAGGCGTCATGTCGTGAATCAAAAATCATGTTGCTTTTTTCTCCCTCTGGAAGTCAGGTGTTGATATTTTCTGAGAAGCTGTTTGCTCTGTAGTTACTGTGCTGGGGCAAGTCTGAAGACATATTACTGTGGAGCCTGCAGTTTTTTGGACATAAATGGAACACCCCTCCATCCTGCTGTGACGAATTTCCTGCACAGTCATGTCCTTGAATCATAAGCAATCAGTGAAGCATGGCTGCAGGAAGCGATTCTAGGAAAGAAACCTGGGGGATAACTACTTTTTAGAGGGAAAATGCAAGCAATAAAACTATAGCTCTGTTCCCACAATCAGCTCCAGGTTAATTCTTGAAATTTTAGATATTGAACCTGCCACAGGATCTTGGTCTTGAAAAGGCACAGATCGGTAGTAAGAATTTTAATCTTAAATGATACAAGAATTGTCCTACTAAATTAGAGATTCTTCCATTATATTATAGACATTGAATAAAAACCTACCTTCAGTTGTTTTGTAAGGTGGTGAATGCCTTCAAAGAGAGCTGTTTGTTATTCATGCCAAAAAGCCAAACCTCTGAGATACCTAGGTGTGGATTTAGGAGTCTAGGCACTTCTGTAACGAAAATTCTGAGTGCTCTTCAGAGTAAAAATCTCTATTCTCTCCTCTGTTATGGATGAAGGAAACTAACAACAACTAATAAAACAGATAGGAAAGTCGAGTTAGTATCCTAGGTAGAAAAATGCAATTGCATGCATTTTTGTTAAGCTCCTCAAAAGGGACTCTTTTATGACTACAAGAGCTGATTGGATATTTTCTTGTTCTTATTTTCTTAAAATTCCAGCAAACTCCAAGCAAGAGGTTTATCTCATCAGCCATTCCCAACAAATTTCCGTTTTGATATGGATTCTTTATGGACTCCCATTGGGAAAAGAAGGATTGAAACTCAGTTTTTGAGACATTGAAAATAATTTAACTGATAAGAAAAAAGAAACTCAAAAAGATAGACTCAATAGAAAACAAAATATTAACTATTGAAGTACAAGATTACAAACATTTTTTTAGAACATTTTATTTGGGATAGAAGATTGTTGTGGAAAACAACTTTAAAACTGCAATCTAACCTGAAATGCTGATACAATCTTTCTGTAACCCAAGTAGAAGTCTCTCAAATGCTCCTTTATTTTTATGTGTTCCTCCAAAAAATATTTGCCCAGTAGGCGGTAAAAATCTTTTGAAGTGACATTGCAGTTTGTTAGTGTCCTAAATATTATTAATTATTAAAGCAGCTGTGTTTTCTTCTTTAAAGTAGATATCCATCTGACTAATTGATAACATAATTGCTTGTGCTTATTCCTATTACCTAAGGGCTTATCTATTTGCTGTTTAAACATAGCTATCTAGAAGGAGGCTACTGATAATATGTAAAACATTTTTAGTGCTTATTCAAGAGGAAAAAGGGTATTATAGAGATTTTGGTGAAGAATTGCTTTATATTTATACAAAGTCTGTGCTATATTATGTCTCAGGGAGGAAATGTCACTATGGTTCACCCTGGGATATTGTAATATACAGTAGGCAGTCGGTACATTTTTGCCTTCCTCTCATTTTCTTTCATCCAACTAAACTCTATCCCTTACGCAGTAGCTTTGTTTAACAGCACCCGTAATCTCCAAGCACTTTTTGTTTCCCACATCTTTGATCAGACGGCAGCATGAAAAGCAGCTAAAAACCATCAGAATGGCTGTCAAGGGATCAGAGTGGCGAACTGGTAACGTTATGAGGAGGGGAGGAAGGGTGAAGAGGAAAGTGGACTGATCTCATGATCATGCATGACACATGGCAGACATGCTTTGGTCCTTGGGTCCTTCAGACTTGGCAGATTTTTGGCTAATACTGTGAGAAAATAATAAGATGTGAATAGGATTTGTGTGTGAATTCTGTGAAATAGTTACTGGTTGTGCAGGAGGATTGGCTGTTGAACACCCGGGCATTGAGCTGCACCCAGATTGCCGGGCCTCCAGTCCGTACTGCAAAGTGGAGCCTTCTTTTAGGACAATCCTACTATTGCATTAGACACCCGCTGGAGGTGAGATGTGGTTTTTTCACTTGCTACTGTAAACAGAAAGAAGAGCAGCCTCTCCAGTTATGTTCAGCTCCTCTGACAGTCATAGGCATAGCAAACATGATAAATGGTTCATGATTCATTCTCTGGCTTGCAAGGTCTTTGACCTGGGAGGATGTGGTATGAAAAGGGAAGGAGCTCTTTGCCCTGTCATAAAAATTGGAAGTTGTCTGAGCATGGCTGTAAAAAATTATTAAGAGTATGGTGAAGGAAAACATAATATCTGTGGAAAAAGAGTGGTTTAACTGTGGTGCCTCAGTAGGGGAGTAGTTGTACCAACAGCTTGAAAGCTTCCTCAGCTTCTATATTAGATTGCATAAAATGGATATGATATTACAGACTCTAGTTCTGTGATTAGTTTCATACTGCATTTTTGTAAAGAGCTAAAGACCACAAACTCTAGAGAAATTCTAGGTGGTTATTGCTTTGTAAAACACTAGAGAATCAACTGCCAAAATTTTGTAAATGGAGATGTTTGCCTCTTTTTACATGTTAACAAAAAGCAGGTACCACTTCTCAGTTAGTGCAACTGTAAGAGTTGACAAGATTGCTCCCAAAACTTTGCTTTAAGCAGTTGTCATTCTGTATACATAACAATGTGTGTGCTGGCTGCCTCCCTACACTGCTTTGTGGCAGCAAAATAAGTACCCCTTCTGTTGTTTGCCATAGCAGTGGAAAATAAACATCTGGCTATCTGTGTCTTCAGAAAATACAAAATGCACCTTCTGAGAGAGTGTCTACATGCCAGAGCATTACTTTGTCAGAGAAATAATGCTTTATCTAAGAAAAAAAGCACCCAAAAACTTGAAAATCACAGTGTGCAGCTTTAACATCTGGTTTAAAGTGTGTTAAGAGCCAACAACTCAATGTCAATTTGGTCTGACTTTACGGTATTACTAGCTTGATTATGGCTCTCGCTGGGGGAGCCAAGCATTTCGATATCATCCAAAGCCCCTGAGAACAATTAAAACCAGCTGCTATTCTCTATATTACATAATTACCAAGCACACGGTGCCATTTGGTATACTGAAGAGACACTGGGGGCCCACTTCTCAAAATATTTACAGCCTTTTATTCTTCTCTAAACAACCATTTGCATAGTAAAAGTGATATACAGCACACCAACATGTTTACTTTATTTTCACTTTCTCAGACTTACCTAGAAGTGGTTGTGTTTAGCAGTGACTAGGCAGAAGGGAGGTGGAGCCAGCAGGGATAAAAGGCTGTAATGTTTCCAGGAAAAGCTCTGTGTTGACTCGGTTGGTGAAAGATGGGGAATCTTCCAAAGAAAACCTGAAAGATGTATAAAAGTTCTCATGCCTATGTGAAAGCATAGCATGAAACATCTCCCCTGGAAGCAGAAAGACTGTCTATTTGAAAGCTGCATTAACTGTTGAGCAAAACCTACAAGCAAGGGAACAAAAATCTGTTTTAAATTTGAGTCTTGTCAAACATCCTCTTTTCATCTACATGCATGTGTGTTTGAAGCGTTAGGGTGAAAAGCAAAGCCTGTATCTCTCCAGTATGAAGACCAGAGCCCATTCACGATGGTGGGTGTTCAGTCTGCAACATCCTTCCAGCTGCAGCGTGGAAGGACCATTGCCTGCTTAGCAATCTGTGTGTAGCCTTCTTCGAGGGATCTATCTTATTAGTAGAAATTAGACTTCTATTGTGAACAGTTCTTACACCAATTTTCCTTAATATGTCGTGTGCTATGGCAACAAATCTGAAATCCATGTAGGTAAACTTTTGCTGATTTATTCATAGCTGATTCATGGATTTTACTTTGAGGCTCCAGAGGAATTCCATTAAATCCATCCTCTATTTTACCAGATTTGACTATGTCAATGACTCTGTTGCCCCTCCTTCTTCTCCTTTAATTTCACAGACAGAATAAGCATATGGAAGGAAGTATGTAGCTGAAATCGCCAAGCTTCTGCCTCTGCAGACTTCCAAATTCAACCTCAAAATACAAACTTGACGGACCTTTTTGTATTAAAAAATATACATGCTAATAGGATGCTCCAGTACATGGCTTTTGAAAAAGTTAGCATAATGTTAAAATAGGTGGTGTGCAAGAGCATAAACTTCACCAGATACGTCATTATCTTAACAGTTCTCTTTCTGTAGTGAGAGCAGACAGACATAATTCTCCACCTTTCTGGGGTACTTCTCAGGTATATATTATAGACTTGGAACACTATTTGTCTGGATTAGACGGGGGAATGGTAGCATTGAGAGTTCAGTGAGATACTGTGCAGGAGGTTTCTGAATAAATTATCAAAAGCTCAGGAGTATTTCTGCCCTGCACTGCAGCCTCCTTTCCTGTATCATCTAAAACCCATAGCATCTACACAGTCATACAAGATACAACGAGGTTTTCCCACTTTATTACATAGCTAGAGAAGTAAGAAGGGTCCTGAAAGATGTCAGAACATAACACAAATTTATTTTGTTTGAAAGATTGAATGCCTGACAAAAGCTTGCACTTCAGTTGACTGGGTGGCTAAATCTATGTTATCCTTAGGAGAGCAGAACATTCAGAAAAGCCTAAAAGTGACAAACAGAAAAGACATAATTACAACAACAAAAAAATCTGGATTTACTTTTATGCTTTGTGGCTGTCATTAGGACAACAGATTCCAGGATACAAAGATCCACTTCTGAAAAGAAATTATCAGTTTGTGAGATCCAAGAGCTAAGCCTTTAGTCTGTATCAGCAACTATTTTGTACATGGTCTTTTGCTCATGGCTTTGTCTTTCCTAAACTCATCCCCGTGCACTTGGACAATGTCTCTAGATCCCTCCTGAGTCACCTACCCCTGCTTCCACCTCTTGTCTGCTACATTTTTTATGTTTGGGTTCTGTCAGGCCTTCCTTGTTCATCCACGCAGGCCTCTCGCTAACATCACCTGACTTCCTGCACATCAGGTTGGACCATTATGGAGCTTGGAAGAGGAAATCCTTGAAAATCAGGCAGCTTTCCTGGACCCCTATTCTCTCCAGGGCCATATCCCATGGGATCCTTCCAAGCAGGTCCATGAACAGGAAAAAGCCTGTTCTCATGAAGACCACTGCTGTGATCCCGCTTTTTGCCTTGTTAGCTCCTTGCAGGGTCCTGAACTTTTCTGTTTCATGATCACTGCAGCCAAGACAGTCCCCAGCCTTCAAATCCCTAACCCATTCTTCCTTGTTTCTAAGCATTTGGTCCAGCAGAGTGTTTTCCTTTGTTGGTTCATTGATCACTTGTGTCGTAAATGAATCTCTTTTTCCCTTCAATTCACCCCTTTTTCCTTCATGATGTTGTATCTGCTCAGGAAAGCTTGCAAGGCAAAACTAGCAGGTTCATAAAGAATGAGAACCAGAGGACGAGATGAATTACAGAGCAATAGTCAGTGGTATGGTTTCCTGTTTGAGCATTCATGCAGCTCTTACAGAAACAGCGTACATTAGAATGCAGTCAGGTATTTTCTTGGAGAAACTAAGGCAATAGACAAGTTCATCTCCAGCCGTCCAGAAGGCTTAGGCTATATTTTCCTAGCATCTCCTGTGGCAGGTACTCTGGTGGCACTCAGTCAAATTCTGCAGTGCACCAGACGGCACAAAATATCTCAGAATTCAGTAATGTTTGCAGTCTGCAGGTTCAGCTACACAGTGGCACCTGCCATACTGTGTCACTGTGCTCAGCAAACCACTTCTAATGGTCCATTCAGACTGCCCTGACATTTTTGTGCTGGTTTTGGCTGGGGTAGAGTTAATTTTCTTCATAGTAGCTAGTATGAGGCTATGTTTTGGATCTGTGCTGAGAACAGTGTTAATAACACAGGGGTGTTTTAGTTACTGCTGAGCAGGCTTACACAGAGTCGGGGCCTTTTCTGCCTCTCACTGTGCCCCGCAGCAAGGAGGCTGAGGGTGTACACAAGAAGCTGGGAGGGGACACAGCTGGGACAGCTGACCCCAGCTGAGCAAAGGGACATCCCGTACCGTATGATATCATGCCCAGAATGTAAAGCTGGTGGAAGAAGAAAAAAGGGGAGGACATTCAGAGTAATGGCATTTGTCTTCCCAGCAAACCATTA
>Ga0181612_166467_pt1 | contig 12102 bp, 5 predicted proteins | sample HoacroProtozoa21_FD_119630 | JGI IMG/M metagenome (GOLD analysis project Ga0181612, IMG submission 119630) | Hoatzin crop microbial communities from Cojedes, Venezuel. Combined Assembly of Gp0051906, Gp0051904, Gp0051908
CAGGCTGAACAAGCCCAGTTCCCTCAACCTCTCCTCGTAGTGGAGATGCTCCAGTCCCCTCACCATCCTTGTAGCCCTGTTACAGTATAAGTCATGATTTTTATAGTTACATTGTTATTTGTAGGCTTAATCTCTAATTTACCATCTCATTTTGTTGTTTCCCCTTTTCCCCTTTGACGATGTGACTGGGCTTTGCAGGTATTGAGTCCCTGTGATGGATAAACTCAGGATGTAACCTCCGGTACTTAAGCAAGGGGGATATTTATAGCATGCATGTTTGCGCTAAGTGTTTATCTGCACAAGGGAGGCTGCAGGAAACCAAAGCCGTGGACCAAAGGTGTGGCTGTTAGAATGTACATAGTCCTCTGTGGATAAATTAGCTTTAAAAGAAGTTGCCTGAAGTGAGACTTAATGAAGTGCCCAGATCAAGTCTGACATACAACAAATACATAGCAGTTTAGTACCACGTCATGTGGTTCTCGTCTCAGAGATTTCCTGGGCTACCCTGGGAGTGCCTTGCCAGAGTGCAGGAGGCAACAGGGCTCTGCCTTGCAGACCTCCGTCTTGTCTGTCTCTCCTGGGCTGCTGGAGCGTGTGTGTGTATTGGCAGCAGTTTTATTCTGCAGATAGAGATATAACAATGTAACTGTTGCTATTGATTTAATAAAACATTTCAGATTCCGGCTGAAAGATAAAGGATTTACAGATAATGCAATAGAACTGTTACAAATGGGTATGCTTTCTTCTAAAAGTTATACCTAACTTGGGTAAAACTCTTCTGAGCTCTCCTAGTTCAAAACAGGAGTTCAAAAAAATCAAACCAGCAAGAGTTACAAACTAAGACAGTTCTTGGTTTTCTAGAAACAAATCATTGAGATTTCCTTTCCAACAATACTTCTGAAGCACAGATAAAATGGCTTCCTGTCCCAGGGTTTCCTGTATCCATGGCAACCTGACTTTAACCACTTCTTTCTTAGTTCCTGAGCGAATAGTTGCAGATCCTGGGGCAAAATGTGAATTCTCTAGTATGCAGCAATACTGCCTGTACAAAGGCTTCACAGATTAATATAGTCGGTCAGCTTAGTCCAATGAACTGCAAAATGGCAAAATAACAGCAATAATGAACTTCAGATTTGGGGTAAGAATTTTTTCTTTCATTTTGAATGTAACTCAGCTCTATAAAAGTAAAATTCAAATTATAGATGAGCCGCCACTGAAAGGAAACTTGTTTCCAGTTGACATTTCTACTTGAATGCTATTGAAACATTTCCTAGACATTCTTAACTATAAAAAGTAGCTAATAGCAGTATTTTTAATTTACTGCTAATAAGCAGTATTTTTAATTTACTGCTAATAAGCAGTATTTTTAATTTACTGCTGTTATTATGGCAGCTTAGTTTCTTTTATGCTGCAACCAATTAAATGTTTTCTGGCTAGGTTTGTGGTACATTTGTTTCATTATTCATAGACTTCGAGAATTTTTTCAGTGTAGTTCAAACTTATGCTTAGTAAGTTTAATTTTTAAGCTGCTTATTTGGCATCAAATACCAATCCTGAAAGCAATGTTTATATTTTAAAGACTGTAAACGTAGAATCTTTAAACTTTTGAATTAATAATATTTATAAACTTCTTTTTATCTCTACTAGCGAAGTCAGAGATGAGTGAGAAGGACAAAGACAGGGATATGTGTGGTCTGCAAAGTTCTCCACCCTGCCTGGGGGCATTCCTGTGTGTCCTTAATTGTTTTCTTCTGTTGCTGCTCCTGAAGGAGGCTCTTGGCTGTCCAGCTGTTTGCCAGCTCTGCACAGGGAGACAAGTTAGCTGTCGGAATTTAGGGCTTTTGAGCATCCCGCAGAACTTTCCAAAATCGACAATTCTTGTGTACCTCAGTGGGAATAATATATCGCGTGTTGCTCCGCATGAACTAAGAGGCCTTCAGAAACTTGCTGCACTCTACATGGATAACTCCCGTATTTCATATGTACACCCGAAAGCTTTTGTGGAACTCCCCAAGCTGTGCTACCTGCATCTGAATAACAATAATATTAAACGCCTGGATCCAGGAATCTTTGAAGGCCTTTCCAATCTTCATTGTTTATACCTTCAGAATAATCAAATAGCATTTGTTCCCAGAGGATTATTTAGTGATCTCCTTTCTATTAGATATTTAACACTTCAAAGAAATCGTCTCAGTGTCCTTGGAAGTGGGACTTTCTTTGGAATGATAAGTCTCCAAACACTTAACCTAGCCAATAATAAGATTTCACGGATATCAGAGTCAGCATTTCATCATCTTGAAAACCTTGCATATTTGTTCCTTGAAAGTAACAACTTAACACTCGTGCCATCGAATGCTATCCGAAGGCTCAAAAATCTTGAACGACTTTCTTTGTCTCACAATCCCATTGGATCAATACATCCTTTTGCATTTAAAGGACTTGACAAGCTTAGATATCTGTCTTTAAAAAATATAAAGCTAAAATGTATTGCTGTAAATGGATTTTTTGGACTAAGCAACCTTAGCCAGTTAATCTTAAGCTATAATGATCTAGAAAATGTAAATTCCAGCACTTTTACTTTATTGAACAATTTAATGTATTTGCAGCTAGACAGAAATAAAATAACCAGTATTGGTGATGGTACCTTTGAAAAAATGGGAAGGTCACTTAAAATACTCAGTTTAGCATTTAATAATATTACAGAGTTACAACCTGAAGTGCTCAAGCCCTTAGTGTCTTTAACTCATCTAGAGGTAAATTATAATCCTTGGAACTGCAGCTGCAAAATGCTTGGTTTACTAAATTGGCTTACATCGTCTCCTATTTCTGTAAAAATTCATTGTTGGAATCCCCTGAGTATGCGTGGCAGACCTTTGCATTACATTAAGTGGCCGCAGTTTGCAAACTGCAGTAGCCCCACCACCAGCCCAGAAGCAGCCAGGAACCTGGGATCCGCAGGTGCCCATCACAGCGCTACCACTTTGCTGATGGCGTGGCACAAGGGAAGCAGGCACAGCCCCTTTGAACAGTTCGGGGAGTTTGTCAATGCAGAAACGGAATACGTTGCTTTCTGGGAAGGAACTACAGCTACCTCTGCTAACCCGGTGCCCTATGAAGAAAATGCTGCTGAAATTCCATCACGGGCAGCTACAGTATTTTCAACATTACCGGTGCAAGTACCTGCGCAGATTATGCCTGTTAACAGAACCACAGAAGAAAAGGGTTTATTTCCAACAGATGCTGCTCCTGTATCACTAAAAACATCCCTGCTTTGTGCACAACAGGTTGAAAAGCTGAATCAGGCTTTTGACATTTTACTAGCCTTTTTTATTCTGGCTTGTGCTGTGATCCTGTTCTTAACCTGTAAAATTATCCAGTTTAGGCAGAAACTAAAGGCGCTGGAAAACTTGGGGGAAAAAAGAATAGAGTATTATGGTTTTTATCAGCCTGGCAGATACAACATAACTGACCCAGTGCAGTCTCTAACTCGGAATTCAATGGGACATTCGGAGTTGGACCAAATTAGGCTGCTGAAGCGAACAGCATCTGAAAGTCAGGCACAGGTCATTTTGTTCGAACATTCATCATTGTAATTTATCTCGTTTGATTTGATGTTAACTTTATGGTGATCTGAAATGTCAAGAAATCAAGAACTCAGTTTTCTTAAAATACCTTCACTGATCAGAATAAACTAGTTGATAGGATGGTGGAAAATGGTATAATTTGGGTTCTGGATTATCATTTGCTTCCTGATTGTTTTGAAGTTTATTGATTTTTATATTAGATGTCATTTAAATCTGACATGGATAGGTATATTATCCTTTGTCCCTGTTGTAGGAATCTTTCACCTATAACTCAAGTATACGTGCAGTATAAAGTACACATATATTTGTTTTTATTTTGCAATATTTAATGGTATAAGTTTCTATAGAAATTCCATATCTAATTTGAAGTTCGAAGCAAGCAAAACATCAGTTTTTAGCAGGATTATGAAGCCAAGAAATCTGAGGGAATAAGAAAAAAGCAATCTTTCATTTATTTATTGTAATGCAGTTTCTACTCTGCCTATATTAATCATCACAGTGGAGAAAAAAGTAAGCATATTTAGATCTAGCACATTCAAACTCCTTGAGGAAAAGAAAAATTTAAAATTGTACAAATTTTATTCATACCTATGACATATTTTAATATATAAAGTTGTGTATTCAATCTGTATAATGAATATATTAAAGTGATTTTTTTGTTAGTGTGTATCTGTATCATTTTATGATAATACCTAAAACTGGAGTTAATAGGGAAAATAATTTTCTATTGGTTTGAAAAATTCACCGGATTTGTTATGTCTAAGGTAATAGAGCTGGTTAATTATTGTCAATAAAAGATATATTGTCATCTGCATAGCAATAGTTTGAGGGAGTTCTTGGCTAGATAAGAGGTATGAACTGAAGAAATGTACTACATTTTGAATACGTAATTCTAGATTAATTGCTGAAGATATTTACATATTTGCGGTGTATATTTGGAAATGTCAGGTCAAAATACATTGTCTTAGTGAAGACCTAATTTTAGGCTTGATCTTCAAAAGGTGGATATGATTTTACTATATGGTTTGCATTTGGTTTAACATTTTAGTTCTATTTCGAATAATGATGTTCTGTTTACATTGTTGTCAGGTTATGTCGAGAGTGTTGTAGCTTTATTTTCGACCTGAATTTCTGTGGAGGTTTTTTTTCTGCCTCGTTGTTACTCCAGTAATTCAAACTTTATTCAGGAAGAAGTCATAAAAATATGTTCCAAATAGTCTAGTCTTGTAAAATCTTCAGCTAGCTAAGTAGGACTTACTTTTGTAGGTACTGTTTGTCTTCTACAGGTGTGTGGCCTAGAGATTTCAACCCCTTGGTTTATAAGCAACGCAAGTTATAGTTAGATCATTTTGCTCAAGAAAAAGTGGAGAACAATGTTTTGATAGTCTCTCCTCTGGGGGGTGGGGAGGATTTAAGTTGTGTAGGAGTTTCTGGCTGTCCCAGGACCCAGCCTGGAGACCGGGGCATTCTGCAGAGGAACCAGAACTGCCCTCAGGGTTCCTGTTCTAGCTCTCTTGCCTGCTCTTTGCTGGCGTAACCGGTGTGCCTGGCTGTGTTGTGCGGCTCCCTGCTTGTCCATCTCCAGTTCACTTCCACGAATGGCACGCATGATCTGCTACCAGTACATTCATAGACCTTGACTGCCCTGTGTGGGTGTGAATGTGCAAGTGTGCCTCTGTTGTTGCTCGTTACATGTCTCTATTGAATGTAACGAAATATCAATTTACTGTATCGTAATACTACATTTTACTGTAATTTGCTGTATCATAGATCAAGTACTTTTATTTTATGGAGCACTTAATTCAGCTACTTGAGCAGAAGCTTAAAACTATTTTGGATTGCTTGAGTAGAAACTTTTTTAAATAATTTTCTACTTATAGATCAGATGTCAAATGTAACGGGCAAATGTTTATAAGGAAAGAAAACACTGATTCATGCTTATTTTTTTTTTAAGGTGGCTAATCCGTTATGATCTTTTCCTCTTTAACCCATATTTGTTACTTTCTGCCTTTCCTACATAATTACTTGTGATGTTAAATGTGTTTTCATTTAATAACAGCTGCACAATCAGTGATTGCACAGTAGTAGGTTCTGCAGTTTTAGGTGATATATTTCTAAATTTTCTATCTTATGTGGATGTCTTCAGAAATAATGGACTTAAAGTTTAGTGGAAGCTAGTTAAGTTTTCATTGCTAGAAACGCTGCTGTGATTTTGTTAAAGAGGAGTTTTTGGAGCGGGCAAAGGTTGAGACTGAACAAACCAAGTTCTCGACAAAATCTGACAGGGAACACCCCTGTTTCTTTAGACTCTGATTTCCACAGTGGTTCTCTACAAAAGAGCATGAGAGGTACCCTCTGAAGGTGCATCCTTTCCACTGGCAAGATGCTGTAGGAGTAGTTTGCCAGGTGTGAGTCTCACCATCGGTACTGATGGAGCATGAAAGGAGACTGATGCTGTCAGAGCAGTTTGTTCAGGCAAAGGGTTGGAGCAATTGGAAGCTATGCTTTGGAGTGGAGTCATCCTCTGATACCCTGCTGGCCAACAGTTTGTACTGGACTAACAAGGAATAGAGAGATTCATTATGCAGTTGTGGGGGAAATGCCTGTCTTCTGCCGTTAGTAGCTTTTGTATTTAAATGTTCACACTAGGAAGCAGATCTTTTCATGTACACGTGTGGTTCATATGTCTAACTATTAAAATCATTAGAGAATACATTAGAAGACTTAATTGAGTCTGCCCTCATGAAGCAAAATGGCGCTTTATGGTCATCACATTTATGGTCAGCTGTGGGACTCCCCTGGGAATGTTGTCTTATCTGCCACATTACTGTTTTAGGAGCTCCTAAGCACTGTGCGGCTCCTAAGATAGGGGGCCGGGGTGTGGGGTGTGGAATAATCATCTGCATTGCTCACAGTATGTGCAAAGTAGTCTTCATTTGTCCACTCCACCATTTTCCTTGGCTAATGAGATAAGAATAAAGGAATAATTAATCTTTCTCAAATGTACTGTACACTGGTAAGCTTTTATCTTTTTTGGTGTTAGCTGCTTTGTTCTGGTGAACATAGAAAAGCAGAAAAGATTTTCTTCTCTCCGTTTTTATCTCTAAAAAAGTATGTTTTACCATGCAGAGATTTTCCTCCCTTTCTGATAGACTGAGGAATATGCATAGCAGACATGGGGACCATTTTATTCAAGTGCTCCTAAAAATTTATCATGATATATATTTTACTAAGCTGATGGTAGAGCTTTATTTACAGTCGTTATCTATGTAATTGAAATCCAAATTCTGAATTTTTGCATAAATCCTCAGAATAATAAAATGTTGATTAGAAAGCAGAGTGTATTAGGAATGATAGACAGAATAAGAAAAAGTTGAATATTACTTTTTCAGAACAGGTATTTGGTCTGTTTTTTTCCTTTGCAAAGCTTTTATTCTTTTGTCTGACAAATTATGCAAACTTTTAAATAAAAGGTTTGAGGTTGGTCATGTGCAAACTGCCCTAAATGTTTGCTCCATTTTGTTTTCGTTATAGGCAAAGTGAATTTTTATTACAGACAGCATAAATGATCCTTTCTGTAATAAAAAATTATGCTAATATGTGTTAATTGCATCTTTGAAAATGGGTTCTGGAGTGTTTTAAATTCTAACAAGTTTATAGAAGTTACAATACTCTAATTCTGGGCTTGTCTTTTGATAATTTTTGCTGCATACCAAATGAGGTTTTGTTCCAACAGCTTAGGGAAACTGGGTAGTTATAAAACCAGTCACAACTCGATGCTGTTGTTTGTTCCATTGATGATCTGGATTATGTGCAGTTAAGTGAGGAAGCTGCTTACATGGTGCCATCCTCCTGAGTTAAGATTTAGTATGGACAGTAATAACTGTTCCATTTTGAAAGTAATCTAAGTACTGTTTCCCTGTCTCTTCTGATTCCACTCATGACTTCCTAATGTATTTCTTGAAACAAGCATTATACTCACTTTAAAAAGGTATTATGTTGGTTTGCATGGCTCTCTTCTATGAAAACAAAGCCTGGTGCATTTTATATTGCTGCTGAACTTTAACTGCGGTTTATTTTTTTGGAAGCATGACGACCCAATGCTGTCTATTTTTCACCAGCACCAGTCTTATATTCTAAAAATAGTCACATTGTATAATGATTCCATACTTGGTAAACATTTCAGTGAGTCTTTGTTAGAAGAAACTTAATGTCCCATTTAAAGGGAAAAGAAAGAAAAGGGAGAAAAGAGAAGGTATTATCTTTACTGAAAGCTACAGGCAACAGTTACCCCATTTTGAAAGATCTTCTACATCCTTTAGCTTTGTTTTCCTCAAAAAAAAGAAAAACACCAAAGAATTTTCTTTCACTGAAGAAAGAAGTAAAATACCATTCCTCATTTATGCCATAAAGAAATAATATCCTTTCCAAGTAAATAAATTAATGATTTCTGTATGTGCAGTGGAGCTAACTATCAAGAACAGTATTTTGGTTCTTCAACCGCTATCCTGATTTTTGGTCTGGAAATATCACAGATCCTTGGGAGCACAAGTTACTGAGATGAGCCTCCCTGTGTGCTCCTCCTGTCAATCTGCAAGCTTGGAAAAAATCCATAAAGTTAATGAGCACTATGCCTACAGTGTTTATTTACATATTAGTTAATTAAAGTAATCACTCTGAATAGATTCAGCATAATTAGCCTTGCAGCTGAAGAAAGGGCTATTCCTTCATTAGGTCAAACGCTTTTCTCTTCCCTCACAATATAAAATTTATGTGGCGGTTAGGGGTTCTTCGTGCAGCTTAAAAGCAAGAAATATAACTACAAGCTAATGCATAGCAACCTGTATTATCAACTGAATAGTTTGTATGTACAGGGCATAGTTTACTTCTCCAGGGTGCAAAGTGTTTGCATTTGTTCTTGGTTGAATGCCCCTTGTCCTCTATTGACATGAATCTGAGGACAGCTGTTTCCTTTGTCATGTTGGAAAATATTAACCACGTTAATGTTATTTTCCTAGAGATGTGTTTCAAAACAAGTATGATGTGAAAGAGCTTTAATGGGAGGTGTGCTAGGTAGGAACTTCTGGCTTGAGTGAAGAAACCTGCTCTGTCTCCGAGGGCTCATTCTGCAGGCTGCTGAGCAGGCAGCACCCACTGTCTCAGCAGGGCTGTGTGGTCGGTAGGCTGCTTGCTGTCTGCAGAACCCCACAGAGATTCAGTCTCACAACATATAATACTTTGCTGTTCTGAATGAGCTGGGGAAGCTTTTGGGCAAGGGAGAAAGTCTCTTTTAAAGTATATAATTGACAATTATAATAAGAATAAGCCAAACTGAATGGAAATTGTGTCAGTCTTAATCTTGTGGAATGTAGGAGTTTCAAGGTTCATTACACAAAATACATTTCAGATCATAGCTTTTGACAGCAGCTGAACAAAAAAGGGAACAAAAATAATCCTTTGGCAACAAAATTATTGTGAGTTGAATCATAATCTTAGCAAAACAAATTTAAAAGAAATATTTTATATGCTTAGTGTTCTAACTTGATGTTTTTTTCCCAAAGCATTAATTGCTCTAAAAAGTCTGTTTGTCGTACATGTAAAATTTTGTTGCATGTCTGACAAGTAGTTTTTCAAATGCAATAACTAATGTACAAGGAACTACAGCTTACCCAGTTTTGCATTTTTCATTCCAAATAAGAAAAGGAAATTAAAGGCTATTAAGAAATAGGTTTGTCTTAGTTTAAAACATAAAGGATCAAACTATAATACATGAGCTTAGTATTCACTACCTTTAAACAGATAAGGAACATGTCTGCTTCTACCTACTGGACAGCAGCATCATCTTTTGGGGAAACTTAAGCCTGAGATCCCAAAGAGGGAGCAACAAAATGCTTCCATCAGTTACAGTCACATGGACAGGGTTGTAGTGTAACATCACCAGTTAGTCCATTTCTTTTTCTTTGCTGCTTGTAGCTGGAACTTTTGCAGTCTTTGAGATGAACATCTTTTCACTTGCAGTGTGTCTTCACCCTGTTGTAGTTCACAGGATAAGAGTGCACGCACCGAAGTTCCACAGTAGTGCATCTCTGGCATTAGATCCACAGCAGCAGGAAATTCAGCAGCAACAGCAGTCACAGCTGCTTTCCATTAACTTGGAGCTGGTGGCACTTACTTTATCCATTGTGGGGAGATCATGTTTCTGTGCCCTCACCCCACAGGCACATCAATTCCCAAGGCAGGGGCAAGTGTCTAAATGTAAGTGTTTAGTGTCATTTTGGGCATTGTGGGGGTATCCAGTCTGGCCTTCAGTACATGCAGAGAAAATGTGCTTACCTCTTTTAAGTCCCAAGTGATACCTACCAGTCCTTTGCAGTTGTCATAAGTAGCCTCGTGTTTCAAATGGCAGGAGGTGCCTGTATTTAAGCGGAGAAATCGCACCCCACCTTTCTCTCTACAGTCAAGGAAGTGACGTTTGTGCAGAACTGGGTGTGGATATTTCTCACCCCTCTGTGGGGAGTCATTCACCTACCTGGGAGGGTGAAGAAATACTCATAAGATCAGACAGAGAAAACGATAGGGGAGTGTGACATCTTTACAAGTTGCCCTTTGCTCAAGGATTTGTGTGTAGATTTTGCATTGAAGAGTGATGGGGGAAAATGTGTAAATGTGTTAGGAACAGAAGCCAGTACTCTGACCTCCCTGCTAGTGGGAGCATGCCCTCCCGACTGAGTCCTGAGCTAATGTATTCTTTCTTTTGTTCCACTTACAAATTTTTCTAGGTTTTCAGCAGTAGCACAGGTGGTTTTAGTCTATTTAAGAATAATGTTTTTTGCATAGTTTTGAAGCCTTTGTGTGATTAAAATAAAAAAGTGGCTGCTTGATAGTATGCTTGGCTAAGCACTAAGCAATGAAAATACTACTTAGTAAATGTGCTCTGCAGTTACTGAGCAAATTTCCTGTTTAGTTCCTTTAGCTAAGTCACTTTCCTGTTCTTTTCCAGTGTTATCCAAGATAAATTTTGTGGTATCATCAGCATTTCAGTGGAAGGGCTGCATGATGTTATGACCGAAGATCCTGAAACAGGAACATACAAAGAGTAAGTGGAAAATCTAATTATTTTTTGTGGGTTTAACATTAGTAGTACTGTTTTATATGTAGTGTTTGATTGGAAAAATCTGTAGGTAGTGAAGACATGCTCGTATGAGTTCTCTTTTCACAAGGCTGAATGATTTAGTAAGAGGAAATTTTTGGTCGTAAAGTAATTGTAATGGGAAGAGGGAGAGCTTGAAGTGACAGTCAATATAATTTAATGTTGTTTGTTAAGTTGTCTACTAAACTATACCTTAAAATGTTCATATGCTTAGATTTACTTCTTGCTCACTTGACTATTATATCTAAAATTACAATACACCAAGCTTGTATGTTGATAGGGCGGTAGTTCAGAGTTTGAGCGTGACATCTGGAGTTTAACCAAGATCTTTTCCTGAATGCCTCAACCTCATGAAGTGGACCTAGTGTACAATACTTCACGGCCTGGAGACCTTGAAGACCTCTCCCATAAGGCGAATGCTTCCCCTTCAGTTGTTGCACTTCACACGTCTGCTGCTACAGGGCGTACCTCAAAAGACAGTTTCCAGAGCCAGGAGTAAGAGTGAGTTTGTGGCAGGAAGGTGGTGTCAGGGGTGCTCCGAGTGGATTGTCACCCAGCACCACGCTTGTTCATCTCCCACTGACTCGCAGGTTACTTAAGGTATTCCATCAAAGCTGTAAAAGAAAAAAAACACTGAATAATAAGGATTATTATCTAGGACAGAGATCTTAATGTTGTTTTTTATCTGCAATGATTATATAGTTTTAGAATGATGGAGGATTCTAATACATTGAAAACAGGTGCTCTGCAAGATGTGCCTACAGGCATGATATTCTAAGAAGTGTTTACTGGATATTAAGAATCGAACCTTTTCTAACTTTCAGATAAATACCTAGTGATGTAACAGATTGTATCTGAACTATTTAATTGGTTGCTTAAGGGTATGTTTACCAGCACTGCAGCCACCTGACACAGGACAGCCTGAATCTGATCTACTGAGTTTTCGTCCACTTAAAATTGGTAGTATGCACACAAGTGTGCCCTGAGAATGATCCACACTCGCGCTGAGCCTGAACTGTGCCCAAGAATTGCTTGCAAAAGTACTTTCCCCCTGCCCCTCAACTCTCACTGTAGAAGATGTAACTCCAAAGTCTGGGAATGTGCTTTGGCACTGTGTTCTATTTGTGACTGGGGACAAAGTTACAGAGCCCCTTCTACTCTAAACCTGTCGCTTTGCCAGCAGTTGTTGAAAAGAATTCTATTGCAGTTTGGCTGTGGCCAGCACCAAAGGGCCACGCGGCCCCTCTGTCGCCCCTCTCCCAGCTGGGGTGGGGAGGACAATGGAAAGAAAAAGGCAAAAACTGGTGGGTCAGGATAAGGGCAGTTTAACAGAACAGCAAACAAAGCCAAAAGTAACAACCACATTAC